>Ga0123352_10008470_pt1 | contig 16005 bp, 12 predicted proteins | sample TergutLab28metaG_FD_89700 | JGI IMG/M metagenome (GOLD analysis project Ga0123352, IMG submission 89700) | Labiotermes labralis P1 segment gut microbial communities from Petit-Saut dam, French Guiana - Lab288 P1 | ecosystem: Host-associated > Arthropoda: Insects > Digestive system > Gut ... | reverse complement strand
GGTATATGTCATACAGCTTGCAAGCAGGATCAGGAAGGAGCCGTCCTGATCCTGCTTGCAAGTTGTCAGCAAACCTGTATGACATATACCTATTGCTGTGTTTACAGTAAAGAACTCCTGATGAAAGACAGAGGAACTGTCCGAAACATGTAGAATTTTATTCCAAAAATAAATTTGAGAAATTAGCACATCTAGTTGGCTTTTATTATACGAACTTCAACTGTCAACAAATACTGCCGTTTGACATTAGTGATTTTCGTAAAATTTGGCAAGGGGGACTTTTCTTATGGACCTAGAGGAAGTTCTACCTCAATATCTACCCTTTTTCCGATTTGGATTTGTGTTTCAGGTAATGTTCAAAGATATTTGTTCAGCAATTGTCGGTTTCACGTATATTGGTACAGTGGAAGCCGTACTTTATCGAGGAATTACAAAATTTCTTTCCGTCCTTTCAATATGCCTTTTCCAATATTGGTAAAATTCGGTATACGATATCTTCAGGCACTGAAGGTGTTAGGTCTTTGTGTGTTTAGTGAAGATCGGGGGAGGCAAAGCGGCCCTTTTATTATGTTCGTAAATAAAATTACATTAAACACGTAACGTAACACCTTTTGACCCACTGCAATTAAACACACGTTTGTAACATCTGGGTACTGTGCCATGCAGTTCACTCTTCGCAGTTTATTCAATTCTCAGCCCATTCAATCTATCTTTGTTAACAATATTTCAAATTTTATTTTTACCTTACAGTAAAATCAAACATTTCCTAGCCAACCAACACCCTTTTATGTAAAACATATATTGAATCTTCTATATATACCGTAGCTAATAACAGATACTGTTGGTTCGTGAAAACCTATTTCCTGTATATCACATACATTGGCAATTTGTAGAAGGAATAATTTAACTTGGCAGGGTATGTTGTAAAGAGGTAGAAATTGCAAGACGCTGAAATAAACCCTATTCTCTCTGCAGATGGTATCGGTGTGTCCTCATGTCCGTATAATCTTCAATTCAAAGCAGGTTTCTTAGCCACCTGGACCTGCACATCAATATATTCCTCATTACATTGAGTGGATTCCAGTGCAGCAGGCAGGTTGTATCAACGGGGGTTTGCATGTCAAGGAGAGATAACCCACTTACCGAATTCAGCCTTCAACTGTTCGAGAAATACGGGCTACAGTATCAGTCACAGAACAGTCACGTAAATAATAATATTATAACAGCTGTGTTAGTAACACTTTTATTTGTGTAACGGGGTGGCGAAAACAGCGTGGTCGGTATAGCGACTGGAAGTTACGAAGTTCCGAAACTCGGTTGGGGGTGAGATTTACAGGAAACATCCAGACCGGCCCCGAGGCCTACCCATCTTCTTGTAAAATTGGTACCGACTCTCTTTCTCGAGAGCAAAGTGGTCGGAGCATGGCGCTTCTCATTTACCATTCTTGTAGCGCCGAGATTGATAATGGATAGAGCTGTACGTCTAGCGTCCGTCAGTGACTGCTTGGTTTGTTACGCTACAGCCTTTAGTTTGTCGGCGAGATGGAGTAAGTTTCGAGGACAATCTTAGTTGATAAGATCTTTAGAATTATCTTAGCAATCAAAGCTTTCATTTTGTGAAATTTAAAAGCTGCTGTAAAATTTAGAAATTATTTTTTTCAATTACTTCTATTAAATTCTGCCATTTAATTGTATTACATAAAACACTCCCAAGAATGATGAAAATGTCGGTTCTTATACTAGTGGTTTCATCGCACAGTATCTGCACCGAAGTGTCTCTTCCGTTTTCTTAACGAAACACATGAAACGCAGTAAAGATATATTTGTACCTTTCTACGTCGTAAAGCCAAATAAGTGGAGCCGGGTTATAGCTTCCTCTTTCTTAACCTCAATGCTAGATGGAAGTGAGCAGGTGACTTCAAGCCCCAACCGCTTTAGTTCCACGGAAAGAACTCCAGAGCCTAACGAGGAGAAGCCTCTGAGGGCCTCAAAATCTATCCAGGCCTTCTGGGGTAGGGAAGAGTATTTTGTCCCTGCATGAATTGAATAAAATCCATAAAACCTTATGCAAAAGCAGAAATGTAACTTCGCGATCAGCTGTAACTTTATTCACACTGCAGAGGCGTTTAAATATGTTTCGTACGGAGTGGGCGTGTACTTTCGTTGTCTGCCGCCCCGCACGTGTCACTGTGATGTAACATGCGAGATGTCGATCGTAGTTTAACCCTTTAAACGCCGAATTAAGTCCCATCTGCCATTTGCTGGCATTATTAGCAACTCACCATATTCTCCACGTTAGCAGGATAAGGGTTAAGATAGGACGATTTAAAAAATAACAGAACTTTCCAAACTGTGTTTTGATGCCATCAAATTGTTACGAAGTGTCGACATGCAAACCATTTCTGTAACTCATACTGCGGTAGCTATTTTACGCGATCCTCAGCCAGGTTTGTGTAGCCAACTGCAATTCTTAGTCAGGTCACAGTTTTCGTGAGATGCCACAAAATCTTTGTTGCTATATACAGAACTCTCTACTAATATTGAAAAGAGGATTCTTGGACACAAAAATTTACAAAACATTTTACTATCTGTATCCTGTTATTTTTTGCATTATCTATTTCATAGTAACACGCTGTAATTAAGTTTAAGATGTACATTATACCTGAAATCTTCGACAGTGTTTTACAATTTTAGCCGAACATTACCTTTGGGTTTTGTCCCTGAAGATGCCTATACGTGTTAGCCGAAAAATGTTGGAGTAACTTGTGTATGGTACAAAGGATGCAGTCAGTTCGAACAAGTATTATCCCTGTCTTACTCATTACACGGAAAATGCAAAATATTAAATAATCGGAAGCACATTCACTTGTGTTATCCGAACTTTCCATTCTCACTGACAACAGAATATTCCAGGACCGATGTAAACTGAAGTGACAAAGCAAATATTAGTTAGTTTTTAGGAATCTATCGGGAAGGCTTGTTTACTTAAAAAAGTAAAAATGCAAAGCAGTCCCATTACAGGCCAGATGTGCCCAGAGGGTTCCAGGAAGTTAAGTTTCCCAGATTACGTGACAGTGGCCCAGGATGGTGGTAAGGTTGTCAGCCCTACGCACCGGCCGCCTTTACTCCCAGGAAATATTCCTGGTACTCGTTTCTGTTGGAGGCTGAGTCGATCCCAGGGCCATAGTGCGATCAAAAGGATTTTATGTCAATGAAAAATTCCAATGACACCATCTGGAATCGAACCAGCTACCTTCCGATTTGTAGCACATCACTGTGCTACTGCGGTCCCCGCTTGATTACTTATTGAAGTTATATTTTCTGACCTTCGATAAAGCGAAATAGGTCACGTTGTAGATTCTTCAACAGACTTGTGTCACAGGCATTGTGAGATAATATTTACAAGTAGATTCATAATTGTGTTGTTTCGTTTATTGTTCTTATTCTGTAATGAAAAAAAAATTACTTCTATGGTATGTTTCGTGGGAAAGCTAATATTTACATTTAAACATGGCAGTAATTTTCAGTTTAAATGGCATCATTGTTAGCAGCAGGTGAATAAATAGGAGAAATGTTCCTTTGCAATTACTGGAACTGTGTGCGGTTCAGCTGGCGATTTCAGGAGTATAATAAAGACGGACGTAACTGAGGAAACAAAACTTTTAGCACTAATGCTAGCGACTGGCTTAAGCGTGTACTAAAGTCTTGTTTATTCAACAGACGCTGCTTGTGCTGTCAGACACTAAGAATGACAGTAGGGGCTGCAACAGGCAGAGGTCAACATCTGTAGGCTGTATCGTCAACTTAAATTTTGTTTTCGCGTCCCTTCGATATCAGAATCTTCTAAATACGAGTGTTTATGTAAAAACACCATATTTTGAATTTATATCATAGTATTTTCTCTTTTAAATTCTTAAAAATTCCCTTAAAAATTAATCGTACTGGGACAACCAAGCAAGACAAAGTCCTTGCTAGTGGCTTACTTAAAATGAAATTTCAAGTACGAAAATTTTTATATGAACTGGTCCCTGGGTGTTATAGACATTCGTCTACACACGGCATTTTGTTTTAAAACATGCACATTTGACCCGAGGGAAGTTTTGTGAGCTCCAAAGAAGGTATCTATAGCTCAAGAAGAGTCTTATATTGTACCATATAAGGACATCTTTAATTAAATGTTAAGGTGAATGTAATTTATGTAATACTGCATACAGATTCTTGACACTTGTTCTTGCATCTAAAATATCGCACTATACCACCATGTAGCAACAACAGTCATATTGTTGGAAGTATCCGAAGGCAGAGTAACTCAGGGTGAAGGCTGTGAGGGTTACTGTTACGAACAGTTTGCAATAATAAATATCATGTTTATCTCCTCCAACTACATTCAAATATTGGTATCAAAACGTAGAAATTTTATCCGTGACTAATATGGCGGGAAGAAAATTTAAACTCTCTTGTACAACGTGGGCTTAACAGGTATCATGAAACAGGTCTGCCAAGAGATCGGACAGAGGTCAAAAATTGATTTCTAATAATTATATGCAAAAGGTTTCCGTTTGTAGAGCAGGATCTACTGTTCACAATCTCGTGACGCACCATCTGTGGGTTAATCGAATTTTTGTTCGACAATTTACAGCACAGTTTATCTAATCTGATTATATTAATAGCAGAAGATACAATTTGGGCATATCTGTCTAATAACCGCAACAATACAAGGCTACCCGATGGTGCTAAGAACGCGTATTTGTGCTGTTTTATGAATTTTTAAATTTAATGTTTTGTTGACCTTGCATCGTGATATAGCCATACAATAAGAAACAACACGATGCACTATTTTACTCTTACTTATTTCAATAATTAACCTCTACATGTTTTGAGCAGGCTTACTACTCATCATCAGGAGGTACTACTCTGTATATACAGCAACTGGTATATGTCATGCGTTTATGTTGACTGGCTGTTGGCAGGATTATTGAAATAAACTGAAAGTAAATAGTGCATCCTTATGGTTCTTATTGTACGGCTATTTTATTACATTATCTTAATGCACTTTTATTTCTGTATTCAGTGAAACATTCGATATAGCCTTCCTATATACAGACGTACAAGTACAAAATCAGTAGATTTCAAGGTATATAATTTTCTGCAATATTCCTCTTTTCCACTAAAATAGGACAAAGCTAAATATTTTTGTTACAAATTATAAATATTTAACACAACTTACACAAACCCCACACTGTATTAAAAGAAATAATCCTGCTATGACGAAAACAAGTAAATCCTCCCTAATGAAATTAAACAGGCTGCATACACGATACTTAAGCTTCTACAAGGCAGTTGGTTTATAACTCTGTCATTGTTTCGTTAGATTCAATGTGCTTACGTCACAGCCTGGGGACGCCTGTATGGATTAGCATCTCGAATTAATTACATTAAGTCACGAGCGACATTGCTGATATTGCCAGCATATTAGTAAATTTCTTTGCATAAGAATGGACCTGAGATTTTGTACAATATATTACTATTTTTTGGATAAGCGATCGGTTTTATGAACAGTAATTCGAAATCCGTAACAATAAATGTTATACCAAAATCATGGAAGCAACGGTTTCTGTGGAAATTTGACTTTCATTGATGGATGTTGTTCAAAATAGATTTTTTTAAATAACATAACTTAAAGTAAACATTCACTGTGTGTAATTTTAAACATAGAAAGTCAGACAGACAAACCTTTGAGCTTTTAACCTCTACTGACTAAAATTAGGACTTTTGTATATTGACAAAGAAAGCTAACCGCATAGAAAACTCTGTAATTGTAAATGGAGTGGGAAAATATAAAGAGTTAGGATACAGTTTTTTGGTTAGTCTCTACTTGCAAACATGTTGGTCTGTAAAAGAGCCTAATTTACATAATATTTTGATGGGACTTCCGAAAGTACTTTATCAACTTTGTCACAAACTTCTTTTAAGTTCGATGTGACAGCCTCCCCCTAGACCGTTTACCTTACTGTGAAGTTCCAGTTTCAAAATTCGTATTGATTCACAATAAAACCGATATTTCATCAGCACCAGCGGGCTTTCCGTTTGTCCTATAAGCTCTGATATATAAGCATTGCTCAGGGTTATATGGGTATTTCCGTCTTCAAGCAGAGAATCTGCTTACAAGTAAAAGAAAATAATGACGGTTCTTTTTTTTGCGAAGTAGATCCTAGAAACAACCGGCCGTTGAAGACGAAGGCACTAACTTACTTCGAAGAGACGGGGTATGTTAAATTACCAATTACACAACGAAACATTTGAGAATATCAAAACTCTCGACGACATGGCTGTGGAAACCTAAAATTTTGGAACAAAAAATTACTTTAAATTTTCGCGATTTTTTAGTTACTTTGTGGGAAAATATATTACAGGAACGAAATTAAAACCTTTTTTCTATATACCCAGTGGTACACACACGCACGCACGCACGCACGCACGCACAGAGGCTTTTTCTCATCTTTTCTTTTTCGTCTTCCATAAACCGTATCGCGAAATTTTTCTCATCTTTCCTCAAGTATTGAATAAATACAAGAGTGTAGTTTATATTTTTCCTTTTACTTAAAAAGCATCTCGTGAAATATACGCATTTAATTAACACTTTACATGCCTTACAAATATCCAGACGAATAAAACCATAACAGACGGTCGGAGTGCCTAAAAATGTGTGCTTAATTTGCTTGTTTTTTTCAACATTTTTGCGTAAGAAAGTAACGCTCTTGTGCCAACCGACTGCCTCGATTTTATTAATAAAATTATCTTATTTTATTTATTATTTACAAGATGGTCTTTTTGGTTTACAGGTCTTTAGTTTTCCAAAATGAAGTGAAACTTCATGAATATTTTACTACTTAATTTGCCAGTTTTTTGTTAGATGTTATTTCGTAGAACACGATATTGCGACAGGAACGATATATATATATATATATATATATATATTCATATCAGTGGGTCACCTATCTTTTTATATAAGATACGTCTAATAGAAAGTTATATTGCCATATTTCTTTATAATTAACAAATCAAAACGATCCAGCATGCACACTTATCTATGAGAATATATAACTGCTTAATAATTTAGCGAGACTTGAACATGTGAAACGTCAATGTGAACACATCATCCTGAATGCCGAAGGAGAACCACGTCTCTGTGCGTTATAGTTACACGATTATTTTATATATAACACACCCAAAGAAAATAGGTCTTTCCAAAAGTACAGGTAAGTTTTGCACATTCGTTAAATTCGTAACGTTTATTTATTGTCAATATTCAAGAAATATTATTATAATTATATAAAGAATTAGTTATTGGCAGCTACTGCGTCTCGTCTAAACTCTTGTATACCTGCACCCAGAATTTAAGCGGTATAGGATGTTACTGTTAGAAAATATCTGTAACTAACAAAACTGAATTAGTTTTTAGATTAAGAAAATCACCGGAATTTAAAACACACATTTTAATATTAATATATGTCACACTTATTTTTCGAAAAAGAAAGAGCAAATTTCATCTTCTATAACGAAAATACCAGTAAAATTTTGGATATGAATTATATTGTTACTCCTCATATAGCAGCAGAGTTTGTTATTATTTTTCATCCTTAGGCTCAATTATGATGGATATTCATAGCGGCGCCGTGGCTTCGCTGTGATCCTCCTTACCGGTAGGAACCGTCTAACCATTACCGCCATACAAATATCCTGGCCGTGTAACTTTAACAGTCTGAACCTGTTGCAGGTGGTTCTCTAAACTCAAACACGCAAAATAACTTCCCGTAACTTCTAATTCTTCTTCCTTGTAACAATTTCCTTTTTCCTGGGATTTATCGATCCCGTACGGAGTTACGGTGGCCATGGTTTCTACCAGGGTCATAATAATGCAAAGCAAGTTGCGCACGAATGCCTAACTTGCAGGAACGGATCCCTTCCTTTAGGGAGGTGTGGAAGCCGACAGTCCGAGCCGAATATCGCAGATGGCTACATTCTGCGAGGTCAGTAAAAGTGTCCGGAAATACCCTGCCGTAATAAGATTATCACTTTTTTTTGGTGTGACGCTGTTTAGTCTGGTGTACTGACTGGACCTTTGGTGGGGACCTATCTTGCTTCAGCTTTTGGGATAGAATTTGTTACACTCCGTGCTGCCTCTGTAGCAAAGACTCTACAAAATCTCGGTCGAATCATAGATTACAGTCACATTCCTCAAGCTACGATTAGATACCGCATACTCTAATTCCGCTATTTTATTTGTCTCACCAATTTGTGATTCCCTTTCTGGATGGAATGCAATGTAACCCAGAAACATACAAAACGTACTATAAATCTTTGTAAAGCGCACAGTATGAATTCAATTGTTTTACCATTATGAATAATTTATTAAAAACATTAGGAGTTTTTAAAATTTTGTGACATTTTAATCTTTTTAAATAAACGTTGTAGAGATTTAATATTTTGTGAACCGTACATCGTGAAATATTAGTGGAATAAGAACCAACAGGATACACTGCATACTTTCAATTTATTTGAAGATTAACATCTACATGTTTCGAGGCGGTTTTCTGCTCATCTTCGGGAGGTACTAGTCTGTATATACCATTGCTGTATATACAGACTAGTACCTCCCGAAGATGGGCAGAAAACCATTTCGAATCATGTAGATGTTAATCGTCAAATAAATTGAAAGTGAACAGTGCATCCTGTTGGTTCTTGTTGTCGAGATGTTTTCTTATTATCGTTTTCTGTCTTTCTTGAAATTCCGAACTGAAATTTTTGTTTTCTCTTTTACCAAAACTTAAAAATATGCGCATTTTCAAGCCTGTCGTTTATAAGCCCAATAAAATTGTACGTACCGATGCGTAAGCAAATGTTATTATCGGCATTTCTTTGCGTATGAACGTTGGCTGTAGTAAGTACTTGTGAAAAGGGATACTTTTTTTTAACTTAGACTTTAAGATATCGATAACGTGGATGAGTTTCACAAAATTCGACGCTTAATAACTTTTAGATGACGCCTGCTCTCGGACATATTAAGATTTCCCAGCACATCGCTGTCCTTACCTTGCTGAAATCGATGTGTCTTGTAGGTACTTCGTTAACTTCGAACTGGTCACATATCACAACTTATTTCTACTAAAGAAATGAAAATTTGTTCACCTCTCGATACATTCAGCCTTATCCGTCATGTGCTGCTGGTCCAGTGGACCTTCAGTACCTTAGTTGCAATTCCGTCGCAAGGGTTCTTGCTTGTCAAAAAAAAAAAAAAATCAAAATTGATCCATTTTCGTAAGAGGTTATAGGTCAAGGTGCAAGGTGCGATAAGTTACAGAAAAGTGCAAACACACATAAAAGACAGATATAAAACAAGAACGTGATGTTTATCATGTATAAATATGTTTTTGTATAAATATATACAACAAGTGCAAGACAGTGCAATATATTTGGTTATGTTGGAATGATGATATATATATATCTATATAAGCAGATTATTTGAAGGTGTTGGATGTGCTTGATTGATGTTGGTGGTGGTGGTGGTGGTTGTAGATGGTGCTGATGGTGCTTGTTGGTGCCAAGTTGTTGATTGTGAACTCACCATTCCTCTTAGCGTTAAGGTGACCGTAAAGTCGACTTAAGTCGATGGCCATGACTGACTGCGGCAGGGCGACGCAAAGTGCCGTGAGGGTTACCACCATCAGAACCAGGTGCCGTGGTGTCGAAGAGCGCACCATTGTGTCTTCAGCTGCAGATCTGATGAAGGAGGAGTGTGAGTGTGTATGTGTGGTCCTCGCGCTGGAGAAGAGGCTGGGAAGCGAGTGGCAACTGTCTCAACACTACAGAAAGCAGGGCCTGCTCTTAAAACCAGCCGAAAGCCGTCGCGTCGGGTAGTACGCGCCTGTAATTATTTTATGAACCCAGTAGAGGTGAACTACCCACGTCACAATACCGATCGACCAATAGGAATACCTGCTTCTGCGCGGGAACGAGAGGGTCTATGGCCAATGGGAGTATAGAATCTAGAAAATCTACATGGGTCTCTCTCTCATATCTAACTCTGTGTGTTCCCGTCTCTCTCGTAACATTTCATTCCCCGCGTTGTGAGGAGAGAAAATTCTACGAGGGATTGTAGAGTGGGAGAATTGAAATGTAGGGTATGAGTGGTCAGAAGAGGCGGTCGAGGTGTTTTTGGTGCACCTACGCATCACAATGCCCTAACCCTTGAAATGTTGTTTCCCTGCTGGCATGCAGCCAGAATAGTATATATCATGTTAGGCGCCAACCAAGTCTGCACAAGGAAGGGAATGATGAGGTCAGAGGTCACGTTTTGGCGGGAAGTGCATGAATGGAATGGCCTGAATAACAACAGAAAGGATAATGGTCTCCTGTTGATATTTGTCCCTCCACATCGCCTTCGCTGGGGTTTACGGCTTCATTCACACAACACAAACAGATGGGAAAGTGATTCAATAAGATGTGTCAATAAAGGTCAGGTTCTGTTTCACGTTCAGAGTGAATTGGAGTTATATTCTGAACACGTGTCTAATTGAGTCCACTTAGTGCGGGAAATTAATCTCCGTGGAAATAAGGAAAATTAAACGCGTTCCTCTGCATACGGTACAACGTAGGCTAATTTGTTTTAGGTCCACATAATGTTCTGTCTGCTTGAACGAAATAATCTGAGTCAAGAATTAGACCTGTTCGTCCTCTCTGAGATGTACTGAGTCATCTAATGTTTCCTAACAAATTGTTTTGTCTGAAACATTATTAGCGTGACATAAGCAAGAAGGTTGTGGTAAGGGGATTATGTAACAAGTATGGCAGAAATCAGAAATACGAGTACATACATTACGTTGATTAAAAATTATGGAAAAATAACAATTTGGGAGACTCAAGCATAGATGGCAGGGCATTGTTGAAATATATCGTATTTTAAATTTAAGAAATATAAATTGTTAGCTGTGCACTGGATTTATGTGCTAAGGGCCGAGATCAATGGCGGACAAGTCGTGTGAAAAGAGTAATGAACATTCACGTTCCATATATGGCGGAGTGTTCCTCGAAAAACTGGACGATTTTTAGTCCATGAAGGATTATTGATTGCGCTCTACGAATTTGAATTAAGTGGTTGCAAACACAAATTTAATGCATGTATCTTGTGAGTGTGTATATATTCGCATGTTGGCACAAACATGCGCATATTGTCATTCGTAAGTAATTAATTAGTAATTTAAAAGTCATTCTTAATTATGATTTCATATAAATATTCTATACTTGGTAGAGTCAAACTTGAAATGGCACGGAAATGTCAAGATAAAATTTCTTGTGTATTATTTCCGTTCCTATGGTTCGATTAAGAAAAAGCAACCCCATTACAGGCCTGGACAGGCCCTGGGGGTTCCAGGAGGTTGAGGGTCCCAGATTTCAAGACAGTCGGCACATGAAAGTGATTAGGTTGTCAGTCCTACGCTCCGGCCGCCTTTACTTCCCAGGAAATATTCCTGGTACTCATTTCTATTAGAGGCTAAGTCGACTTCAAACAGGAAGGCTTAAGTACATGAAAAATTCCAATGACGCCATCGGGAATAGAAACCTGCGAACTTCCGGCTCCTAGCGCAGTGCCTCAACCAACTGCGCCACGGCGTGTCCCACTGCCTTTGGTTAGACGGCGGAATGTTCGGAATGTGATACACGAGAAACTAAAGGCTTGGTTAGTGAGGCTCTTTTAACATCACGGCTTGTTAATGTATTTCAACTTGTTTTGTTCTGTACTAACTTGGGGCTATAAATTGCGCAAAAATTGTGAAAAGAAAAATTTACCACTTATCACAGTGAGTCTACACCCCAGTAGAAACTAATTTTCATTTGGGCGGAAAGTTTAGAGGGGGTTCTGGAGAGATAATGAAAATCCACGACCCAGGAGGCAAGAAATCAGGCATAACACTGCAACAAATGTAGCAACGCACTGTACAGGGGTGCGACAATGCCCCTGGAATATGTCGTCTGTTTAAACCCACGTTCCGCATTGAATTGTGACTCTGAAGTTACATAACGTTCTTACAAGAATCTACTTCAAGTTTGACGGAAACCAAAACTTCCTATGAAAATTATATTCAACTGTACACCTGAAGCTTCACTCAAAGTAAGAGTCGGAATATTATAATCAGAGAGTCCATGGCCGCATTCTGTCAGTTCCTATCTTGTCACATAAACTTCTGCTCACGAAACACGACGCAACAGAGGAGGTCTGCTAGGTCGTAAGTAGGCTTTCACACTTTTTATAGGCCACGAAGACCCTTAGGGTGAGTAGAGGTACAGCTCTACTCTTTCTAGGACCTCGGCACTCTGGATGGGGGTGGGGGGTCAGCCCCCTGCCCCGGCCGCCTCTAACCCCGAGAAAGACCCCGTACCCATTTTACGGGATGCTGGGTGAGCCGCAGGGCCGGTCTGAACGGGCGGAAAACCTCGTCCCCACCGGGATTCGATCCCGGACCGTCCAGCCCGTAGTCAGTCGCTATACCGCCTGAGCTACCCCGCCCACCAACAGACGTCGTTAAGTGACTTACGAAGGAATGAAATGAATCAATTGACATTTACGAATAAAAAACACCTAATTATTAAAAATGTGCTCATTAAGAATTTTGTTAGTTTTGTAATTTTTAATTGCCTGCTGATCTCTAACGTCCTTCTCAGAAACTTTATTTGGCTCTTTGATCAAGGCTGCTTCGTTATCCTGAGAGTTATTCCTGGCGCTCCCAACTACATTGAACTGTATGTGCCGTGAGTGTTTCTGCTGCTGCAGCAACGTAGTTTCTGAGCCAATTAATTCAGCGAAGTTCCGAAAAGGACTTTTGTCAAGAAGTGCAGTAACCCGCCAATTTGGGGGTTAATCGTTTTCTGCTGTCAAATAAAACCTCTATATTTGGTAATTCCCATCGTGTATGGTCGCGTGTTGATATAGACGCTCAGGAGGAATGTACTGCCTCCAGTTTCAGGGTAACGGAACTGCGTAGGGATTGATGTCGAAGTGATGAAGTGGAGGAAGTGTCTCAGTCATGTAGTTGTGTTGTCGGGAACGTGGAAGAGGAGACTGAGCTGGCCCCAGACCGAGCGGAAGTGTGAAACGATAGAGGTCAGATAACCAGAATATCTGGACCTAATTACTTAGTCACGAAGATGGAGGCATCCCGTTTCCCCGAACTCTGAACGTCAGACTAAATTTATACACGGGGTCGAAGCTCATAACACGGTACTTTCATGACAACCGGACAATGCAGTTTTATGGAACTGATATATGTTTCGTGGGAGAATGTTTGCTTTGTGTTCTTAGCGGTTAGGTGTGTGAAGTTAACTCAGTTATCACAGCTGAGAGCGCTCCACAAAATTAGGTATGACTTGTTACAAGTGGGTCTTAAAGTGTGGGTGTTTTTCATATGGTGTCACGTTGCTGTACTGCCGGCGGCTGCTTGTTAGTCATGACGGCGTTTGTTAACACAAAGTTCTTAAGCGCATTAGCTCTTGAGTTTTTGTAATTTGTGTATTTTAAGCAGCAGAGTATGGGACAACACTTACAAAGGGTCTCCTACCAAAACTGCTTAAGGCGTTCGAAAGTAAAAAATAAAAATAAAGATAAATAAATAAATAAATAAAAAAAATAAAAAATAAAAAAAAATAAAAAATAAATAAATAAGGGAGAAAACGGGGTGTTTATGTAGATTTATACGAGTAGCAACATAGAACTAAGGTTTTTATTTGATTTAGTGTAAACATGTCAGTTCCATCGACAGATAAATTGCAGTTAAAATACTGTATATGTTGCAACAGAAATTGTCACCATCAGCCCTCCATTTATTTCATTTTAAACTCAACTTTTAATCAACTTTTCGGTGTGCTGAAGATGATAGAAAAACTCTTCGAACATTGTTTTTTAATGACTGCGTTACACTCATACTTAAACTTGACGCGTAGGATTTTCGATTTCGAACCACGTAGGCGCTGTCACTTTCATTTGTCTCTAAAGATTTTTCTTGAAAAAAAAAGTAACTCGAGTGAATTGTTTCCATGACATATGGACACAAATCAAAAACTCTAACTCATAAAGTAAACAACATTTTGTTATCGTGCATAAACTTGCATATAATATTAGTTCAGTTTATTTTGATTTATTGGGTAGTTTTCAAATCCGCATGTGTTTAAGCCCGTATATAATCGGGTCGTACAGAATGCTATAACATTTAGGACGGAATGCTTGCAGGCTGGACGTCTGTAGTAGAACAGAAGGCTGAGAAACTTCTGTACCTAACTCCTTAATGCAGGCGCCCCTGAAAACGATAGGGACAATTTAACCCAGAAACAGAATGCCCCTGCTAGGCCTCCAATTTTCACATTTCTTCGACCCTCTCGCTCATTTATGCTGAAAGGGTTGCTGCACTGACCTAAACACGCATCAGATCTGTGAAAGGAAGTGTTCATGCCACATCGAGGTTTCTGATCTTGCCAAGCGGTTTATTTCTTCTGATTAGGAACGACCTTGGCGCCGCATTCATCCGGCCTGATGAATCTTGTAGGAGGAAGCTGGTAAAGAGCGGGGGAACGAAACTTAATACTAGGAGATTCCATTCTTCTGGGATATGAATATCGTCTCTGTCCTACCGGTTCATGAGGTTTGGAAACAATGTAGTGTTTTTAAATTAAAAGCCTGGCCTGAAAGCTTTTTTGAAAGACTCAATAAGTTATTCTGCCGGAGAGAGTCACGAGTATTCTGGCGCCCATCCCCTAGCCTAGTCATTACCGACTTCGCCCTCCATGCTCCCCATATATTCTACTAGTTGTCGTCATGTTTAATTCTTTTTATACTTTCTGTTGACAAAATACGAACATGCACTTGATGTTCGTGTAACCGTGTAACGATGATACAGTAGTATAAGCAAACAACTAAATGCAACAATAACAATTTATTAGTAATTTCAATCAGCTCAACATGTTTCGGGCGATAATTTCGCCCATCCTCAGGAGCACTAGACTGTGTTTACAGCTTGTGGTATAACGCACAAGCTGTAAACACAGTCTAGTGTTGAGCTGATTGAAATTACTAATAAATAGTTATTGTTGCACCTAGTTGGTTGTTTATGCTATTGTACGAACATGCACATTTCCCCAACCGGAAGGTCTAGATCACCCTCTTAACCAGTGAACCATAAGGCTTCTTTGTTTGTCCTTGATACTTGGAAGAAATTTTTAATTCATTGCAATTTTAATTTAAAATTTATAAAATTATGTCCTTCAGATTGTGTATTATTGTGTATTATTGTGTATTATTGCACTGGACTGCAAGACATTAACGTAATGGTCTTACTTCTGTCAGCGCGTTGGCTTATAAACCCATTAACTTCGCAGTAACTACACGAGACAGACAGCTACAAAGGACACAAACTACTGCTGGTGGCTTTAGTAGTCAGATGTTTATCATTTGCTGTAAGTCGTGACACTGATTTCCCTAGAGTAACTACTGTTTCCTATTTCTGCTCTAGTCAACTGCCTCAAAGGTCAGCCTTTCATTTGTTTCTACAACTAGCATAAGTTCAGACTGGGGAAAACGTGCATTTTCTTTTACGACTCCTTACAGTGCTTAGTATTATTATTATTAAGTCGCAGCGGTTTTTGGCCGCTTTTCAAAGAGTGTTTTCACTGACCGAGAGCTTCTTGTTCATTATTCTGCAAAAAACTTACGAACTACAAGGCGTATATTATTATTATTATTATTATCATCATCATCATCATCATCGTCGTAATCATCATCAGGCCCGGAGAAGATTTTTAACACTCTGAATTTTTTTTTGTCCTGGCCGTGCTCTTGATTTTGATTTTTTTGTCCCTTTGTGCTCTCTTTGTAACTGTTCATTAGGTTGTCTAGTCAGCATCTATATTATATATATATATATATATGTGTGTGTGTGTGTGTGTGTGTGTGTGTGTGTG
>Ga0123352_10008469_pt1 | contig 16005 bp, 16 predicted proteins | sample TergutLab28metaG_FD_89700 | JGI IMG/M metagenome (GOLD analysis project Ga0123352, IMG submission 89700) | Labiotermes labralis P1 segment gut microbial communities from Petit-Saut dam, French Guiana - Lab288 P1 | ecosystem: Host-associated > Arthropoda: Insects > Digestive system > Gut ... | reverse complement strand
TTGTACATTCAAATAGCTCTATCTCGGAAACCGTTCGGAATAGGACACATGTTCATATAAACATTTTTGCTTAGAATGGCCGATACTATTATCTCCCAGAATATTGACCTTTCCTCCTGGGACACCCTGTATAGTCTAGTTTCAACACACACCTGAATATATGACTTGACTGTCTTCTATAATGTATGTATATTAGAATCTCCTCAGGTGTATACAATGGGATATGCGGACCGTAATTCCCACATCAGTTTGCATAATACGAGTATGCGCCTATAGTTAAACCATAAACATCTCACTCGCTGAAGTAACATGTGTCTACTTCAGCTGTTGTAAAACAACGACACTGGAATAGGATGTTTACACGTGCTGTAGTTTGTCGGTGAGTAAGCCTGCATTTACATTGTCTATTCTATAATGTGTTTAGACCACAAACCCCCCTAAGAAAACAAGAATAAAACTATACAATACACTAGCCCTTCCAGTCTTGTTGCATGGCAGCGAAACTTGGACTATTAAAGTAAGTGACGCCAGAAGAGTAACAGCAGCAGAGATGAAATGCATGAGAAGAAGAGCAAGATACACTTGGACAGATTACAAAGCAAATGCACAAATTACAAAGGAGCTAAAAATAACACCAATTTTTGACAAATTACTGGAATACAAGAGAAACTGGATACAACATGTAAATAGAATGCCTCGAAATAGATTACCCAGGGTACTGAAACACCACTCCCCAACTGGCAGAAGGAATTATGGTAGACCTTTGAAGAGACTTCTGGATGCGTGAGACCGGAACGGGTCAACAAGTGGCCCAACCCCATGAAAGATATATGATTATTATTATTATTATTATTCTAGGTGAAACGTACTTCGGTTCCGAGAAATAGGCTTTGTCTTTGTATTATGTATTTCTAAATACCGAACCGCCCATTACAGATATGAAGCCCTACACACGGACCGCCTTTACTCCCCCCCCCCCTTCCCCAGGAGATACTCATTTCTTTTAGAGCTGATTCGACACCAGGGCCATAGTGATGCCGGAAAAATTCAATGACCCCCACCCTCCCGTCGGGAATCGAACCGGCTTTTAGTTGCGATACCGCGTGCCGCCGATTGGTACATTCATGTTCCAAACTGCCTGTGTGAAAGCCATAGGCTGCTCAGTAAACTATTCTTAATACCGGAAGAGGTGTGGGTGCGTTGAGAGGCTATAGTATTATTCCCATTCTGTAATGTTGGGTGACCCCGTATGTTGCAGCTGTTAGTGACAGCTGATGACACGAGGGTGTCCTGCCTTATGGCACCTGTCTTTACGAAGATATGTCACTGATGTTTTTGTTTTAACCAAAGTGACAGAACAGACAGATGGACAAGGAAATATATCTCGATTTACGAGGAACGGAACACTAAGAAAAATTGTCTGAGCATTTAGGTGGCTACGAGATGATTTGCGATATATTCAGTGTGTGTATTCTTCCCCACTCGACGTAGTTAACTGGCAGTCTGACAGATGGCGTTAGTCATCAGACGGCCTCCACGCAATTCCGAGCGCAAGAAACGTCATGTTGAATTTTCGTGACAGGTCGCGGATATCGTCTTTCGATTAGAGAAATTGTTGAGGATCAAACTAAACTTAATAGGCTTGTGGCTTCAGGATTTACGGTCGTTTCTGCCCCAGTTGCCGGTAGTAAAAATGGATACGTTTATGCAACTTGGTAAATACACATTTGAAAGTTAACTGTGCTGCATTTGCTCCGTTTAAAGCAAATGGGCTCTTCCGAAAGACCACTCGTCTGTTACCAAAACTCCCGTCTTATAAATTCTATGTTAATGTTCTAAGTATATTGTTTAAGTCTATGGTGGGACAATGAGATGTTAGCTCATCTGTTGACGTGATAGGCTCTTGCGTGGATGATCATAGGGCCAAATTAATTTGCCGTCAGAATTTGTAGTGTCTGCACAAGAATGCTGGTGGTCGTGGTGATGGTGATGGTGCAAATATCTGCGCTTTTATTTAAATCAGTATTATTCGCAGGTACATGTATAGGAAACCTTAAACGATTTTCGACATTTCTGCTACGATACAGGTTTTTCCTCGCCTGTAACTTACGACTAGGGTTCATTCACTGATAGCGAGAAAAATTCTAGGCTTTTAGTATATGACTACGTATAGTTTGGTACATAGGCACTACTCGACAGAATTGTTCCAGTCCAAGAAGACGCTTGTGACTGACCTACCGTTTTCTCTGTCTCTCCCATCCCTGAACTTTAACCAAAAATAAAGATAAACTCGACGTTTATTGGGCCGTGCATCGTAATATATTTCTATAGTAAAACCAACTAGATGCACCAGTGTCTCAAATTTATTTTAGTTGGAGTAACACTCTACATGTTTCGGACGGTCTTTCCGTCCATCATCAGGAGTTCAAGACTGTACATACAGCAACAGACATATGTCAAACTGATACTGCCGCCCGCTTGCTAGCGTTAACGCTAGCAAGCGGACGGCAATGATGAGCCTGATTAAAGGACTATCGTGATAGGATAAAACATGTAGTAAATAATCTACCTTTATTACATCTAACAGAATCGAACTATCACCATCAAACATCAAAAACCGCCGTGCACCATACACCAAGATGTAATCAACAAGTTTCTGTATAGAAAACTAAGCTAAAATAAGCTAATGTGTTCACACCCCATAAATAGAGTATAACGCTCTCTTCTGTAATGGCCAGTAACTCAACAAAAATCCTCTTACTAATAACTTTGGTAGGAGGTGTATTAGTGTCTGTATCCTTTAATTCATGACTAGGAGCATGAATAGGTCTGGGGATCAATCTAATATAATTCATCCCTCTAATGTCCAACGTCAAAAACATGTACAACACGGAAGCCTCATTAAAATACTTCATTGTACAAGTGCTCGCCTCAGCAACACTACTATTCATAGTGGTGATAAAGACGTTAACAGAGGACCTATTCACATTCGAGAGAAACCCGTACACACCAATAAATAGCGTTAACGCTAGCAAGCAGTCGGCAGTATCAGTTTGACATATGCCTGTTGCTGTATGTACAGTCTTGAACTCCTGATGATGGACGGAAAGACCGTCCGAAACATGTAGAGTGTTACTCCAAATAAAATAAATTTGAGACATTGGTGCATCTGGTTGGTTTTACTATAGAAGAGAGAAACTAGTCCATGCAATTTGTCTCTCTCTGCGTGGAGGGTATTTGCTGTTGAAATGAGTTTGGCAATGATATTGGCAAGCAGTGAACCGAAGGCAGACGCGAAAAATTGGTCCCTTTGTCCACCGTACTTTTCGTCACGTCCAAGTACAGAGAGTGGAAAAGCTAAGTTCGTAAAGCCTAAAGCCTTACCATAGTACTTTGCAGCAGTTATCCGTCTTCCGTCTTTCGCTGCGCTAAAGTGGATCGAAATGTACAATGAAGCCCACCGGTTCCATGAGTTGGCAAATAATTCTTCCTTGTCTTGCAGTACCAGTGGGACGTGCGTAAGAACTTCTTGTTTGTTGAATGGTGTGTAAATAATCGATGTGGAGAGACAGTTAAGATTGCAGGGTGATTTAACACAAATTAAAGCTGGTAGAATATGTAACACAGCACTTTCTAGAAATTAGCCGATGTATGCTTAATTTTTTAAATGCGAGTTAATTATTGGGACCCCCTTATAGGGTCTTCTTACGCGACAAGCCGGATGTTAATACAGCGTATCAATAACTTTTCGCCACCATCCAGGCTGTTGCTATTCAGTTTCTTATGTAGGTATATGTAAACAGCTCGTAGATAAACACTAATGCGAATGTTTGTTTCTACTTTCCTCCCTTTTACGCCCCTGTAGTGGCCGAACAGAGAAGCAGGCACAAAGAGACGTCCAACTGCGATTGCGCAGTCCTCCGCAGTTCACGCGCACACCAAGTCGACGGTACCAAAGACGCATAGTAGAAGGAGCGCAAGACAGTAAGTTCAAATTGAAAACACTGAAATTAATTCCTACTTTCTAACCCTACCTACTGGTAGTAAGAGAAAAATATTACAAAGTTAATATACTTAAGAATTAATTTGGCATGCAGACGTCTTTTACATATGCTAACTGTGCTTGAGCCATTGTAGTAGAAAAGGCTCATGACTGTTATAAAGCTTATAATATATACTCGAGCATACTTATTGCATGCATATATGACATCCATCACTTGTCTGTTGCCATATATTTTTTAAAAGCTGTATTTTTACTAAACCCAGTGAATGTAAGATATTTTAAATTAAATTAAACTAAACTAGCCTAACTTATCTAATTGTAATGTAACATGTCTTAGATTAAGAGAATTAGGTATATATTATATATTCACATGCAATTGTGATCAGTTCTGCAACTCCAGGTGGTTCACCCACAAACATTTCTTCATTCTGAATAAACTCCAGCCAATGTAACCTTGCACACACATAATCTATCACGTTATCACTTTCAAACTTGTCTGATAAATGTAAAATATGACCAGATATTTGTGTTAGCTTCCCTATTGCAATAACATATTCTATCAGGACACTTTAAGACTGCAGAATTGACTTTAGGCAAAACACTGGCCACCATGTTGTAAAGGCAAACTAGAATACATTCACTGCTGTTAGAATTAGTTCTGTCATAACTATTTTATATGTATGCACCTCCTTTACCCAAATCATATTCTCGTTTCTTTAGAACGTGTAATTAATTCTGACCCCACACACTAAAATTTCTATTATTGTATTTCTTTTTTGCAGCTCCCAAGGTTGAAGAAAATGTGAATAATGAAAACATTCCTCCACAAGAAATGAAGACTATTTCAATACCCCAACCTGCTCAATCGTAAGTACAATTGTTTTTCACACAATAGCAGGATGACAACCTTGGAAAAGTAAATTTAATGTGTCACTTAAGTGGCTTTTCCCTTTTTACTACTGTATTGTTTAAGCACTGACATTTCTTCCAGCCAATTCTTCTTTTTCCAAAAGGGTTCAGTGCTCATCAAATATTCTTGCATTCTGAAGACATGCTGTCTTCATTTTCATTGATGATTATTTTCATGCTTTCAGGTACGTTTGTAATTTGTTGTCTACTTCATATTTATTAAATTTGTTGCCAATCTCCAAACAGTATTCAAGAAAAACTTCAAATAAATTATATGTGTGTTGTTGCCACTGTCATACTGTGTTGTACCTCAAGTTTAATTTCCCAGACACAGTATCAGTTTCAGTACAGTATTGTGTACCTTTATGAAATATTATTCTTACCTCATTTTCAAAAGTTACTTTTAACTATGCCTTAAGTATACTTTATATTACATGTGTGATCATTCATTTAAATCCACATCTACGTGATGAGCTATTACATGCCCAAAATATTGGAAATTAAGTTGTTTGATCACCTGATCATTTATAACCCTTTAATTGCCTTTCCACTAATTTAATTTCATTATTTTGACTTTTGTATTGCTTTCTCACACTGCAAGGTTGAGATCTTTTGTATTTGTGTATAATGATATCAGTGTTTCAAGTATTACATGAGTAATTCTGGTTTGGTTATTCTGAGTATGCTGTCTTCCAAAATACAGTTTTGTAGCCTGTTACTAGAATATAAATTAAGATTTAAGTCTTTCTGATTGTTATGCCATGTCTTTTGGTAAATAGTTACTTGCAGTTTGAAGGATTATAGTGCTTTCATCATCAGGATCAAGCAATCCAAGAAAAGTTCTCTTCTTGGAATTGCTTGAACTCAAGTATACTAGAAACCAGATGTGGAGATACAATCACTCACAATACAAAATATGATGTGTTACAAATGGTCACATTGGGTGTAAACTGATTCTTTGGATGATAGCTGGCTTTAGATGCCATTAAGTGGTGCATTCATAAGAGAATGTTTATGAACATTTGGGTTTCATAAAAGGGGCAACTGAGTAATGTTACTTAATGACCAAGATGTACAGTAACCTCAGTTCTTATCCTGTAGCTGCAACAACAGCCCACTGTTCCCAGATCTGTGCCACCAAAGTGCATTCTATAAATTATAGCTGTGTGAATAAATAATGAACTTAAATAAATAAGAAACAGAATAGTAATATTATCCATATACTTGAACTGCATTTTTAATTTTTTTTTCCAGTCCCTATTGGAAAAAAGTCCAAAAAAATGCAATGAACTAGGCAATATAGACTGAGTAACATAGCAATCCGCAAGGGAACAGGGCCTAGGCCTTCCTATCCAGGTCCCATGTCTGCCAACTTTCCATTTTACCTCAAGCTTCAACTATTGTGACTACAGTTATAAGAACCTCCTTGTACATTTTCTCATTTTTTTAATACACACTTGGTAATAAGCTGCAAATGCAAGGCATGAATTTTATACTGTATTCAATTTCATATGCTGATACAGGGTTAGCAACTTATATCGATCAACATGCAGCATTCCAGCAGTCCTGCCATCACATCCTCGACCTGATTCACCAAGAAGCACTCGCAGTGCTCCTTGGACACAGCCTCATGTCCGTGGCCTCTACACCAGTTCGAGCCCTCGTTCTGTTAGGTCTGCTGGTAACAACAGTCAGCTTCTGAGTCGACTCACCAGGAGATCTTCCAGTGTAGAGAGCCAAAGTTCAAATGACTCACGGTCCTGTAAAAGGTGAGTTTTGTAGTCCAATAGCAATGGAGAGCATTCCGTGCCATTGATGAGTATATGTTATAACAACTTGCACCCCTGCTTTCTATGCAGGAGGTGTCCATTTCAAATATCAGTTGCACATTGATTATGCTGACTCCTGTTTCTTGTGGTTTATCTATTTTTCTCAAGGAAATTTTTTGGATGAGTGTTGAAAATAATCACAACCTCTTCCTACTACATTCTTCCCAGCTACTTATTTACAACCATATTGTCATTTCTCATTCAGCACAATAGAACTGGTGTAGTTCACAGATTACCAAAGTGACATTGTTCCCTGATGATGGACACAAAGCATACCCCTCAAATCTAAGTTCTGATTTCATGTAGACCCTTCTTCCAAGGCACACTTACCACAATTTGTCACAATTAAATCCAGTCTTAAATGTCATGAAATAAAATAACTGATGTCAACTGTGCAGCACTGAATTTATCTAAATGGTAATATAGAGGTTCAAAAAGTTTTGAATGACACATTTTATCAAGATTTTTATTGCCTCACGTCTGTCACGAATATCTGCTATGAGTAGACAGTTATAGACACTAAATTTGTCATTGATACGTGTTGAGGTGTGCCCTCAGAATATGAGAATAGATGTTATCCATGGTAAATGTGTGATGATTACAGACATCGGCATCATCGCAGTCGTCGAGGATCTGATAATGAAAGTGAGTTATCAAAGTGTTCAGGCAAGTCACATGGCCATCGGCGGCACCGGCACCGTTCCCACGGAAACAAACGTGACTCAGGTTCTGAGCAAGATCAGCACCATCGACATAGACACAAGGGATCCAGCAGACACAGGTAAAATTGTCAGACTACAAAAAGGATGAAATCAAAAATAATTTCCCTATTAGCATAATTTTTCAGACACTTGACTGTATAAATATCATGTATTTTATTGTCAGAACGTAAAATACTTTTGAATGCTTAAATCTGTTGATCATTCTGGAGGACAGACAGCACAACACTAAATACAGGGAATAATCTGGAAGATAAGAGAATGTAAAACATATGATTGTTCCTTACAGGCATGGCAGCCATTATGAACTTGTAGATTCTGAAGCTCAGTGGAAGGAGGTGCAGCGAAAACAGGCTGAGGGCGGTACAGGTATCCACCAAGCAACTGTAATTACCAGCAGACGCTCTGGTTATATGAACAGCGGCATGGAAACTGAATCAGAACTTTCATACCACCATAAACGCAAACAGAAAAAGCACAGGTATGCTTCTGGCTTATCACACACTCTACTTAAGGTTAAATTTATATTTTCACACAAATAATATATTTGCTACCTTTTATTCTTCACAGCAGTCACATTTTCCCAACAAAAACTTTTTTAACACAAATAACTAATTCCCTTGACACTTAGAGTGAAGGTCACACTGCTCTTTCATGCTGAATTTCCTACAACTATATTTGCCTTTAGCATGCCATGAAAGTATATGGCGGTAAAATCCAGCTCAGATGGCAGTCAAGTACATGATACATACTGAACCAAGCTTAGCGGTAGACAAGATGGCTGTGTTGTTGAATGGCATCATTGTTGAGAAATATTCTGTCATTTGATTCTTATGATCAGAGGGGGTGAACAAAATCCCTCACAAGAATGTTAGCACAATATGGAGAAGACTGTACTTGTATGAAAAGGAAAGTGTACCAGAGGATGGAAAGATTCCAGAGTGGCAGAAAACGCATCACTGATGAAGACTGCTATGGGCAGCAGACATCATGCCTTTGTGTGCACCCAAAAACATCCTTCACTTGTGGCATTGTACATTCATGGAACCAATTAACCAATATTTGTGGGATGTCAATAATTGTATAGGAACACGTATGTTTTTACCATAAAGAAGAAAAATAAGATTTGCCTATTTTGTTTATTTTGTTCATAATTTATTCTCTATTTGAAAGAGCACAGCCTTCTTTTCTTTTAGATTTACAACCCCCCAACAGAAGAGCAAATGAAGTACTACTTGCATAGCCCATTCTCCAACCAGTACAAATTTAGCATCTGTGTATTTGAATTTGTAATTCAGTTTTTGCTTTTGTAGGTCAAGGTCTCGTTCTCCATCAGAGAACAAACGATTACCAGAAGAACTCAAGAAACACTTAGAATTTGATCTAATTGACACAGAAGGCATGAGTGAAGCACAACTCAGGGAGATACCTTACAAAGTTATTGAAACCAATGCAAAGGCTATGCGTGTTAAGCTGTCCCCAAACAGCAAGCAAAGTCAGCGTTCTCCTAGGAGAAATAAAAGGTATTGTTGCATGGTGACTTCCTCTTTCACACTAAAGACAGAATGTGTGGTAAGAATGTTCAGGAATAGAGTGCTAAGGAAGATGTTTGGTTCTAAAAGAAACTGACAGGATATGTGATAAAATTGCATAGTGAGGAACTTAGGATTTCTGATCCTCACCAATATTATTCAGGTATTAACCAAGGAAGATAAATTTTTGTAATTATTTCATAAATGACATGACTTTTGGAAACGATGTATTTGGTAACAAATTATGTATTCTAATTTTATCTGTGAATTTCAACTGAAACTTTTCTCATTGTGTGAAGAATTCAGTGATATAATTATAAAATTATTCAGGTAGTCATGTGAAGCGCTCAATATTTTTGTCAATTGCTAACCAAAATTTGATTTTAATAAGAGATTTTAATTAAAGTCTCAACATAAAATTTTCTGAAAATGCATTCAGTGGTAGCCGAGTTGTTCCATGCAGATGGATGGATAGATAGACAGAAATGACAAAACTAATAGTAGCTTTCTACAACTTCATGAACACATATGCAGACCGTACCAGATTGACTCAACTTACACGTTACAAGCTAAGGAACATGGTACCACTAAACTTCAGAGGTATATGTAAGTGAAGTATGGTACAACAACTAATAATTTCTGTGGCAAAAACATTTAATTGTTTGATTACTCATTTATTACAAAATATTTCTAACAGAATCATAATAAATTTTTATGTGTCCCAGAAAGCTGTGGAAGAGTTAATTTTGCATGCCATATGTTGTTATTTACATATAGTGGCAAGTCTGAGACAGTGAGCTAAAGTACAAAGACCATATTAAAAATAGAAAGGGAGGGAATTGTTTTATTTAATGAAGATCTCAACTGCAAAGATTATGCACTCATAGTGTTGGTGCTACATAAATGAAATATTATTATGGATTGAGAGTGACAGGGTAAAACTAATGTGCTCAAGGAAAAATGTGCCTTGATGCTACATCCTTCACCAAAAGTTCCGCAAGATTTAGTCCGAAATCCAGCCCAGGCATCTGTTGTGAGAGGATGTTGAGAGGCCAGTGACAAACTGCCATAGCCATGGCACAGCCAGTATAAGTAAGAAGGACAATATGGAGTCAAGCAAATAGTAATAATAATTAAACTAACAATAAGTTCAAAATAATTGACATATTGTAAGAGCCTGACACTGCTATATGTGAAAAGTACAATATATAGCATGAGACCATGCCAGTGGGTTAATGGAACTCACTGAAAGGATGTTGGATTAAAATTTATGCTGTGTTTCCTATATCAGTTGCTCCACTCAGGAAGAGAGATGCCCACTTCCTAGCAGTGGAGACAGCCCTCCTCCGCCATACTCACCACCACAGGCACCTCCCACAGGACCTGAAGCTCCTGGAATTCCGAAGTCAAGCTCCATTAGCAACTTAGGCGAGACTGACCAGCAGCCTCCAAATACTGGTACTGACAACAGTAACACACTCACTGACATCAATAAGAATTCAGGCACCAGCTCAGCCAGTCACAGCCCTGCTGGGTCTCTGAGAAGCAGGAACAACAATAACAACAATAATCACATGCCAAGGTATGAGGAAGCAACCTCTCCATCCTCTCCTCCACCCCCCGGATTCTTTATATAATAATTATCAAAATATGAATATCAGCATCTATAAATATAATGTAAAGAATTAATAGTAACTTAGGTGTTCACTGTAAAAAATTAGAAATTTTTATCATGCCAACTAACTATTGACAAGAAATAATGTATTAAATGGTATTTGCTGTCAATGTTTTCCATGGCATACTGTAAAATGAAGTTAAAATTGGCTCAAACTACAAGATAATCGTGCATATCATAGCGGGACATTTCAAATTCCATGATTCATGTAGTTCAGAGTACAAAGGGCACAGTAGTTTCTTACAAATGCACTTCATGAATGGCGAGTAATGTGTCTGGTACAATATTTCTGAGAAGTAACCACAGCAGATTATACTATTTCAAAATATAATAAGGTGATGGAAGCAGTTGTTCAGTTCGTGGGAATGGAAGTGAAAATTTTATCATTTGAATGACTGTTGAAAACTGTTTTGCTTTTTGAATAAACCATAACATTGCACAAACATGGTTTTTTGTGCTCAAATATTGCCTTCTGTCATCACGAAACCTGCAAAGTGATAAAATGGTTTGCACGTTTTTAATTCTTTATATTCACTGTCGGCATATGTATATAGCATATATTTTTGCCTGCATTAATGACACCAAAATAGTTTTAACTGTTACTTGAATCATAGGTTGAAACATGGTATTGCTGCTCCTTGTGATGAGCATAATCTGAAAAATTACATTTTGTCACTTTTTTATATTGTATCATTGGCCACACTTTCTTGAACTTTATATATGTATTACTGTGTTTTGACTTCACATGTAACTGTACACATGCTATTATTTTAATGCATTATTTCATTTCTTAATGGTGCTAAATTTGCATATTTTACCCATATTTACAGAATATTTCATAATAAAATATTTAAGTAAGTGAGTTAGAGGGGAAATAATTTTTATGCTTGTAATTAATGTTTCTCTCTCAATCGCCAATATATCTTGTATACCCTAAGACTGTATGATACTACAGTATGCATATCTTCAGAACATTATAGTACCTTGCCAGATAGCTTGTTTCTTCTGTAACAGATTTTACCAGTTGGAACTATTTTAAACATTTTTTTCTTGCTTGTTCCTGTAAAGTACTGTGTAATTAACATGTTTAGACTTTGTTACACCATACTTAAGAATGTTTAATATAAATATATAGTGCCCTGTGCATTATTTGCAACAGATAAGCATATTTTCGTCATCTGGGCCTATCCTGTTTATACCTACATTAATTAATAACCTGTATTTTCAATGTGAAATATAAATTTAATGCAGTTTGTGGATGAAACTGACTCTGATAGAGGTATGATGTTCTCACAGCAATTTACCTTAAGTATACAAACAGGACAACATTGTCCCTTAATTGTAAATCCTTTTAATCCCCCCCCCAAAAAAAGAAATGGTGTTAAGCATTGGGCATTTAAATTGAATAATGCTCTGGTCACAGCAGAAACCTGGCATTGAAACTTGAATAATGCTGTGGTCAGAGCAGAAAATTGGCATTTAAAGTGCCACATGCTAAAAGTTAGCGTTATGATTACAATCTTACCAGGTGTGACACTGTGTCCTGTGGTACCTAACCTCTTTGGACTAGAAGATTTTCTTTTCTTATATATCCTAAAAGTGGAGTCAGCACATTCCAACAAAACATTTCTGTCTGTGTACAGAACTATAAGCTGCCACATCCAGATAACTGTAATTTTAATTATTCTGATGGAATGTATGCAATAAGTATTGACATAAGAACCATGGAATATAGTATCAGAAGGTTTATTTGTTGAATGGGTTATAAACAGGTGTTATAATTCTGTGCAACATGTGTAGAAATAGTAGTCATTTCTTCTTCCTCAGTAGCATGATTTTTCAGTTACAGCTACAGTCAAGGTAGTGAAATCCTTATAATGGGCATTTAATATTTTTAACCAACTTAATAACTGTATGCTTTCTTCTGGGTAATTCCCCGGCATCTGAATTTTATATGCCAACGTTTCAGAACACTGTCTGTTCCATCTTCATATAGGCAGGTACCTACCCACCTATGAAGATGGAACAGACAGTGTTCTGAAACAGTGGTATGTAAAATTCATATGTTGGAGCATTACCCAGAAGAAAGCATACTACATTCTGAACATGGCAAAAGTTTGAAATCAAGTAACTTAAGAACTGTTTTATGTAATAGATGTGATGTATAAACAGGCCTAATTTAACACATCTTATACAGTGAGACTTTTCAAACTTTTCCTAGCATGCCACAAATGGTTTGCAGGAAAGTCCAATGTTCCTCCTGTTAATACAAGATGTGAGGTTCTTAGAGCAGTATCGATGGAGATGTCAGTTATCCAGCATGACAACCTGTAGATTCACATATGGGTCCCAGTGTTTCAGAGGAGCTTGCTGCCTCCAGCATGTACACAACCTACCCACAGACCATTACCAGTATTTCTTTCCCCAAGACACTTTCCACAAAGCACCCATGAAGTCCAGTACTTTGTGAGCAGTTGTGGTGTCTTACTGACAGAATGCATACTGCTGTTCTTCATCCATTAGCCACTTAAAATATGGGAAGTTTATCTACTGTGCATACCATTTATAATTTGTGTGTGTGTGTGTTTCAATTTATCCATTATTCTGGCTTTACACAAAGGACAACATACAGAAATTTTAGAATCATATAGTGGAACCTGGTGTATGAATTTTGAATGGTCTGAATTCCATTGTCTATCATTATGTGAATTTACCTTGTCATGTAATTAAAGTCAGCCTATATATATATATATATATATATATTATAAACAGTTATTTTATGTGGAACTGTAACATTGTGAAATTTATACCAGCATCTTGGCCTTACTTTTCTTACAAAGCCACTTTTCACACAGGTATTATGTATGAGTACTCGCTGTTTGTGTGTGTATACCTCGCATGTGGAATTTCAACACTTGCAATAAAACTGAATAAATGCTCATCACAGGGTACAAGAAGGGATATATGAATTGGTTTTCCTATACTGCATAAGCTCATGTGGGGGAATACTCGACATAATAGGAGAGGGATTAGGGGCAAGCCTTGTGAGAGTACACGTTCTGTAAAAAGTGGGGAATTTTTTGATTAGCTGAGAAAACAATATGTTCTGAAAAAGGACTCCACCACGTGGAGTTGACAAATTATTAGACATATTGTTTATTTTATACATATTATTTAAATGTTCTAAAGTTTAACACTTCAACAACAGGCCAAATTAAAAAGAAGTAAAAAGGGAAATAATAATAGCAGTATCTGTGTATGTATTAAATAGTTACAGAAATATATGCTAAAATCATGCACACAGAAAAATAATGCAAGGGAATATATATATATATATATATTGGAAAATATATAGGAACTAGAAGTTGCTAATAAAAGGGCTCAGTTAAGAACCCAGAAAACCAGGTATACTGCAGAATTCACACTGACAAAGTTAGAAAAAAGGAAACACTCATTTATCTGATACACCTATATTTTTTAGGTGACCGGGTTTCAAATCAGCATATGAGAATATTTGATGGGTGTGGGGATCAGGGATGGTGCTTGAGTGTAAGGCTATGTATAGGACCAGTTGTTTCAGATACAACTGTGAACAGTTCCGCTGAACTCATGGGGCTCTAATTTCAGGTCATGCCTTTGAGTAGTGAGTTAACAGGAAAGGAGTAGGGAAGGGGAGGGTCATGGACACTTCTAAGACACCATTTGGACACCATGAAAGTGACCGGGCACTGTCTGTATACTTAGAACGCCTCCTGATCATTCAGCATAAATTTTAAACATGTAGCACAGATGGTAAAAAAAAGCGGTTTTTCAGATTTATTCACTCCAACTGTGTGGTGTTGAGTGTGCCAAATAAATATATTCTAACATGCTGAATTATTTGGTGTGTGACAGCCATACTTATTTGCAGTTTTAATGAATGTGAAGTCCTAGTTTGGATCTCAAATGCTACCAATGATTTCAAAAATTAATAATGTACTTGTCAGTATATTGGTAACTAATTATACAAAAATATGACAAAGCTAGCACCCATGATATTCTACGTATCAAATATACCTCAGTTAGTAAGTAATATCTATAGTAAAGTTATAACCCTTCCAATTTATTTCTTATTTTTCCCTCCATAGGAATTTTTAACAAGAATGCAAATGGTACAGTACAACAGATTTTGCCAAGGTGTTATTTACTTTATAAATGCAATAAAGTTTTATAGTACATGGGTTATTTTTATTTTATTTATGCCAGGAAGAAATGTGTGTCCTTTTCTGCGCTGATTTCACAAAACTCCCAAATGTGCAACAGCATTATATTTAGATCTCCCACATCAGAAAGTGTGGATAGAAATTCATTAGTGCCCCTAAATGCAGCTTTCACTGCGTTGTTTGCCATGAAACACAACAAAGTTTTGGAAACATCTATACAGAATTTTTTGAATAGAAAAAAATGTAGAAAATACAAGGAAAATTTTATATATATCCTTAAGTAAAGTATGCCTTTCACTTCACTGCTTTTCAAAACACTCATAACTATCTGCATCATTCTGTGAAAATCTTTTATGCCAAATTTTATCCAAATCAGGCAAAAACTGTAGTAGATATGTCCTAAATTTCATTTATGCCCCTTCGGCAAGTATGGCTTTCAGTGTACCGATTTTCTAGCAAACCATATTTACTAATCACAGTCACATGTAGCTTATCTGTACCAAATTTGTCCCAAATCAACCAAAAAATATGGAAATTACACGTAAAAATTCACTTATACTCTTAAGTAAGGTTATGACTCTTACTACATTGATTTTCATGGCACTCATGCTTGTTTGACAACTTTTGTAAACAACTCCATTACCGAGTATTATGTAAGTCTGAGAAGTGGTCTAGTTGCTGAAACTAGGTCACAGATAGACAGATAGATGGACATGGTCTCCACATACAGTGCTTTTTTTTCTTCGTAAGGAACGCCAAAAATGGAAACATTCCTTATCTTTAACAATCAAAATTGATTCTTTAGGAATTTTTAAACAGACAGAGGCTTTGTTTTGTCAGTTACTTGCATAATTTTCATTAGATGAATTATATAACATTGACATTGAGATGTCTACCATGTGTAGCATTTATTGAATTTCAGCTCATACAAGTATTTGCTGCAGATATATTTTGATGTGGCCATGAATTAGGAAAAGGTATTTAAATTAGCCATTATCATGAGTTTATGTAATAAACATTGGCTGTCTCCCCCCCCCCCCCCCCCCCCCCCCCCCAAACCAAAAAAACCATTTTTCTTTTCAAAAATAAAAAAAAAACTTTTTTTTTTAAAAAAGGGGTTAAAAGGGGAAAAGTTT
>Ga0123352_10008468_pt1 | contig 16006 bp, 9 predicted proteins | sample TergutLab28metaG_FD_89700 | JGI IMG/M metagenome (GOLD analysis project Ga0123352, IMG submission 89700) | Labiotermes labralis P1 segment gut microbial communities from Petit-Saut dam, French Guiana - Lab288 P1 | ecosystem: Host-associated > Arthropoda: Insects > Digestive system > Gut ... | reverse complement strand
CCTCCACCAGCCTGCCAGAACCCTGTCAGGTATAAATACACCACACATCCCATACCCTGTCATACTTTATCCACCTGCCTATGACGATGGAACTGATAGAGGGTTCCGAAACGTCGGCTATTAGAACTCAGACGCCGGGTAATTACCCAAAAGAAAACATATTACATAATTTTTTACTTTACCGTCTGAGTAAATTAATAACTGCATATCTCATTTGCAGTAATACTGAAACACATAGTATTTTGCCGCATAGTACATTTATGCCTTTCACAAGATTCTGAAAATAAATAACGATTATTATTTTGTTCTCTGTACGGTAGGAGATAAAGTATTATATATACAAATTATAGAAGTCTTTGTTCAAATGCAATGCCCAGAACTGATACGTAATAACGCCAGTTTTTACGCGAAACCAGTAAGTAGATTACACCGTTTCAAATGCGACAGCGGAAATATGGACATTACGTGAACTGGGGAAATTTTTAAGTAATAATACGGAAATCAGAATGGTGAGTATCAATCACAACAAGTTTACCTCAAACAAGTTTCACTTTCCTTTTCCTAATATTAAAATTCCTGGTGCCCCAAACTACCAGCATAACAATTTATTTTACAACACATAAAGCTGCAAAAGGTCACTCACCTACTGAAGGCAACTTCTTTGACGAACTGCTGCTTGAACGGCCAGTTGTTCTGAGTATGGTGTCAAATTTTGCGGTTGAATTACTTGTACTATAACGTCGGTATGGATTTTCAATTGAAATGCTGATCAACTGTCCATCTTGATTTCTCGACGCAGTTTCGGTGGTCCCACTGCTTGCATTTGGGAACTTCGTTACACTCATTCTTAACTGTCCCGTTGGAGTTACTAAGGGACCGTCCGTTGTAGAAGCAGTATATTGAACAGTGTCTCCTACATTTCCGGGGGATTTTCCTTTCGAGGATTCCAGTAGGCGCTCCGTGACGCCCCAGTGATCTCGTACATGCCTAGATGAAGTTGAACTTGTGGTGTTCAACTTTCCTAGCAGGCCTCCCTCATGCTTTATCGGCCCTTCCTTTGTAAGTTCAGGCTGTCTGTCGTCTGATGTGTTGTACGAAACTTCTATCGGCATCTTGGATTTTTCATAAACGTCTTGGGTCGAATTTCTACATGAGTCTGTACATTGGCCTTCACTTTTTTCAGTGACAGTGCCAACATTTGATACTTCAGAATCATTTATAAATAATAAATTCGATTGTGTGGGAGGATGTTCTGTTGGACCGCCAGCGAATTCTTGTAATATAATATATGCGTCTTCTGTTGCTACAGCTGGATAAACGCTACGCTGTTCAGCAGAAATGTTAGTTAGCTGATCACGAACCTCATACTCTCCTTGCTTAGCAGATATCTCTAAATTATGAGGGAAATTCGAAGTTGTGATATTAGCTGTCCGTTTGTCCGAAATTGGGGGAGAATTATGATACAAATCTCCCATGCCATCCGAACTATTTTCTGCGTATGTTCCGTCCAAATGATCACTGGGGGCTTCGGACCCATTTTCAGAAAGTATATTATCAGAATAATGTATAGATTCATTACCGTTGAAACTAGCAACAAGGATGCTCTTGCACTGTGGTCCTGCACCATCTTGAACCAAACTTTCGCATGTGTTTGAAACTTTTACTGGCGTTGCTGACGATACATCTGATAACATAGGCTCTTCTGTAACATCTGCTGCCGAATCTCTTTCTTGAGTCACGTTGGTACTAAGCACCGCCGACGACACGTCACCTTCTGACGTCGGATCACGTGTATGGATCGTCTGGCTTGTAGGGGATGTCGCCGATTCCAGTAGGTGAGAAATGTCTGGAACAAAGAACAGTTCATTATAAGTGTTGAGCAAAGAACACTGGGTAGAGTGGCTCACATAGAAGTTGTAGGCCATTCACATCACTCACACATATACTGACTTACGTAGTAAAAGAATCCCTTCCTCACTTTTGCCAAATTACGACAAAAATGCCACGATCGAACCATCAGACAAAGAATTTGAACCATGAAATATTCCCATACATTTCCATAAGCAACGTAAAAAAGGACCTTACGTAAATTCAAAAGAACAAAAGAAATAATTAAAACGACATATAACTCCATAAAATGAAAAAAATCCAGCACCCAAAACGCAGGGTATAAAGCAAGGAAATGGAATTCAGTATTACCCATCTCAGGTGCACGGTATATCAGCAGATTCCCATTCACACGAGGAATATGTACGTAAAATAAAGTTATCCCTGCCCTTAATTAAAAGCCAGATATGGAGGTGGACAGGTTACTAATGTCAGCACTATGCAGACTTGAGTGATCTTCACACTCGGTTGGTTTATTTCAGGTAGCTACCACATAAAGAGCTACCTGAGAACGAGAGCCAATGAGAACGTAATGGCGAAAAAAAGGCCCTATTCTTGTCGGTTATCGAACATAGATCGTCCATCACTTAGCCGTCAATTGGACTACTCAGAGCTAAAGAGAAGGTGGGGTGGGGTGGGGGCACAGAACTGTCTCCTCATTGAAATGTGGTGCAGCCGCGAAGAATGAATGAAGTTTGACGTTTCCCTTCACGTCTGAAAAGGCGGGGCACCTTATTAGGCCATAGCGTGGAGGCTATTTTTAATGGAGTTCATCTCGTTGTAATGTGGCATATTAATATCAGTATGTGTGCTGCCGTGAAACACAACAAATTTTACTACATTTATCAGTGAAGGTTACGTGTTTCTGTCTTAAAGACAATCGTCACACAAATAAATACATTTTTTAAACCCAAGTACGTGTACATTGGAATTTTCAGAAATTTGCGAGATTTCAAAAATTTCTACAAGCTTTTCTCAAAAGACGTAGCATTAAAGCGTCCGTATCTCATAATTTTTAAGAAGCGTATGTATATATAAAGAGTGCCCTAGAACAGGCCTCGAAGGCCCAGATGGGGAGTAGAATTATAGCTCTACTTTTCCTTTAACCTCGGCGCTAGATGGGAGTGGGTGGTCAACGCCACGCCCTGGCCTCTTTATCCCCGGGAAAGACTCTACCCATTGTATACGAGGCTGGGTGGGCCCCCGGACGTGTCTGGACGGGTGCGAGAAATCTCGCCCCCACCGGAATTCGTTCCCCGGACCATCCAGCCCGCAGCGAGTCGCTATACGTCGATTTGAGAAAAGCTTATAAAAGTTTGTGAGATCCTGCAAATTTCTAAACATTTCTATGCATACATACTTATGGTTCAAATCGTATATTTCATTGCCTTCTGATGGTTTTAAGACCGAAACATGTAACATTCACCGATGAATTTAATAAAAGTTTGCTGTATCTGACGGCAGTACACTTACCATTGTTACTATACGGATTACGTTACCATATGTAATTGTGTGTGACATTCGAAATCTCACAAATACGCATCATTAGCACAGGGTTGTCTTGAACGATTCTATAAACACCTTCATACAAGTTAATCCTTATCGCGCAATGCAGGTTGTTTCATGTGCAATCGATCATCCAATTGTTTGCAAAGTAAGTCTACAGCATGGCAGTGACAGAGGCAAAATATTGATTATGCTCCCCGTTAGGTGCACGTGCATGACTGAACAGAATTTAGCATCTGTTGTTTATTGGACCGTGCATCATTGTGACAACTGAAGAATAACGAACCAACTAGATGCCACTTATCATTTTATTGTACTTCTTATAGGATCAACATGTTTCGGGACATTATTATGCCCAACACCAGGAGCTTGCGATTATAATGTTGATTACCACATTGGTCGTTTCGTTCTTGGTTTGTTGTATGTCGGAGGTTAGGTGCAGTTAGGCTGGAGTAGTGTCCGGCTTGCAGGCTCAAGCACGACAAGTCGTGCTTGAACCTGGTTTTTTATTCTTCAGGATTTAGCGTCACTGGTCAACTTGTCGCATCTTAGAGAAATTCCGACGCATCTAAGAATAATCTCCATCACGCTAGTGTTAATATGAAATGTTATCAATGCACGATAGATACAAGATTTAGAGTCTGACGTCAGCTTAGATGAGCCATATTAACGCAACAAAAGGCACAAAAAAGACCGTACTTTAATTGTTTGTATCTTATTTTATGGGACCGGAATAATGTAGAAGGTACAGCGACTCGTTACGAGCTGGGCGGTTTTGGGTTCGAACCCTGGCGAAGACAAGAGATTTTATCTTCTTCACACCCGCCCTGAATAGCGCTGGGGCTCACCCCGTCCCCTGTACAACAGGCATAAGCGTTCTTTCCCTGGGGTTAAGCCATCGAAGTGTGGTGTTGAACACCAATCAACAACTAGGACCGAAGCTAAGAATGAGTGGAGCTACACCTCTACTCTCCCTCTAGGCCTCTATGGCATGTTACTGGGAAACCTTACTGTATGCAAGCTGATGTAACTTGTTTGCCTGTTGGACATGTGGTGGCTTTCCACGTCAATATAAAAAAACACACCCTACAATTTGTAAAGAGCATTAATTCTGAAATTATGAAATAAAAATTTACTCAAGTAACTAAAAGTGTGACAGGATACGTGGATTGAGACCACATCCAAAATTTCCACCGCGACACTTGCAGGTCACTTCACCAGCGGTAGCTACCGAACACATGGGCAACAGAACGGAGTAAATTCCATTATACGTGTGGGTACAGATAAATTTGTACTAACAAACAAACTAGCTAGCTAACTAACCTAACCTAACCGACGGACCTACGGACCGGCCAACTAACCAACTAAACTAACTAGTTAAAACTAACTAACAAACTAACTAATTAATTATACACTGGAACAAGCTTACATCTGTGCACAATACAGTACCCAGCGCATTATTGCGGAGAAGAATACGACTGCTTCGCATATGTAAATTTCACAATCAATATTTGCTCAATTATAGCATCCTTGTAAGATCTGTGAATCTCTCGGTGGGGAATACGAAGACTGCTTAACAAATGTAACAACGTGTAGTCATGCAGACAGCTAGCTTCATGACAGTCGCTACCCTTCTGCGACACTGCGGGGCAACACAACTTATAAAGCCGTGATCTGTAAAGTCCTTATTTCAAACTGATTCTTCAATTTGTCTTCACATTATCACTGCTATTCTTTCTCTCTTTCTTCTTCTTTTCCTGCCTGTGTCCTTCCTTCCCTTCTCTTTCAACGCCATTCCTCTTTTCCTTTATTTCGTTCTTACGTCTTCGTGTATTTCCTTCCTTTCCTGCTATTGTTACACTCTCTTCTCTCTTTATACCTTATTTACGTTTTACAACAAAGTGTAAACCAATGTAACGTACGATAGAAAGCATGGGTACAGAAACGAGTGACAAGCAATAAGATATATGAATCCCACGACCTTAAGGTGAAACAATATGATAAATATGTAAATTTACTGGTTGCACACAAAGAAGTCGCTTCAGATTCTGTCGGTCATCAATCAACGCCTTCACAGTCATAAAATGGCAATACGGTGTCAGGCAAAATTTTGCGTACAGAGTCAAAATTGTTCAGAGAAATTTTCCAGTCCAGGACGCACTCACATTCAGGACTTAGCGACAAAATAATTACTGTAATGATGAGCGGAGGACGAATTTCCGTTAGTACGAGAATATTAACTGATTTATGTCACCAATATCCGTGCTGTATTTATGACATCTATGAACTGTATTGCAGAGGAAGTCTGGTAATTGTTTGAACGTAGTAATACAGCGAGTTGTCTACACGGCACAACCGTGAGCAGAACATTGGTCTGATTTAATTCGAGAAGCGACCGACCCTTCCACATGAATCCAAATTTTAAAGAAGGTTCGTTGAACTACTCGTAATGTTTGTAATCGTTATTTAAAAGAGTTTACACATTATATACAAGAATTTACGTATTATGGAAACGAAGACGATGCATTGCGATTAAATTATGTGTGGTGACGATCAAATTGAGAAACACAGGAGGAAAAACAATGATGATGGTTTATACGACGAAAGGAATGGCTATGCTACACTGCGAATAAATTAGGGAGCAGGTACTGATAGCACTGAGCAGGTACTGATAGCACTGAGCATATACTGATAGCACTGAGCAGGTACTGATAGCACTGAGCAGGTACTGATAGCACTGAGCATATACTGATAGCACTGAGCAGGTACTGATAGCACTGAGCATATACTGATAGCACTGAGCAGGTACTGATAGCACTGAGCATATACTGATAGCACTGAGCATATACTGATAGCAATGAGCAGGTACTGATAGCACTGAGCATATACTGATAGCACTGAGCATATACTGATAGCACTGAGCAGGAACTGAAAGCACTGATCAGGTACTGATAGCACTGAGCAGGTACTGATAGCATTGAGCATATACTGATAGCACTGAGCAGGTACTGATAGCACTGAGCAAGTACTGATAGCACTGATAGCACTAGGCAGGTATTGATAGCACTGAGCAATAATGAACATTCCACCTGGGTCCATACTTTAAAGGAGGCTCATTGCAACACGCGTAATTTGCTAATAGTTTTATTAAAGCGTATACACATTATGTACAAGATTTTCGTTACTATGGAAAGGAAGACGATGCATTACGATTGAATTATGTGCAGTGAAGATTAACTTGCAAAACACAAGCAGCAAGCTAAACGATGATGGTTTAACAGATGAAGCGCATGTCAGAAAGCAATGAAATAAGTGAATAGGTTGGGACTGAAATTGGAAACAATAAATTATCAAAAAAGAATATCACGGAAATGTATTTAAATAAATTACTGTATCTGTTGGCGTGGCAGGAGTTAATATTTAATATTTAAATGGAATCGCAAGAAGACGTCATCTGCAATAAGTACGGAACGTGTGCCAAAAAAAAGTTTTGGATCAGACAGATTTCGAATTTGAGATTCTCTGCAAAGGAAGCCTTCGTCGTACTAATAAAAGAAGAATATTCCTCCGAAACGTGGGTGGGAATGTTTACCAGCCAACATAGCTTGTTTGCTGTTCTCCGTGATGTTACGCCGTGTAGCCTACATCCCGGAGGACAGCCATCTTCACATTCACCGCCGTGACCTCAAGTCTCATTCCCGCCGCACGTTCTTTCCAAAATGTGAGAAATGTAACTTTACAGCCATGCGATCTAACAATATCAACATTTTATCCGCCATTCAAGTTGCAAAAATGTATATATAAGCTTCAGTAAGTAAAATACTACTTGCTACGGAAATGTAACAAACAATGCACTTCCATTACAAGAGGTTACTCTTCACTTGATCATCCAGGTGACAGAGTGACACATTCATGTTAAGCTACGATTAGAGTATGTTTGAACAGAATTTTATCGTCATTCCATTTAACAAGTTACAAACAATGCAGTCTACATCAACTAGTGATTTAAAAACAGCAGCGTTGGTCTCTCAAATGTAGACAAAAGGTGCCATCGCATGCACTGCAGCGATAAATTATAAACATACTTTCGCTTTCGTGTCTCTAATCAAATACCGTTAGCTTTACACTTTCTTCATGAAAGACTTGACGCTACAGAAGACAAAAATTCATCTAAACATTATTTTAAACGGCAGTTTATTTTGACGTTCAAAACAAAAAAGGGGAGTTCTACGAAATGTAAACAAGTTAATGATGTTGACGAAACGTGTTATCGTACATTCTGCGAACCAGAAGCAACACACAAATGGACTCTAGTGCGCACTAACAGGTTGCAATATAAGAAGGCAAAATGGGAATAGGAGACTGGGCAGCTTAGTCAGTGACGTGACCGCCTACGGATAAGACAACCGGATTCAGTGCCCGCTAGGGCCGGCACTTTCCTTCACCACCCCATTCAGACCAGCTCAGCCCCTCACACAGCCGTACTTCCAAGAGGTAATGGGGATACGGCGGCCGTAACGCGAAACTATTGAGCTGAATGGTAGGGTAGCAGAAAGATGAACTGGAAAGGGCTTCGAAAGAAGACGCTGTGGCATCTAGGGTTCTATCCTGACAGGCCGAAAACAAACCTAGAAAAGTCTGTCAAAAGAAAACGTGTTACTGCCCAAGATTCTAACGGGGCACTCAAGTTACCACTACATCCAACTGCTCGATGATTTTGCTTCATTACAATTTATACAGTAAGATTACGAAACGCTGATTGGACGCGTATAACTGCAAGCATTACTGCCCTTGTCACTTAACCAAATTTATTATGTACCTGATATGTTATCGAATTTACGAGTATACGAATATTCGTACGAAATACAAGAGCTGCGGTAAGTAAAAAATAAATAGCCCTGAGTTAAATATTAAATTCGCATTGGATATCTCAGTGAAAGTACGTCCACCGTAAACAGATTACTGAACAGATTGTGCAGCTGAACACCGAGCGAGCAGATTTGGCCTCACATACCATTTATATGAAACGCGTCTAACAAATATCAGCGATTGTTAATATACGAGGGAGAAGGGAATGCATGGAATTCCATTAAAGTAAATTAATTTCCGAATAAATATTTTAAAGCGATTTGCATCAATAGTAAACACAGAAAGAAAACCAAGGGTACATGGGCCTAACATTACAAAACCATTTTAGCGAAAAAATTCATCCAGTTTACGGGAGTAGAATAAAATATATATCACGCTTTAATTAATGAGCTTAAGGGGATTTTCTGCTACGGCGTACAAAACTTTTCCCTGATGGAAATGTAAAAAAGGACGAATCTAGCATGCAAAGAGGGAGATTGAGGGAGGGGGCTGTGTACTAATTTAATCGTTCCATTTCTACACCAGATTCCTTTCCTCGTTGACGCGTGGGCACTTTTATGGGTCATTTTTATTGGTTTTCCAGAATGGAATGGCGTTTATACTTTAAGTGTTACTGACTTACTAAGTGAAGCCATGGAACAGAAGCCTCCTAGAAAAAATAACGGTCACTCGGCCAGTCAAACAATACCACATATTTCAGGCAACCAAAAAAACTCGTTACTGCACCCACAAAAAAAAAAAAGACCATCAGTAACAGTTATCCCGAGTCGAAAATGTCGCCCACATTCATAAAATGTTTCTTTTAAAAATCGCTTTAATACTATTCCATTTTCTGCGCCATTAACTCGTAATTTCCTTTTGGATTTCCCGGCTTAAAATGATGTATGCATTTTTCATGTCTGAAATCCGTGATAATACAAATGTCCCAACTGTCTTCATCCTCCCTAATTTCATCACCCCAACAATATATCCTTAATAAGGGACATGTGGGGTAGAAGAGGGTTTGGGTAGGGGAATCTGACTAAAAACCCACTTGGAAGTCCCAAATGAAGATGGGCGGGATAATACTGAAAATGATAATAGAGCTGTCATATGATTATCGTACGATAACCGCAACATCAGTGTACCATCACTCACAAACCGAGAGTTAACGCAAACTGTCGTACAATGACAGAAGATCAAATTAATTCAATCTATCGGAGAGTTGCCATCTGGTGGATATATCGTCGGTAACCCGGATTTTCATTTCTCTTCCATGCAAAGCAAACAAAGCTCTGTACTAACGAAGGAAACCCCGGGTTGTCAGGTCACACACAAAGGTGTGTCGAAACAACTGAAAATCGGTGACCACGGATACCGGCGTGACTCAAACGCCATGGATACCTGGTGGCCAGAGAAACCTTTGTGACGTCACTCAAAAACCTATGTAATGTAAACAGAGAAACCCATTAACCATACAAACCGTCACGTAACTCAGTTCCTCAGCCCCAACCACGTGCCTCACATCACGGGGCAAACGCAGGATTCATGCACCGATCCACCCAGTCTTCCATGAGGCCCTACTGTAACCAATGAGGCCGAGTTGTGACGTCACTTGCAAACCACACCTTACCGTAACCGTCGAATCCCGGTCCCTATTCAGACTCGTGGTTTGAAGTCACTCACAAGTCATGGAAAGACGGGTTTAATAAAATAATCAAGTTTGAATCTACCCCTCTTTCATTAGGACCTACACTAAGAGTTGAAATGGGTTGTCACGTCACTCACAAACAAATCTCTATTATGAACACGGAAACCCAGCATAAATTCACACCCGGGTTGTAGCTCCACTCACAAACCAACCTCAATTACAAATATGGCTAAAGCAAAATAATGAAAGCCCGGAAAACACGGACAGCGGGGCGTGAATCAATCACGCATCGCACTGCATAAGGTAGACGAATGTTAAAGGAACAGAATGGAAGGGCTTGGATTGGATTCATCTGACTTAGGATAAGGAGAAGAGGCAGATTGTTGTGCACACAGTAATGAAACTTGAGTTCCATTAAAGACAGCGTGTCTCTTCATTAGCCGTGGGACTGCCAGCTTCTGAAGGACTCTTGCTCCATGCTGTCAATAGGGCATAGAAATTATGAAGCTTCTCATATAAAAATTTCTCCACTCTCCTATTACGTAAGTGAATCTATGTAGCTATTACAAAAACGGATAAATTTGATGTTCTACTATATTCTCCCTAAAATTCACTGTAATCCAGTAACACACACTGAGGGACACGATCGGCTGCTTACATCACAGGGCCACATTACCTTTTTTCCTTACTGATTGAATCACGATATATTATTGAGAGAAATGCCGGTTCTGCTATCAGGCATATTAAATAGTATATGCACAATTTTAACTTTGGGCATCTCCTTATGTTGAATGTAGTGCAAGGTATCAACACAACTAGAGGTAAGCACTGCACAACGACGTTTCGGTCAACGACGGACCGCATACACGACAGTGGTAACATAATATTATAATGTTTACCATTTTGTTACAATTGCCTACAGAATTCAGTACAGTAACATGCTGTACAGATTTGTAGGCTAGGAGCAATAGGCTATACCATATAGCCCACGTGTGCAGTAGGCTATACTGCACTATCTAGGTTTCTGTAAGTACACGTTCGTACGACGACGAAATCGCCTAACAACGCATTTCTCGTCGTTAAGCGACACATATCTGTATTATGTATTATCGGACGAGTTACACGGCTAAATGGCCTGAAAATGAGCACGTAGTGGTCGATACATATAGAAGTGTAACTCATCTGATAAAACAACAAAAATCTCAGGTGACACCGTCCCAATATGTATTGCTTATAATTAAGGCGTTACTTTAACCGACAAAAATACATAACAATACCGTAACACAAAACTGTACAGATGGAGACTGCTGAATACCCTGTAGCATTTATAGAATTAAATTAAAACACAACTGGTGTAATATTAATTAAAAATAAAATGATAAACATAACTGAACACGTAAACATTTGTATTCCTACGTCTTCCTTACTCCATTACCAAATGTGTTCATCCTATCGTCCCTCTGCTGCCCTTCTTTCTCGCTCTCCTTTACTTTATATTCACGTAGAAAAAATTCTAAACTTATGCAGTTAATGGACAATGACAATACCAATAATGGACAATGACAATACCAATAATGGACAATGACAATACCAATAATGGACAATGACAATACCAATAATGGACAATGACAATACCAATAATGGACAATAACAATACCAATAATGGACAATGACAATACCAATAATGGACAATGACAATACCAATAATGGACAATAAAAATACCAATAATGGACAATGACAATACCAATAATCGCCCTACGAACCAAGCTACCTTAACAGTTTCCCATGTTCACCGTCCTTTGTGAAGGCACGCATGCATGCTAAAACCCTCACACCAGCATGCATAAATACGTACATACACAACATATATATATATATATATGTACACACACACACATATACATGTACACACACACACACATACATACATAAATACATACATATACATACATACAAAAGTATATATATATACACACACACATAAATACACACACATACCTACATACTACATACGTACAAACACTTATACATGCGCACGTACATACACACACATAATACATACGCACATACATAAATAAATTCATACACACATATGTACATAAATACTTTCATACACACACACACACATACATACATACATAAATACATTCATACAACCCAGATACACATATATGTACGTACGTACTTACACACATACACACACATACATACATATATACATATTCATATACATACACATACATAAATAAATACATTAATACATATACATATACAAATAAATTAATATGCACATACATACATCAATATATTAATAAAAACATACATACATAAATACATACGTACACACACACACATAAACATATACATACATAAACACATACATACACACACACACACACACACACATACACACGCGCGCGCGCTTGCATGAGCATACTGGCTTCACTGTCGTTTATAATTATGTGTCCACATGTGCATGTTTTAACAAATGATACCCCATGGCTGTTTAACGACATCGTTATCTCTTAGAGTAATTACTACTTTCGTGGCTTCCACAAAAGTGACAAATTGTCACAATGCACGTGAGGTACATAAGGGACATAGAGACACAGCCCCACCCATTCTTATCCTCATCTCTAGATGGAGGTGAGTGTGATAGCACAGAAAATGTTCATCATCTGCACAGGAGCAGAAAGGATCAGTTTCTTATTACAACCAATGATATATGGTAATCTGAACGCAGCGCTCTACGGTAATGCGTCTGAGGGTCCCTGAAGTAGCGCGCGACTCTAAATGCTTACAGATGTGATGAAATCAATACAGTCCTGGACTTTCCTATAGAGCTGTTTGCCTCTTTCCAATCCTCGCTATTCACAGCAGGGGTCACATAATATTTCAGTTCAATCTCCAACTCCCCCCAGTGCCTTTCCTGTAAAAAAAAAAACTACCGGGTGCCTCGGCATTACATTGTTTAAAACTTAATTGTAAATGTCAGGTTGTCTCTAGGCCTAATTAAGCATTAAGACGTGAAGACGTATATAGCAACAGAGGCACAAATCTAAGCATTTTACCCTCCGTACTAGATGCAGATGAGTCGTCACTGTCACGCACCAACAGCTTTAGTTCCGTAGAAAGAATAACAGTAGCCGCTGGTGGTTGGTTTGACCAGGGAGACGACGTGGATGCTGAAGAAAGAGAAAAATCTCTTGCCCACATTGAAATCGAAGCCCGATTCCTTTGCATTACTTCGCGCAGTCTAGTAACTACAGTGACTGAGCTACCCTGTTTCATAAAACATTATTAAGCTCTTAAAAATTGTATCCAGCAGGTTTCCGGCCGCACTATGTCTCTGGGGCCGATTCAGACTCTATCAAAAATAAGTACCAGGCTTATTTTCTGGGGCTAAAGGTGGCCGGTGCGTAAGGCTGCCAACCTTGCCTCCTTCACATGCCGATTGTCTACACATGCTGGGAGCCTCAACCTCCTCCAGCCCTAAAAGCCTGTTTAGGCCTGTATAGGGATTCTTTACATTTATCTACCGACTAAAGATGCATGTTCTGATGGGGGCAAATTGATATTTGAAATCGTCGAAGTGGAGCAAAAGACACTCTTTCATTAAAACGTAAAATTTTGAAATATGGGCCCTCCTATAAAAACACTCTCACGTATTTAAAGTAAGATAATATCACTTTTAGGCCACGTCACACACACACACACTAAAATAGCTGTCTTTAGATGTGTAACAAAGTGCAGGTAGGCAGAAGTTCACTGACGATCTAGATAATCTTGCTGTTTATATAAATAAAGTGAATTTCATCCATATCTTTCTTGGTCTTCCCATTGGCTCTTTTCCACGAGATCTCCGAACTCATACTGCAATACCAGTGTAACCTACGGCCCAACATGTCGCATCTATCGCACATTATTCTAGCAGCAGTAGCTTTTGGAAGGAAGCGTGCTGAATCGGTCTGGCAGGGCATTTGGACGCGTGGCGGGCTGTTGTGAATGTATTCATGAACTTCTGAGTTCTATTGGCTGGACTAGCAGGGCGACTAACAACTCCTCAAAGAATATTCCGCTACATGGGATTAGGGTATTTACAAACATAAATCACAAATTTTCTTGTTACGTGATCTTCTCCCTTACTCTTCTTCTTTCCTTATATTAAAACGACTGGAGTTGTTGGTTTTCCAACACCCTGTATATATTGATATTTTTTCTCACTTCAGAAGTAAGTACAAACGTATGGAAACATACAAATCATGAATATTGAAGTATTTTGAGATGTGACTCTGTGTAGTTATAAGAGTAATTCCCGATGTTTCGAAGAACGGTAGTGCTCCTGAATCGTCGGCAAATACTTGCCCAACGACAGGTCACATCCCAGGAGACTTCAATATTCATCAGTACCTCTGTGAGAACCTCAGTTCTCGCACTGTAGAAACAATCTGAAACCATCTTTTGTCTGTTGAATCCTCGGTGTCTGGGAAAGAAGATGAAAAAGACAGAAGTACCTGAACTTTATTACAATTTTATAACGAATACAGTTTTACTTCTTACTTCTCTATACATCAATAGAAAATCATATTTAGCAGATTTATTAAGTACAGCCACAGACAGACGCAAACTGTGTACACTACTGCAATGAACATCGCTTCTTAAATTCACGACAGTAAATCTAATGTTTATTGGACCGTGCATCTTTGTGATAACTGAAGAATAAGAAACCAACTAGATGCCACTTATTATTTTATTGTACTTCTTATAGGCTCAACATGTTTCCGGCATTACTATGCCGGAAACATGTTGAGCCTATAAGAAGTACAATAAAATAATAAGTGGCATCTAGTTGGTTTTTAATTCTTCAGTTATCACGATCGTACTTTGGTTTTTCACGTAATAACTGCCGTTCTGTGTCTGAACAAACAGAAACAAATCACAATTTATATATGACCCACATGCAGACACAACACATTCTGATAAATCAATGAAATCCATTAGCCAACATTACCGCAGTGAGACCGGTCATTAATATCGACAAACAGGAGAAGTTACTGCACTTTAAAACGAGAATTGTAGTCCAGCATGAATCATCTGTTACGATGTAACGAAGTGTTTCATTGGCAATAATTTGCAGTATTTACGTAGAAAATTAATCTTAGATATATTATCACATGCTACAATGAAAGGGCAACGTGAACATTTAGCAAACTAAGAAAGAAACTTCAATTGGTGTTTGCTGACACTGTAGGAACGACTAAAATTCACTACTCTGCGTAACCATGAACCGATTATTATTATTATCATCATCATCATCATCATCATTATCATCATCATCGTCGAATTTCTCACTTCTCAGCTTTGACTGTGAAATATTCACCTATCCTAGGATGTAGTAATCAACAGGATTAGGCTCGGTGGGCTTATTTATAGTTTAAAAAGATTCTTAGAATTGAACATGTGCTAAGAATTACAGTTTTTGCAGTTGTATATATGTATTCGAGTGCAAGTTAAGTCTTGTTAGACTTTGCGATAGTGATTTTGGAATTACTCCCGTAGATAATATTGCTATCGGGATCACTTGTGTTGCCTTTTGCTTCCACATAGCACACATTTCATTCGCCAGTTCTTGGTACTTGTTTTGTTTGATGATTATTGTTTTGGCGAGATTATGTGTATTTGGGACAGCTATGTCTATCAAAAAGATGTTCTTTGTTTTCTTATTCATAAAAGTTATGTCAGGTCGATTAAAATTTATTGTTTTGTTCGTAAGTATGCTGCGATTCCAGTAGAGCTTGAAATTTTCATTCTCCAGTATATTGGCTGGTGTGTATTTAAAATATGGAATTCTATCGTCAATCAATTCGGCTACTTCTGCCAGTTTCTGATGGAGAATTTTGGCTAGCCCATCATGTCTCTTTACATACTCGGTAGGTGCTATTTGGTCACATATTATTACGTATTATTATCATCATCATTATAATCTCCATCATGCAGGGTATTTATACTTATATTCCTGAGACAAACTATGTCCCTAGGGAATACAGTGTTGCAGCTATTCTGTTGTTACTATTCATGGTGCTTATATCGTTAGTTTCAGTGTTGAATCTATT
>Ga0123352_10008467_pt1 | contig 16009 bp, 7 predicted proteins | sample TergutLab28metaG_FD_89700 | JGI IMG/M metagenome (GOLD analysis project Ga0123352, IMG submission 89700) | Labiotermes labralis P1 segment gut microbial communities from Petit-Saut dam, French Guiana - Lab288 P1 | ecosystem: Host-associated > Arthropoda: Insects > Digestive system > Gut ... | reverse complement strand
TTTTTTTTTGTTCCTGAGAAAAAAAAAAGGAAGGAGAGGGGGGGAAAGAAAATTTTGATTAAAAAAAAAAAAAACCCCGGCCGCCGTTGTTTTATAAAATAAAATTTGTGGGGTTGGGGGGGGGGGGGGGGTGGGGGGGGGGGGTGTGGAGTGCTAGACCATGGTTATCTTTACCTAACGTTCCTATTGGTCAATTCAAATTCATCCATTCGTTGTTGTAACACGGGTCGGCCTTCAACAGTCTTCAGGTAATCCGATTTATCATCTTAAGAGACTAAAAAAAAAGACACCGTAAAAAGAACAACAAGAAATACTTAAACACGCCATAGTTCTTCTTGCCATTATATAATCAGTTCTAAAAACATCCTTCTTTTTGTCGCCAATGTAAAAAATTATGTTCCTTGACGGCATTTTGACTATGGTACATGGTCATCATATTTACTGAAAATGTTATCCTACTGAACATAAGTATGCCGCTTATCTTAATGATCGGTACAGGAAATAATGAGCTACTGTCTGACATTTATTCGTTCTCTGAAGATTGTAAAGTTGCACCAACACACGACCACAAATAACTGAGAAATGAGCTATAATGTTAGTCCATGCTGTATACACTAATTTGTCTTTAAATATTTTACATAATTTGTCACTCAATATCCACTAAACTTTAGGGATTATAAAAATATTTACCCGCCAAAGGAGTGAGGATTTTATATACAATCTCCTTAATTTCTGATGAAAAATGGGAACTGTGAATATAGGGTATCAAACGCTGGACCAGCAGCCAACAAAGTAAAAGAAATTCAATTAAGTTCTACTTACTTATAGAACAGTGTTCATGTAGACACAGTCTACCAACATTTTTAATTAGATAATTTCCATCTTGCACAAAGAAACCAAATGAGTAAACAATCCACGTACAAGATCAACGCGCGTGGATTTCACAAAAGACTAAATCAAAATGTCTATTTCTAAACTTGTGCAGGTAATTCAAGTTTTCAGGGCAAGTAATTTTGGCTATTACAGAACAGAGTACACAGTGGACGGGGAGTTTAAGTGACGAGGAGGAAAAATAAGACATTTTCCTTCAATTTTCAGAATACTGAGCCCTCTTTGTATACATAACAATTCCAAACAAAGCTGTCGAACGTGAATTTCTCAGGAAGACTTCAGAAGGGCAATATGGAGCAGTACAGCATGCTACAATTCACGAAAGTTTTTATCCAGTCCTCAGATTTTTTTGTCTCTACAATGACACGAATACACACACACACATTTATTAGACAATTTTCCGTCTGAGAATATTCCAACAACTCTGGGCAAAGCCATAGTGCCATGCCATATGCACGGTCGTCACAATGTCAGATACAGTCCTATAGGCTTGGAGTAATCTGGTCTTCTGGTATACGACAATGCGCCGTTGGGTGTGGTCCTCGACGTTTCGGAGAAAGAAATCGCCTTCACTTTCAAAGATTTAATTAACCCCGGGCCATTCAAACCTTGAAGATGTCAACGATACGCACTAGGAGATGCAGCGTCACAAACCAGGTCAAACTAATCCCTGATTACAGAGATGTGAAAACTTAAACATCTGCTTCCCATAGTAGATTAGAAGAATATAAAAGGAAAACTTTACTGCAATTATCAACGGATACAGTATATTTAATAACCACAATGTAGTTGTATGAATAATGAAATCAGAGAGCATAGGGATGTAAACAGGCACATTTTTTAAACTAATCTGCGCTTCATAAGAATTTGGCGTTAAAACTGCACACACTCGTGGGAGGCACTCCTTTCCAGCTTGGACCCAGTTTCGTCAAGCAGCTCTTTCGCACTTGAATTATTTTGCGAAACCCTCAAGGAATCTTACATGTGAACCTAAAAGACAAATCCCCAAATACGTCAGAATAATATTAAATAAATTTTGAACAAAGATGCGAGATAAAAATATTATGTAATATCAAACACTTGGAAGTAGGCCATAAATTTTATTTCACGTAAAAGAAGAGTGAATCTTAAAACTAATAAGCTGTTGCATAACAAAAGAATTTCATTTTCAAAATTTGTTTTTCATTTATTCTAGTATTGCAACAGTTTTATCTTCTGTACAGTGTGCCAATACGTCACAGTAACCTTTTTGAATATACCACATATACAAGTACCTTTCAACATCGTACATTTCGAAAAACCCATAATGATAAAGGTAAAGGAAAAGATCATCCTAGAACAGGCCACAAAGGCCCAGAGGAGATAGATGGGGTGGGTGGTCAACGCCACGCCCCCCGCCGTTTCACCGCGCCAGCGCCGCTGTACAGGCGTGAAAGACCCGGTACCCATTGCATAGGAGTCTGGATGGGCCTCAGAGCCGTTCTGAACGGGTGCAGGAAATCTCGCCCCCACCGGGATTCGATGCCCGGACAGTCCAGCCCGTTGCAAGTCGCTATACCGACTGAGTTATCCCGGCTCCTAAACCCACAATGAGGAAGATAATTTGTAAGTGGTAATTTTGATTAAGGTTACATACCATGCAGATGAAACTACTATTAAAAGTCAGGTAAAAAGGTAAAGGTAAAGTAGCCCCGTTACAGGCCTGGAATGGCCCAGAGGGTTCCAGGAAGTTAAGGTTCCCAGACTACAGTACAACGCGCAGGATGGTGGTAAGGTTGTCAGCCTTACGCACCGGCCGCCTTTACACCCAGGAAATGCTCCTGGTACTCATTTCTGTTAGAGGCTGGGTCGCCCCAGGGCCATAGTGCGATGGGAAGGATTATGTCAATGAAATATTCCAATGATACCATCTGGAATCGAACCAGCAACCTTCCGATTACAACACAATGAAACAACGGAAATAATAACCAGTAAGGAAAACATGAAACTTTGGATACTAAGAATTATTTCACTGTACTGTACACGACTTCTAATATTCGATTTATTCTGCATTTCACGTTACCTTAATCAGAATTACTTCTTATGTATAATCTTCCTCAGTATTGGCTTTTGCAATTTTATGAGCCTGAGAGTGGTTCCGTGCATCATAATTCACTGTTAATAAAAATCCAACTAGATGCAACAGTATGCAGATATTTATTTACTGCAAAGTCACTCTACATGTTTCGGGTGTCACAGCACCCATCATCAGGTGTACTAAAAACTGTAACCGCAGCCTCCGGTACAGGTCGCACGACTCGCACAAACCAGTCCCGATCAGGCCACGTTGGAGGGAAGTAGCTGTACCAGTATTATGACCTGTACCGGAGGCTGCGATTACAGTTTTTAGTACTCCTGACGATTGGTGCTGTGACACCCGAAACATGTAGAGTGACTTTGCAGTAAATAAATATCTGCATACTTTGCATCTAGTTGGATTCTTATTAACAATGTCGAAACATGTCGCTCTTTTAGAAGCATAAAAATTTGTCTAAATACGATTCAGTGTTAACTGAAATATATTCTGTGTATTACATTATCATAACACAGCGGGATGTCACATATAAATACGAAATTATGGTTGTCGCAGCACCTATATCAGGAAACACAGCACGTGAAGTGTAGAGTGGCGTTTGGTCTTATCAATACAGCTGCCTCATGGATCAGGGTTATTCATAAAAGTTTAACTGCCCCTCAGTTCATCGAAGTCTATTGCATTTTATGGAGACAGAAAATCTGTTACATTTTATATAAGCCTATCAATGGGCCGATCGTGTTACAGACAAATCCAAACCACATGCTTACAACTTCGTTCCTTACTGTACATTGTAATATTATCCTCCCAATTACAGAGAGATGTATACAAAACAATATTCTATTCTTAGTTTTCATGACTGAAAAGTTTTGTTACAGACAAATCCAAACCACATGGCTGTAACTTCGTTCCTTACTGTACATTGTAATATTATCCTCCTATTTACGAAGAGATCTATATAAAACCTTACTTTCTTCTTAGGTTTCATAACTGAAATTTTTTTGGGCCTCTGCGATATCGTCGTTAGAAGGAGAAACAGACGGTAAAGTACGAAATCAATCACAATTACAAAGAAAACTTGGAAAAACTCTGGTAGACAGAGCCAGACATCGATATTATTTGGACTCTTCTCCAGAAAAGTATAAAAAGCAACAGCAGTTCTGTCGCTTCAAACTGCTCGCTATACGGGAAGAGTAGAACTAAAGTAAATAAGCCTTTAGATAAAATATAACAAGGAAATAAATATAAAAAAATACTATGGCAAATTGTCGCGACGTTCGTTTACTTTAGCTTTAGTCTCCACATTCATCAGGATTTTCAAGATCCAGCCAGACACTGTAAGCCGCTGTAAATTTTCCCTCCCACTGTGGAAATCTCAAGACTCCTAAAAGATGCGGCCCCGTAAGGTACAGTCTTTACCCGAATAAAGTTGAAACTGTCCTAGGAGATACACACACACAAACACTATTATACACTGACATATTGCGCCTAAATGAAAACGTCGCTGGAAAATTAAAAAGAAAATTCCGAGTTGTGCTACTTTTATCTATGATTCTACTCCATTAACTAAAAACAATTTCGCAAATGTTGATTGAACAACACAATCATGAGAACAATGTAAAAAAATGCAAATTTATAAGAATATCAGTCTACACACCCATATATATATATATATATATACCTTTCTGACAAAGAGACATATGTCCAGGTTTTATTCAAGACGAAGGTTAATTACTGAGTTCACAAAATCCAACTTTCGGGATATATTCTGAGCCAGCTGGACCCAATCGACACTATGTAATATCAACATTAAATTCAAACCCCCAGCTGTACCTAAGTATTCCAATCGTCTCCTCAACTGGGGATTTCCGTTTACAATATTTATTTCTTACTTTATACCCTACACTTTACACATCCGGGGAATCTCACATTACTTGATGGTTGTATAGAAAGTACCTACACTAACCATTACATGTCTTGTTTAATCCACTCCCTGATATAAGATGTGAAAACATAAAAAAAAAAATCACTGAAATACGTAGATACAATCGGAAAAATTGCTTCTAATGCGAAACTGGTTGCCAAATTACGCACTTAATAAAGCTATAGCCATACACAAATTGACCTCTGACAAATATTACGGGATCTTTGCGTGTATTACAGCTGGTCCCCCCCCCCCTCCGAATAAGAATTACGTGAGTACCGGTTATGTACACGTCACAAGTGTCGCACATAACCACAAACATTCGTACAGCAGCTATGTTTGTGGCTGTGACTTACACGCAACATACCACACACGATGTGCGGTATGTGCTAGACTGACCTCCGTAAACAACTGCTCATATCCATCTTCATTCTTTCATTAATTATTGTCATTCTTCCGAAAGCCACGAAAAAATTGCCACAGCCGATATTGTGTTAGATTTAATGATTTTAAGGTCTACTAAATTCTGCGACGAGCTGATCCCTCGTTCAGAGGAGTCCTACCGACTGTGGTGCGTCGTTGTGTGTGATCTAGAAACCTTGATAATTAAAAGACCCTGGCCCAATGGGGGGCTGTTGCGCCAAAAGAAAAGAAAAAATCAACTAAATTAGGCTCTATGACAGTGTGGATAAATAAATGATTAAAAAACTGGTAAGAATAAACTGATTCAACCACTCGCTATGTTTTTACGGTTTAAACGCCATTTTCCAACTCGGACTATCCTGAAGATGAGGATGGAAATCTCCTCCGAAATGTCGGTAATTACCAATGAACACAGAATTATAACTCCCTCTTTCTACCGGGCTCAAGAACATGGGACAAATTCAAAAAATTAGCCTTACCAATTTAGTGCCTTTTGTTAGATAGATTCCTGAAGCGGGGTGGCGTTAGCGACTAGACTGCTCGTTGGGCGGTACGCGGTTCGATTCGCGCTAGGTGGAAAAGATCACTTCGAAGCGTCCAGACTTGCTCTGGGCCCACCCAGCCTCCTATTCAACAAGTACCTGCTTTTTGTCAAGGTAAACCAGTCGAAACGTGAAGGTATCCACTCCCCTCTATTTTGTGCTGTGGTTAAGAATAGGTGGATCTATATTTCTACTCCCCCTATACGCCTCCATGGCGTGGAGAGGACAACGTTACCTTTGTACCTTCTTTAATGGGTAGATTCACACTTGACGATTGAAAGTAGATACCATTATATAAATGGCGAAGGAACAATTGCGTTCAATCATGTACTTTCCAAAACCTCGAAGTATATACAAAGGAATAGTAGAGGGGTTAGAAAAACAAAATATTTCCTCCGCTGGGCTGTAGATGGCGCATTCATCAACCAAATTAACTATTATTCGGCAAGTTTTCTTTTGACTGCAGACTCACAATATTAATTTATAGCGAGCAGTCTGATTCGACGCCAACGTTCTGTGTCCGTACCCTGCAGGTAGCCCTTTCAAACCTCTGTCGCGACACCGACAACCTTGAGTGTTTTTCCAGCAAACTTTCTCAGCCGTCAAGGTAAATGTCGGGAAAGTACACAGACTGACCACGACCGCGGCCTTCTAAATACTTTCATATTCATCAATCATCAGTCTTCCCACTGAGTTTATACACACAGCCAGCGATATTGACACCGTAGTGATATAAATCACGAAGTATTAATTCGAGTGTTTGTACCTTAACTGTCACACCGTATAAATTCCAGAGCTTATGCTACACGGAGAAAAAATGAGAGTATCAAATGGAAATTTTTCGAAAGGAAGCTTTCGAAAACTGCTGCAAAACAGACTCTACAATCTCAGCAACCATTACATTAATGCTGAGCTAAGTGTGTTATTTTATGGACGCTGACAATTACTGGGACAGAAAAACGAAAATACGTGGACACCGGTGGAAAAATGCTGACAATGGAAAACTAACGTACTCAAAGGAAATACTTTCCCATTGTCACTTTATCCACCATGAAACTTATATGGACTGGCCTGGGATAGAACCAGGAACTCCGTGGTGAGAGGCAGAAACCTAACCATCTGAATCATGGCACTGCCAGCAGCTGTTGAGACCAGACCACAAATGGTCATGGAATAAAGAGGATTCAGTTTGAGATTCTACCGCGTCGTGACCTGAGCACAGTTCACACCAAATAATGTTTAGACCAGATATCTGTTTTGAACTGGCAGCTATAACGTTCGGGTCCAGAAGTACGTGTACTGTCAAATGCGGAACAGAGACAGACAATCATGCTTTACTCAGCGGTATTGTGAACTGTTAAGAAGATATAACAATGATGGCAGGTGAGGGAAATGGGATTTTTTGCGGCAAAAAAACCTACAGAAGAAAACGGAAGTGCTCGAAGACTATCTTGTTCTAGTGCCACTTAGTAGACCACAAATCCCGTACGGAATGGCGTGGAATTAAATTCGGGCCTCCACAGTAATCTGAACTGATCACGGTAAATATTTCTTACATGTAATAACATCAGAAACTAAACTGTTTTTCAGTTAGAGCTGTACAGTAACGAAACGAGAATGTAAAATTGTTTTTCCTCCAGTGGCGATCCCACACCAATTCCGGGTCATGGCCTCCCTTTACGGGATTTCGTGATCAAAATCATTGGACACACCACACTCTGTATGACTACTCTGGATGAATGATCACCCTGACGTCCACCTGACAACATACAACGCTCACAGAAAGACATTCATGTCCACAGCGGGATTTGAACCCACAATCCCAACAACTAAGCGGCCGCAAACACACGCCTTAGACTGTTCGGCCACTGAGATCGACATGTAAATTTTAAGTATTCGTATTGCATTAAATTTTTTTATCATAAATAAATAAGACGAAATATCCGTACTGGAGAGTGAAAAATATCCTAAACTGTAACTGGGGTCGTGAGAGTACCTCACAGAGATAGTGGTCGGCTTCTCACAGCGGAGGCCAGTGGTGGCTGCCAGTGCAGATTATGGGGGTTTTGTGATGGACAGTGTCGCAGTGAGACAGGATTTTCTTTAAGTACTTCCACTCTTTCCTGTCTCTGTTCCGACAAAACATGTCATCTGAGGTATGAACAGTGGTCATATTAAGCCCACTGAAGACACGCAGTTGCACCTTACATCAAAACCGAAAAGAAACAAGTAACTGAAAACCGAGAGACAAGTTATTGAAAACAAGCAATGCATGTAGTTATTTGAATAATTGCCTTTGATAATACGGAAACACTTAGGCCTTACTCCAGTCATTTAGGAGTAGTGATTTGTTCAGTTTCGTCTCTTCTCTGCTCTTACTGAAATGTACTCCACGAAGCGTAGGTACGTTGTAAACAATGGTATTCAAAGGTGGAGAAAAGAGATTCTTCTTCAATCCTAAGAACAGATAATCAATATCAAATGCAGTCTTGCTCGAATTTTTTAAAAATCGAGGACCCACATAAAAATTCTAGGCGCCAGATGCGGGGCATGAAGCAAGATTCGTACTAAGGTTAGAAAACATCAGGCGCTTTCATACGTACTTAATTGACCACGGCGACATGGCGCCCAGGACTTGTGCGGCCTTGAAGAAAGGCTTATTTTTTGTTGTACATCACGAACTGTGAACAACCTGTCTGGTTAATATCGTCCAAGCAATACGAGACTGTTCGTACAGAACTGCATCTCATGCAAAACCAAATTAGAAATCGGTAAAACAAAAAAAAAAGGTAAAGCAGTCCCGTTACAGGCCTGGAGCGGCCCTGAGGGTTCCAGGAAGTTAGGGTTCCCAGATTTCATGATAACGGCACAGGATGATGGTAGGTTGTCAGCCTTACGCACTGGCCGCCTTTACACCCAGGAAATGCTCCTGGTACTCATTTCTGTTAGAGGCTGAGTCGCCCCAGGGCCATAGTGCGACCGGAAGGATTATGTCAATGAAAAATCCCAATGACACCATCTTGAATCGAACCAGCGACCTTCCGATTCGTAGCGCAGTACATTAGAAATCTGTACTGAATAAGAAAATAGTATTAGAAAGCTCAAAACTCTAACATTCCAAATACGTGTACTAAGCTGGTACACACGTCACAGAATTAATGTAACACTTCTTCTTAAATACGTGCAAAAACATTACATGTTTTTCTGTCTGTTTTAATAACAGAGATGACAAACGACTGTCCCACCTTCAAATAAGCACGTGCCCACATAAGAAAATCACATAACAAGGAAGAAAGTAATAAAAAGGAAGGTAAGAAAGGGCTCCTAAGAATATCCTCATTTCCTTCATAAGAAGCAAATCTCTTCCCCAGAGCTGAGGTACCTAACACTCTGCACTATCATCCGTCTGATCTGTCCCTTCCCTTGTTCCAGAGCACACCAAAGTAAACACAAGTTTAATTGGAGCTATATATATGTTTAGTTTACAGTAAATACGCTATAGGAAACACACCTCCCACCCCGTGTTCTAACAATCTCTACTCTGGCGAAAGGGCAGAAGACGGCCAGCTTCATTACACCAAGTAAGGTCTGTACTAACAATGATAATGTGTAGTAAAGCAAGGAGGCCTACTGCACATTGCAATTAATATGTGTGCTCGCTGTAGAACGGGAGGTGGAAAAGAAAATTTATGCTGACACTCGACTTGTAATGCGTTCTCTACAAAATCCATTATACATACAGTCTACGAGTTGAAAGCTGAAAAGTCCTAATACGACCTGCATTTGTTTGGAAGGTAGGCCGAATTTACTTCTAAAACGTTATTGTAAAGCGAAATTTGATGCCGAACATACTGAAGAACGCGTCAAATTTGGGCTCTTTAACAGAGTACAATGGGCATTCAGTTAAGACCTCCATGGAAATAATAATAATAAACTCGACAAAACTACTCATAACAATAAACCGGAAATAATAATAAGTGATGATAAAAAAGGAACATGAATGTTAATAGACGTTGCAATTCCTGGAGACAAAAATATGAGAGAGAATGTGAAAGCAAAAGTGGTACCAGGAAAAACATGGGCGACCGAACCATTTCACAGTCACTCACACAATACCTGAGCAACATACCAGGAAATCACGAAATTAAGGAACTAAAAAAACAGCCATATTGGGCACTGCACACATACTGCGGAAAGTGCTACTGTAAAGGTACAAAACATATTTCAAGGGCGAAATAACGTTACATATAGTACAAATTGTAAATAGAGAACAGCTGCAATGCTATGTACCCTACAAATGTAGTTTGAAGTACATAATTGTAAATATCCTGCATAAAGGCGATAACAAGGACGACGACGACGACGACGACGATGATGATGTTTAGGCATTATATGCATAGACAATACACAAAGACAAGAGGTAGCACTCCATCAAAGACATTGAACCACAAACACAGACCTTATATCAGGTTTTAGGCCAGTATCAATAGACAGCTGCGGCCTGCCAATTTTTCTTTCTTCTGCTCTGGAATCCCTCATGTGGCTTCGAAAATAGAATGGCTAGTGTTCGCATAAGATCAGTCTTATTTGTGTGCGATCAAACTAATTGCACCTAACACCAAAGCAAGGAAATAGAAATGTTCAAAATTATTCATAGGACCAAAGTCGTTTGCACTGCTGGAGAGTCACAGATTGTGCCCGTACATGCTGCAGAAATGTTGGTAAATAAGCTACCAACAGCGCGCAAAATCTACCAAAAGTGAAGAACTTATACAACACTAATTACAATCATACAGATTAGAAAAAATTCCGACAGAATCGGCTGGCGAAACTGAAGGAAAGTCTAATTTGAACTTTTGGACAGGCCTGTGATAGTAAACAAATATCTAGGCATTAACGTTCAGATGGCCTTGCATCGTGATATATTCTTATAGTAAAACCAATTAGATGCACTAATATCTCAAATTTATTTTTGGAATAAAATTCTACATGTTTCGGACAGTTTTTCTGTCCATCATCAGGAGTTTTTCACTGTACACACAGCATTGGTATATGTCAGCAAACCTGTATGACGTATACCAATGCTGTGTGTACAGTGAAAAACTCCTGACGATGGACAGAAAAACTGTCCGAAACATGTAGAATTTTATTCCAAAAATAAATTTGAGAATTTTGTGCATCTAGTTGGTTTTATTATGAGAAAATATCTAGGCTATTGGCCAATTTGGTTTGGCGGTCCAACAATTTCCGGATTCAATAGTGAAACATATAAATAGAAGAAATAAATAGAAATGCAGGAATGGCCACACGAAGAAAATGGTTCTATTATGTGAATACGTTACATCAAATAGGTATTGCGGCGAAATGATTTTGTCGCACAACATACAAAGTTAAAACTAAGGCTGCTTCAGTTAAACTGCAACTTCTTTTCTTAATATCAGTCGCCACATAAACATCCTGCATCAAAGATCACGTACCTTCCTGAACCTCACAGTGGACGGAAAACGGCTTTTATATAACTCAGCTTTATAAATACGCAGTGCCTGGTCCACTATACAGTATCATTGCCACGAGAGGTCAACGTTATATATTGTGACTCATTCACCCCTTCACTTCAAGTCTCTCTAGAGCTCGGTGTAGGGCAGGGACGTTCTTCCCTGTTATTATCCGCTAATTTCCGTTTCCTGTATTCGGACCAGAACAGATATTCCGTTGGTCAACTCCCCACTCGTGATGGCGAGGGACTATCCCTTTTAAATTTCCACCTCTCTCGACTACGCAATTCCTCAACCAAAACGCACTATGTTCCAGCCTCGCTAGCTGCCACCCCAAACGATGACCACAGGTTGCCAATAAAACAGATTTTATAGAGCTATACGCTTACAAGTACCACGGGAAACCATTTTAGACACCCATTCCATTCTTGTATTACCATGCGCTTTTGGTGCCGCGAGACAGAAGAGGATGACTCCACAAATTGACTGCCTTCATACGCTATGGTCTGACTTACCGGCCTAACTAATAAACGGCCATATAATTTGGTAAGGTGAATAACTATTCGAGAGAAGTTCAATGCCAGTACTTCACAACTGCCGTTGGCCTACACAGGGACGTGTTCAGCTGGACAGCGCAGATGGTGGCCAAGCACTAGGCAATTTTAAGAAGAATGTAAATTACACTTTAAGTCCAGATGCCTATTGTCACTGCAGGGTTTTCATTAGAGAAAGTGGGGTAACTTGTGAATAGACGAACCACTGAGATTGTACAAAATGAGAATACAACAAGATGTCTCTATATTGCGGAAGAAAGCATTTCTCAATAATCTACACTACTTCGTCATCATCATCATCATATAAAAACAATAAATTTCTAGGGTTAAAATTTTAAGAAAAAAAGAAAGCTAAGATAGAAAGAAGAGAAACAACAATCATGTCCTATACTACTTTAACAAGGCTATGTCAAACATAAGCAACAATAGCTCCAGGAGTCGAAAAGCATACACCCTGACCGATTAGGACGTACATCCAGCATACCATCATGTAATTGATTCCTATGTCTTACGCATGCTAACAGGTAAATTGTCCTCTTACATGCCATGAAAGCGTGCAGAGGGTATAGCTCAGTTCATTTTACCATTGGCACTAAATGGAGATCAGTCATCAACATGAGGCTCCGGCCGCTCTAAACCCACAATCTCAAGAAAGAACCACCAAACCCATTACATGTGGGTAAGTGAGTCCTCCCGGAACCAGTTTGGACATTGTGGAGACGGCAAAAATTTTGTGTATGTGCCAGGGCTCGAAACCTGGAACCAGTAGCCCGAATCACTACACTGATTGCGCTATCCCGGTGTTCATATAACAAGTAAAATTCAATTATCTTGCTCGAAGGAGGTACACCACCAAAGAATCTCCCACAGAAGAACCCTTTCTGTGAGAAGCAGCTTCGTTGCGGTCTTCTGTTTCCTTGAAGACAAAGGCAAACCGTTCCTTCGAAACGCCACGAACAGAATACTCAGCGAAGTGGTGTTATGTGCCACAACAGCAGAATCCTCAACAACACTTCTCGAAACTAAGAACATGATATAATTTCGAATCATTAGCTGCATTTCTTTACATAAAAGACTATGACAACAAACAGACCCATTACGTCTGTCAGACCTTCCACGCCTGATCTTGCTGCAGAGCCCCCAAGTTACCACATCTTTATTCCTATTTAAATTTGTGCCCGCTAATATTACACGGATTTGGATTCCTGCCTATTAACCAAACGAAGTGGCACCGGGTTCATCAGCCTATGAAGTGTTATAATCCGAGAATCTATACAAATTCAGTCACGAAAAAGATTAAAAACTGATGCTGAGGCATGAATATTTTTACCGACACAACTTTTATGAAACAAAAGCAATAAACCTACAAGATAAATCAAAGGGACGCAATCAACTATTTCATTTCCCGAAGGCTGCACTTATAACCGTTATTCGGCACAAGTTACTGGGGAAGATGGGTTGGATGACAGCCAATGGGATCAATGGCGTGCTAAATTTGACGACATGCGATTTGTCAAAACGGATATTGTGACGCTAGATTTACAGTAGACTGAATGTTTGCACCCTCACCATGCACAAGCTAGAAGAAATGTTGGACAGGGTCATTTAAAAGCGTCGTGACTAAAACTAAACACAGTCAATATTAAAATAGTTAGAAGCTAAATTCTGTACCGAAAAACTTCCTGAAATGCACAGTTCCTAGGAATGACATTTTCAAATTTACGTTCACATTTGGGGCTTTAATTTACCTAATTTCATCATAATCGACTTTACTTGGCACTATGTGCTCCCTTCCTACCAGGTGTATTCTACACGTGCCACGTAAACCTCTAGATCACAATTACCCTAATAAGATTAAGACTTAAATGACCATTACAGTAAACTTGTCAGCCCTTCTGTTAAGTCCTCTCTCACATGCAGACGCTGCATGATAACCAAATGAATTTTATATTTTTATATGCCACTTGATTATCTCATAAATTAAGATTCAATTTAACTTCTTATCGTTATTAACATTTCATATAAAATTTTGAATTCCGTCTCACAGACTACAAAACACAAATAGGGTAAATGTAAAGCGGTGCCAGTACAGGCCTGTTAGAGGCCGATAGGGTTCCAGGAGGTTGGGGCTTCCAGATTTCTACACAATCGGCACATGAAGACGAAGTTGCCAACCATACGCAACGGCCGCCTTTCCCTCTCCGACCCCACACCGGAAATATTTCTAATAATAATTTCTTTTAGAGGCTGGGTCGACCCCAAGGCCATAGTGCGGCCGGAAGGATTATGTCAATGACACATCCCAATTGAACCCGCTAACTTCCGGCTTGTAGCCCAGTGCATCAACCTACTGCGCCACCGCGTGCCACCCAAATTAAGTTCACGTTTTCATACTTAAGTATGTCTCAATTTAACTTTAGATTCATAAGGGAACTACCATAAACAAACGGTTGAGAAAAAGCATGAAAACGCTTGTTCAGTGTTCGTCCAAGAACCTGAATGCAGACTTGCTCCTTTGCATTTATGTCTGCGCACAGTTCAATTGAAACACACGAAAAGGGTAAGAGGACAGCCTGATTCTATACCCAAGTGTTTTATTACACATTTTCGTCCTTAAATCAAGCCAACACCTCACAGCATGCAGTTTTATAGCAAAACCAGTTCTCTCACCAGGGTATAATCCATACCAACATTACAAAACAAAACATTTATGTAAAATCAACCCAGATCATGGCATGCTACGTGTTTCCAATACACACATAAAATACAAATACTTTTTCTTTGTAAATACAGACACTTAAGGATGTAGAATCTCCATGTTTATATCATTCGGCTAGCCTTAAAAATAAAAAAAGAAAAGATATGTGACTCACTCACTCACACACACATACACACCACAAGATCCGCGTGGGGTACAAACCACTTCGCAGGCGTCACAAATGGAATTGAAAAGGTGAGCTTTCTAACACAAAAGGTGATACCAGCGCCATCTGTACCCGCCAATTTATGGCTTTGCTGCTTTTAAAACTTTAAAACTCGTACGACTATTTTGTGCTATTCTATTCCTGTCTCTGTTCACGCTTAGCATCCATTACAATGATAAAGAAAAGGAAAAGAGGAAACGAGAACGAAAGTACGAGAAGAAATGACTTAATCCCGCAACCCAGCATGGTTCTTCTGCATGCCGAAGGATATAGTTGATACTTCATCTATCTTTGCAGTTACTGCCAGACCCGAGGGTTACTTTGTATCGTACAGAAACAGACTGAGAAATGTCATAATCTAACATTGACATTAAGACCAAAACGATTACACCATATGCTGACAATTGGAACGTGCAAATCCCAGAACTATTTTCTTGTACAGGCTGCAACGACTGCGTGGTCAGGAGCATTAATTTCATCAACGTCGCTGTCTATCTCAAAGTTCGTGATGATGATGATCACCACCATCATCATTCTACTGTAGTTCTTAGTTGCCAAACCGTACATTTTTCTGGGCTGCTGCCTTTAGGCTTCTACGCCAAACTTCCATAATGGCTGAAAGCCACTAGGGAGGGTTAGGCCGTTTACTGTTTCGCAGATGCCAGTTACAACAGCCAACTGGAAGTGTATGTGTGTGTGTGTGTGTGTGTGTGTGTGTGTGTTTTGTCACCAACGTACCATGTGATCATGCATAATGACGAAGAGATTGTTTATTTCATTAGCTTCAGTCCCACACGTCTAATTTCATACACATACATAATTAGCACAGATGCGTGTGAGATGTAAGATTCTCAAGGTCGCAACATCTTCTGGTTTACTCCCTTCTGGGTTATAACTCCACACACTTTTGTAGAATTCACCACTTCTGAGATTCCTCTCGCCTCCACCCTTTTGCTAGAACATTTGTCAGTTTTACGATTAAAATGTAAATTATTATTATTATTATCATCATCTCCTTTATGCAGGATATTTATATTTATATTCCTGAGACAAACTATATCCCTAGGGAATACAGTGTTGCAGCTATTCTGTTGTTACTATTCACGGTGCTTATATCGTTAGTTTCAGTGTTGAATCTATTGTACTTTTACATTAGTACTTTCCGAAGTATGTGTGCAGTGC
>Ga0123352_10008466_pt1 | contig 16009 bp, 13 predicted proteins | sample TergutLab28metaG_FD_89700 | JGI IMG/M metagenome (GOLD analysis project Ga0123352, IMG submission 89700) | Labiotermes labralis P1 segment gut microbial communities from Petit-Saut dam, French Guiana - Lab288 P1 | ecosystem: Host-associated > Arthropoda: Insects > Digestive system > Gut ... | reverse complement strand
GAGTTACAGGACACTAAAATCAAAACAAATAGTATGTAAATTAACTTTCTCATTGAGAATTCATTTTTTGCAAATTCACTTCCACTTCACTTTTCTTGTTTGCTCGAAAGTCATTATGTATAAGTTGATTAGCGGAAGCAAAATATCCAAAACAGGCAAGAGAAAATAATACCTGCGTTTGTCGTACAATCGTGCGGTTTTGTTTATCACAATAATTTGAGTTGTTAAACGTGCCAAAAACAGGAAAATTGCCGTTGCCAGCGTGATTAAATTTCCAAAAACGACCGCCAAAATAAACGAAAGATAAAACAATCCGCGCGTAAAAGGCTCGGCAAAGAGGCGCATTTTTGTGATGTCTTTGTATCGCACCGAACTTGAAAGATGACGCATTTTCTGATAATACCAATCGCGAAATCGGTGTTTCGGTTCGGACAGCGTAATGCTTTCTTTCGAAATTTCGATAGCGGTGTTTTGCGCCGTACTTCCCTTATTTACAAGCAAATCGTCGTCGCCCGAAAGAATATCCAGATTGGAACTGAAACCTTTCAATTTGAAAAAAACTTCCTTGCGATACGCCAAATTCCGCCCAACGCCCATATACGGTTTTCCAGCGGCAGCCATTCCTAAATACTGCATCGCAATAAAAAGCGTGTCATACGTTATCAATCGGTTGAGAAATCCGTTTTTGGGCAAATATGCGCCATAAGCCAGCACAAAGTCGGTTTTAGAATTGAAATTTCGCACCATTTGCGTAATCCAATTTTCGCTTTCGGGATAACAATCGGCATCGGTAAAGAGCAAAATATCGTATTTCGATGCTTTTATTCCAAGCGTAATCGCCAATTTTTTCGTACTGATACTTTTTGTGCCGTGCGGAACGAATGTCGTTCTCAAATGTGGATATTTTTTTTTGAATCGGTCTAAAACGATGCTTGTTCTATCTGTCGAAGCATCATCAATCACAATCACTTCAAACTTGGGATAATTCTGTTCAAGTATTTTGGGCAAAAACCGAAATAGATTTTCCTCCTCATCTTTCGCGGCAATAATAACGGAAATCGGCGGTTTGGATGCATTAAATTTCGGACGTTGATTTTGGCGCAAAATTCCACCAAGATAACGCACATAATAATACAATTGATGCACAAACGCAACAAATAATATTGCGAAAATTATAAGTTCAATCCACGAAAATTGGAAGTTAAATTGAAAATGAAATATGTCCATTTTTATTTTCTATTTTTGTTTTCTGTCTTGATATGTTTTAAATTTTTCTGTCAATAACCGTTCTAAACTATCAAAATCTGTTTGCAAAGATTGCGACGAAATCTGAATTGGCGAGCCAAAGTATCTGCTGTTCAGTGCAAGCATTTTTCTTTTAATCGGATTTGAAACTCTGCGGATATATTTTTTCGGATTTTTAATGGTGATAGTCAGAAGTTTCACACTATGCATTTTTGAAAACCTGATTTTTTTAATATCCGACCACAAAACAAGTCCTATCGAAAAACCATCTGAGTTATCAATTATACCTTGCTCGTTGATAATCAATCCCGCTTTTTTGTCAAAAAGTTTGCGAAATGTATCCATTGCCACAAATCCAAAAAACAGCACCGCAACAAGTCCGACAATAAAAATTATTATCGGGTTTGCTTCGTCGCGAAACGTCGAAGGAGTAATCATAAACAACGCACCGAACGCAACAAAAACCATTGAACCGAAAAACAAGAGCAATATTTTCTTTTTGCTCAATGGAATTATAATTTCGTCTGATTGTTCCATATCATTTTACATTTTTATTTTTTTGAACAGTCTGACAACTGACAACTAAAAATCATCACTCGTATATGCTTTCGGCAAACTTCTCATATTATATTGCGAAGCCATTGTTTCGCCGTATGCGCCTGCCGAACGCAAAGCGACAATATCGCCTCGTTTGGTTTTGTTGAGCGAATAGGATTTTGCAAAAACATCTGCCGATTCGCACACAGGACCAACTACATCGTATTTTTCCTCTGCTTCGTTGGAAGTCAAATTTTCGATTTTGTGATAGGCTTGATACAAAGTCGGGCGAATTAAATCGTTAAATCCTGCATCAAGAATGGCAAATTGCTTTGTTGTGCCTTGTTTTATGTACAACACGCGCGAAATCAGACTTCCGCATTGCGCCACAATCGACCGACCGAGTTCAAAATGAAGCGTTTGATGCGGTCGCAATTTCAATTTTGTGCGAAAAATATTGAAATACGTGTCAAAATCGGGAATCGAAAAATGATTTGGATGTTCGTAATCAATGCCAAGTCCACCGCCAACGTTTATGTGTTCGAGCGTAATTCGGCGATTGTCAAAATAATCCTGGATTTCGTTCACACGCACACAAAGTCCTTGAAATGAAGTCATATCGGTAATTTGCGAGCCGATATGAAAATGAATTCCAACGAGTTTCACATTCGGAAGCGAGGGAAAAAGTTCAAGCACGCTGTCGAGTTCCGACATATTAATCCCGAATTTATTCTCGGTCAAACCCGTTGTGATATAATGATGCGTATGCGCGTTCACATTCGGATTTATTCGCAAAGCGACTTGCGCCGTTTTCTGTTTTTTGCCTGCCAATTCGTTGATAATTTCGAGTTCGGGAATTGATTCCACGTTGAAACAGAATATATTATGGTCTAATCCGAGATTAATTTCCCAATCATTTTTTCCAACTCCCGCGAAAACAATTTTATCGGGCGAAATTCCGCTGTCAATCGCCAACTGCACTTCGCCGCCGCTCACGCAATCAGCACCAAAACCCGCATTTTTTATCTCTTTCAAAACGGCAGGATTATTATTTGCTTTCAGCGCATAATGAATGTGAAAATTATTTGTGTCGGCGTGTCGGCACACTTCGCTGATAGTTTTTCGCAACACCTCTAAATCGTAATAATAAAAAGGCGTTTGTATGTTTTCAAATTTTTGGGTTGGGAATGTTTTTGACATTTTTATTTTTGTGTTATTTCTTTTTTATTCATTCTTTTTGTCCCGTTAGGGATTTGATATTGGTAAAAAATGTATCATCATCAGAAACAGCGTGCCGTTAGGTACGCAACGACATTTCGTTCCTACGGGACTTTGGCTGTGGTTTATTCTGATTTTTACCAATATTCTGCCCCTAACGGGACAACAATTCAGTACACTATTTTAGTATTCATTCTTTTACGTAATCTAATTATATTTGTTTGGTTTGTCCCGTTAGGGACTGAATATTGGTAGAAAAAAAGACCACACACGGCTTTGTCCCGTAGGGACAAAATGTTATTCGGGATTTTTCAAAATATATCTTTCATCAAATTCAATTTCAAATATTTTTAACAATTCCAAATATTCTTCCGCAAAATTACGTTTTTTGTGATGTTCTTCTTGCTGCTGAATATATTTGGCAACACTATCTATTTGAGATTTTCCATAAGAAAATGCGCCGTAACCTTCTTGCCACGAAAATTTACCTCTGACAAATTGTTTTTTGTTAATCCAGAGCGACGAACTACCTTTAATGTCTTGCATTAAATCTGACAATGATTGTGTCGGTCGCATTCCAAACAAAATGTGAACGTGGTCGGGCATTCCGCCGATTTGCAATAATTTGTGTCCGTTGTTGGCAATAATTCCCGAAATATATTTGTACAATTCATCTTGCCATTGTTTCTGAATTAACGACAGGCGATTTTGAACTGCAAAAACAGCGTGAATGTGAATTTGTGTATATGTGTTTGCCATATTTTTATATTTATTGCGTACCTAACGGCACGCCGGCTCTTATGTTAATCTATTTTCTACCAATATTTTGTCCCTAATGGGACAGCGATTTCAAAACTCACTTTACACTCAAAACAAATCCTTACTCAACGCTTGCAACGCTCTTGCTTTATCCTCCGATTTTACGAGAAACGAAATGTTGTAATTGCTTCCGCCATACGAAATCATACGCACAGGAATTTCTTTGAGTGCGTTCACAACTTTCGCTTGCAGACCGACATTTTCGTAAGGCATATCGCCTACTACACAGACAATTACCATATCGGAATCAACGGTAACTGTTCCGAACTTTTTCAAATCGTTTACAATTTCGTCTAAATGTTTCGTGTTGTCAATCGTAACCGAAACGCCAACTTCCGAAGTCGTAACCATATCAATCGGCGTGCGATACGACTCAAAAATTTCAAAAATCTTGCGCAAAAATCCAAATGCAAGCAACATTCTGCCCGATTTTATTTTTATGGCGGTAATGTTATCTTTCGCCGCGACTGCGACGATTTCTTTTTCGCAAATTTTGTTTGAAATAAGCGTTCCTTCGGCTTCGGGCTGCATTGTGTTGAGCAGGCGAACAGGAATATTGTTCAATTTTGCAGGTAAAATACAAGTCGGATGCAGAATTTTTGCACCAAAATATGCCAACTCCGCCGCTTCCTCAAAGTGCAGTACACGAACTGCTTGCGTGCCTTCGACAATTCGCGGGTCGTTGTTGTGCATTCCGTCAATATCAGTCCAAATCTGAATTTCCTCCGAATAAATCGCCGCACCAATCAGTGAAGCCGTGTAATCGCTTCCACCGCGTTGCAAATTGTCGATTTCGCCGTAAAAATTCCGACAAATATAACCTTGCGTGATGTAAATATTTGCACCTTCATTCTGTTCCAATTGCTTTTTCAAATGTTCGGCAATGTACGCTGTGTTCGGCTCGGAATTTTTGTCTATGCGCATATATTCCAACGCAGGCAGAAGCACATTTTCTACACCTAACTCATTCAAATACAAGTGAAACATCGCGGTCGAAAGCAATTCGCCTTGCGCCAAAATCGCCTTTTCCTCAAAAAGCGTAAAAACCGATTTTGAAAAACTGCGGATATAATCGAAATGCGATTTTAGAATTTCCGTGCATTCCGATTTGTATTTTTCGGTCGAAAACAGTTCAGCGATGGTGGCATAATATTTTTGCTCCAAAATGTTGATTTTCTCCAATGCGCCCGACGTGTTGTTTTTGTAAAAATAGTCGGAAATTTCTACCAAACTGTTCGTCGTTCCCGACATTGCCGAAAGGACAACAATTTTTTGTTCACTGTTGCAAATCAGTTTCGCGACATTTTTTATACGAACGGCAGAACCGATAGACGTTCCGCCAAATTTTAATATTTTCATTTGAGTTTATTGATTTAAATAGCTGTCAATTATCTGTTTACAAAACTTAGTTATCAATTTTCAGTTGCAGTGCTCTGACAACTGAAAACTAACGTTCTCTCCTCCCGAACAGCGAGAAATGGACGTAGCGTCTTGGATTCTGCCTTAGGTCGATAAGCAAGCTGTCGGCACTCGAACTAACTTGCAAAAGTCCGATAGATAAGTCGTTTATACCGCCGGCAGCTGTGCCGGCACTTGCTATTGCGTGGTCGAGCGACGAGAGTATTTTGTTAATTTCGCCGACATCTATATTGTCCACTATATTATCCACACTTTCGCCCACTTGCGTAAAATTGGCAATCATACGGTCGGCATTTTCGAGGATTTGCGGAACTTGATTCGACATCATCTTGTCGAATTGCGAAGTAGTTGAAATCAAATTGGCTGTGATTTTCTCCACTGATTCGAGTGTATTTTTTAAACTTTCACTTTCTATAATACCGCGAATTGACCGCAACAACGAATCGGTTTGATTTGAAAATTGTTCAATCATCGGAAGCAAAATGCCGGATAATTCTCCCATTAATCCGAGCGCAATCTGCGATGCTATCACATCATTTTCATCGTAAAAATCGCCAGTCCAATCGCCTGGTATAGGCTTTAACAACTGCAAGGCTCTTCCGCCCAACAATCCATCATCGTGCTTTTCTACGATAGTTCCTTTCGGCAAACGAACATCCCTCAACACGGAAAATCTCACCGTAAACGGCTTTTGTTGAGAAAAATCGTGCGTTATTCTATCAACTTGCCCGACTTTATAACCTCTTACATACACCGGCGATGAAACCACTAATCCGCCAATATGTTCGTATTGAGTGTAATAACTGTATTTGGCTGAAAAAATATTAACTCCTTTCAAAAAATTAAGCCCGAAATAGACTAAGAAAAGCGCTCCGATAACGATAATTCCAAATTTTAATTCGCGTGTAAATCTCATTGTTGTTTGTTTATGGGTTTAGTAGTCTTTGCGCTTCTGCCACCGAAATTTTCCGGTCGCCAAGAAAAGCCACGATAAATGCGCCGGGAAACTGCGTTTGCAGTTCGTCTCTCAATACCCGAATTTCGTTCAAATTCGACGACCTGCCTGTTGTGTATTTGTACAGACCGTTTTCTTGGTGAAATTCAACATTTTGAAGTCCGCGCAAATTACGGTCATTTGCCCTTAATATTGTTCTCGACGAAAAAATTTGCACCTTAAAAACAGGCAGTTGCGCGTCATTTTCGTTGTTTGCTACTGTCGGAGCAGACGGTCGTGCCGAAGCTGTTCCCGTTCGCCTGTCATAATCGCGTTTGTATGTGTCAAACGCATCGCTGATAGCCTGAGCAAGTTGTCTTTGACCTCTTTCGGAGTTCAAAAAACGTTCTTCCTCGGGATTGGTAATGAAGCCCAATTCGATAAGCACAGCCGGAACTGCCGAGCGATGAAGCACAATAAATTCGCCTTCTTTAACACCTCTGTTCACCCGATTGAGGTCGTGTGTAAAGTGATGTTGCACCAGCGCGGCAAAATCAATACTATTGTCGCGATACAAATTTTGCATAAGCTGGAACATAATGTACGACGATGGGTCGTTCGGATTGAAACCTTCGTATCTTGTTTCGTGGTCGTCTTCGAGCAAAATAACGGCATTTTCACGCATAACCGATTCGAGATTCGACTGCGACCGAGAAAGACCGAAAACAAAAGTTTCCGTTCCAACCGCATCGCGATTTCGAGCAGCATTGGTATGAATGGAAATGAACAGATTAGCGCGGTTTTCGTTTGCAACTCTGGCGCGGTCTAACAACGGCACGAATGTATCGTCTTTTCGCGTATAAATTACTCTTACATCGGGATGATTTCTTTCAATAAGCGCACCCAATTTCAATGCAACAGCAAGATTTATATTTTTTTCCTGCGATATTGCTCCAAGCGCGCCCGGGTCGCGACCGCCGTGTCCGGGGTCAATCACGAGAACGAAATTATGCTGAGCAAACAAACTGCCTGCCCAAAACAAAAAAACATACAAAACCGAAAAATATCGTTTATTTGCCATCAAAATTGTTAGAATAAAGTTTAATAAAATTCAGCTACAAAAATAAGATTTAATGTGCAAATGTGCAAATTTAGTGCCAAGAGTTCGGAAGTTAGAAGTTAGGATTCAGCAATCTATACGTTTATTTCCAACTCCTCATACTTACCTGCTTCGCAGAAACTTTATTTCCTCATTTCGCACAGTCATTGTTTTTTGTTGGATAAGCTGGTTTTGTTCGCGGATGCCGGCTTCCAAAGCGAGTATTTTTTGTGTCGCGATGGCGCGTTCGGAGTCGGTTTGGATGGTTGCAAAACTTTGGCGCAACGTATTTAATTGCGCTCGCATATTTTCTAATTGCGCGGAAATTTCTTGCAGTTCAAAAAAGGCTTTTCGCGCACTTTCACTTCTAAACTGATTTGGATGTGTATAAACAATGTTACCGGTAATCACAAATTCCATTTGCGCCGCAGGACGATTAGTGTCTTGTTTCGGAACAGCGATTTCTATATTTTTCGGACTTTCTGCTTGACGAAAGGTTTTTAATCGTGCTCTCGAACGAATTTCTGCTTCATCGTCTGATTGGAAAATCTTTACCGTTTCGTTCGGAATGAAAAAGTAGAGAATAACCTTGCCTTCGGGCTGATAACGGTCGGATGCGAACCAGCCGATGTTGTTTATTTCGTCAATTACGAGCATAAAATCGTTGTACGGCGAATTGAACGGCATTCCGATATTTTCGGGTGTTAAAAAAGTATTTGTTGCCGGAATAAATCGGGTGATGAAAATATCGTAACCGCCGATGGAATTTTCGCCATCCGAAGCAAAATACATCGTAACGCCATCGAGCATGAGAAACGGATAATTTTCGTTTGCATCGGGCGAATTAATTATTTCGGGAAGGAGCGAAGGAGCCGACCATTCGTTGAGCAAACGCTGTGAGGTAAAAATGTTCATTTTGCCTTCGATAGAATCAGAAAAAAACATTCTGTCGCCTCGCTGTGTGATGTATGTGATTTTATTTTTCCTGCGAATAGAATCTATTTGTATTCTTTCTTGCCGTAAACTTCCGATTTCGGGACTGAAACGGTAATAACTCAAAAACCTTTCTTTGCTAACTACCATGCTGTCGATTATCGCAATGTCTTGAACGCGCGAAAGCAAGCGCGCGGCTTGTTCGGCTTGTCTTATTCTTTGTTCGATGGCGGGAATTCTTTCATCGCCGGCTCGCAAAGTTCTTAAAAATGTTCTATAAGCAGTTGCCGATTTTTCAAATTCGTAATCGAGAAAATAAATATTTCCCAAATAAAAATTCGTCAGCGGAAAGCGTGTTCCCGAACGTTCGAAATGCCGTCGTGCCAAAGCCATATCGCCCAATTCGTACATACTGCGCGCCAAACGGTAATTGAACAATTCGTTTCGCGGATTTCTCCGCACCAAAACTTCGTACATTTCGGCAGCTTCGGCAAATTGTCTGTTAAGAAAAAGCCTGTCAGCTTCTGCCGGAGTTTGGGCGAAAGCGAAAAAGCACGAAAGCACGAAAAAGCACGAAAGGGCGAAAGGGCGAAAGGGCGAAAGGGCGAATTTCCCTTTTTCTTTTTCTTTCCGAACATCTAAATTTTCAGCGTTAAAATCTTTTCTATCCATTTTTATTAAAATCTTTTCCGTTTCATTTTTTCGTGCCTTCGCCCTTTCGTGCTTTCGTGCTTTCGTGCCTTCGTGCTTCTATCTTTGCTGTTGAATAAGCTGTTGATTTCTCTGTATTTCTCTTTCCAAAGCGCGTATTTGAGAAACAACATTGGCGCGTTCTGTTGCATTTTCGACATTTACATATCCATGCCGTAATTCATTCAGTTCAATCCTCATTTTTTCTGTTTGCTGAATAAGTTTTTCCATTTCGCGCCGACTGAGCCGTGTTCTGTTTTGGTCTTGAACGGGCTGTTCTTGAATAACTTCAATTGCATTGTCGGTAATAATTGGAGAAAAATCCGGTTGATTTCTGTCAGGTCGCATTGTTTGAATAATGCCCAATCTTGCATCATTTTCCGGTAATCTTGCTTGACGAAATGTTTTTAACTGCGCTCTCGAACGAATTTCTTCGGCATCTTGCGATTGCACAAAAATTCTGTTTTGGTTCGGAATAAAGAGATAGAGTATTACTTTATCCTCGGGCTGATGGCGGTCGGATGCAAACCAACCGATATTGTTTACTTCGTCAATTACGAGCATAAAATCGTTATAGGGCGAATTGAACGGCATTCCCATATTTTCGGGCGGCAAATAGCTGTTTGTTGCCGGCATGTGCCGTGTGATAAAAATATCGTAACCGCCGATGGAATTTTCGCCATCCGAAGCAAAAAACATCGTAACGCCGTCTGACATAAGGAAAGGATAATTTTGATTTGCCGTTGCCGAATTAATTGTTTCCGGAAGCCGTATCGGTGCCGACCAATCGTTGAGCAAACGATGCGAGATAAAAAGATTCATCTTTTCGTTGTGCAGGTCGGAAAAAATCATTTTGTCGCTTTCCGATGCAACGAATGTGATTTTATCCTCTGTTCGGTGTTCGTTTACCCGAATCCTTTCTTGCGTGAGAACTCCGACTTCGTGCTGGAAGCGTTCGTTGCTGACACGGCTCAAAAAATCGGCTCTGTCCACCACCAAGCTGTCGATAATCGCAATATCTTCGACGCGCAAGAGCATGCGTGCAGCTTGTTCGGCTCGCGCAATTCTATTTTGTACATCGGGAATGCGCGGATGACCGACTCTTAAAGTTGCTAAATATGTTCTATAGACCGCGACTGCCTTGTCGAATTCGTAATTTCGGAAATAAATATTTCCCAGAAAAAAATTTGTCAATGGAAAGCGTGTGCCCGACCGTCTGAAATAGGTGTAGGCTGCATCCAAATTTCCCATTTCGTATAGACAACGTGCCAAACGGTAATTAAACAGTTCGTTTTGAGGATTTTCCCTGACTAATTCCTCGTATATTTCGCCGGCTTCAACAAATTGTCTGTTATTGAAAAGTCTATCTGCTTCTGCCGACCTTGTAGTTGAAACAGGCGGAGTAATAGTTGGAGTTGCGACAACGTTGTTTCCCGCAGACAGCATACGTTCTGCTTGTGCAATTCTATTTCGCACATCGGGTATTCGCGGATGACCGGCTCTTAGAGTTGCCAAATATGTTCTGTAAGCTGCTATTGACTTCTCAAATTCGTGAGTTTGATAAAAAATACTTCCCAAGAAAAAATCCGTGAGCGGATAGCGAGTTCCCGACCGTCTGAAATAGGTGTAAGCTGCATCCAAATTACCCATTTCGTACATACATCGTGCAAAACGGTAATTGAACAATGCACTTCGAGGATTTTGTCTAACCAAAAATTCGTATATTACAGCAGCTTCGGCATATTGTCTGTTGTTGAAAAGTCGATTTGCTTCTGCCGGAGTTTTGGCAGAAACGGGTATGCTTGGTCTTTCAGCAACTTCGACACGCGGTGGAGAAGCCATTCGCTCTGCTTGTGCTATTTTTTGTTCAATCTTGGGAATTCTGTCATCGTCGGCTCTTAAAGTCGACAAAAATCTCCTGTAAGCTGTCGCTGCCTTATGGTATTCATTATTTGCAAAATGAATTGCGCCTATGTAGAATTTCGCCAACGGAAAACGAGTACCCGATTTTTGGAAATGTTTCAAAGCTAAATCCATATTTCCTATTTTGTACATACAGCGTGCAAAAAAGTAATGGTTTAATTGATTTCCGGGATATTTTCTAAGCAACTCCTCATATATTTTGGCGGCTTTGACAAATTGTCCGCTGTTGAAAAGATTATCAGCTTTTTCTGCCGAAGTTTGAGCGAAAGCAGGCAAGCAAAAAAAGAACAACAGCAGTACGAAAACACAAAAGGGCGAAAGGGCGAACTTCCTTTCTCTTTTCCAAACATTCGGTTTTTCTGCGTTAAAATCTTTTCTATCCATTTTTTATAAAATTATTTTCTAATTTTCGCCCTTTCGTGCTTTCGTGCTTTTACCGCAATTTTCCTGCCAACTTTCGCGGAACGTAAAAAGTTTCGTTTCGTTCCATGTAAACTGCCACACTTCCCAAATCGAACGCTTCGCCATTGAAATAGGCAACCGACGAATGTGCAGGAATTCGCAAAGTATTCCGTCTGTTCCGCACTTCGAGTTCCACAGTTTCGCCTCTTTTTACGATTGAATACCTCAAACCGGCGAAAACTTCGGTGTGTTTTGCAAAAATCTCATTCGTTAAATCATTCAGTGTTCTTGGCAATCCCAACACATCAACCAAATAATGATTGATTTCAACGTTGGTATTCATTCCCAGCGGAATATCGCCCTGCGGATGAAAAGCAGCGAGAAAAACCTCTTCACCGGTGTGTCCGGTGGTAGTAAAACCAAAATAACTTCGGCTGTTCATGATTTGCAAAAGCGTGGCATGAAGCGTTCTGTTCGGGTTTTTCGGCAAATTCCCTGCGTTGTATCCGGTTGCGGTCAGAATGCTGTGAAATTCCTCGTAAGTAAGTTCGATGCCGGTGTATTCTTTCATTGTCGCTTTTACATTTTCGGGCGCGGTGTTGCGCATAATTACGTTCATTCCGGTGGCTGTTCGTCTGAAATTTGAAATCGGACCAAACATTCTGCTTAAAGTCGCTGCACCGAAATCCATACCGCGTACTCCGATGGAAAATCCGCTGTTACCATGGTCGGACAAAATAACAACCGTTGTGTTTCCATCTTTTTTGGCAAATTCCAACGCTGCGCCAACAGCATTGTCAAACGCAAGAAATTCGGCAATAATTCCACCTGCATCGTTGGCGTGCGCCAACCAGTCGATTTGACTTCCTTCAACCATCAGAAAAAATCCATTTTCGTTTTGCGACAAAAGTTCGATGGCTTTTTCGGTCATTTCTCTGAGCGATGGAATTGTTTCCGGATTGCGGTCAAGTTCGTAAGGAAGTGCTATTTCGTTCCAAAGTGCCCAAACTTTTCCCGATTCAAAACGACGGAAAGCATCAATGTCATTCGCTATATACGTGATGTTTTTTCGTGCGAAATGATTTTTCATATCTTGCGAAACATCTCTTATTCCGCTTCCAAACATAACATCCAAATTCTGATGCGCCATTTGACGCGCTATATCTCTGCGAGCACCTCGCGAATAATGATGCGCTGCTGCTGCCGCCGGCGTGGCATGCGTAAAATCGCACGTAACTACCAATCCGACAGCTTTTTGCTGGTCTATTCTGGCAGCTTCGAGAATGGTTGCCAAAGGCTGATACGCTCTTGCAGGGTCGAATTGGAATAAAATATCATTTTCGGGGTCAGCAAGCGGATATATCGAAATATTGCCTGCTCGTGCAGGAACTCCGGTAAAGAACGCCGAAGCTGCCGGTGCCGAACAAGGTATCGGAGAGTTCGAGTTAAACGTTTTTACCGTACCGCAAATAAATGGGTCAATGTGCAAATTATTGCCCAGATTGTTGTAAATTTTAAACCAACGTGCTGCCGAAAGCACAGGTAAAGAAGTTCCGTCTGCAACCATTACAATGAGATTTTGCGTTGGACGCACCGGTGTTCTGTATTGTCCTTGTGAAAAGGCAAAAATAGAAACTAATAAAAATAAAATGCTGATTTTGAACTTTTTCATATTTTTGAATTTTAAAAAACAAACAAAATTACAAACAATAAAGTTAATGTTGGCGGTTTCCCGTTTTTTTTTTGTTTTTTAACACTCGTCATTCCGCGCTTGACGCGGAATCTCCAAATCAATGGGAGATTGCAGAGTTAAAACTCCCGATTTATTCCTATCTTTGCACTTTATTATTAATTGTATGAAATTTGATGAGTTAGAACTCTGCGAAGAGGTGATGGACGGACTTCGGGCGATGAATTTTACCGATGCAACTCCTGTGCAGGAAAAGGCGATTCCTGTTATTTTACAAAAAAAAGATATTATTGCCTGCGCGCAAACCGGAACGGGAAAAACGGCGGCGTTTATTCTGCCGTTGCTTCACAATTTACAGTCGGAAGCGCGCGATACTGTTGGCGTAAAAGCGATAATTATGTCGCCCACACGCGAATTGGCACAGCAAATCGACCAACAAATGGAAGGATTTTCGTACTTTTCGCCATTCTCGTCGGTGGCGGTTTACGGCGGAAACGACGGACAGGCTTGGGATGTTCAGCGAAATGGTTTGCTCAAAGGCGCAGATGTGGTGATTGCCACGCCCGGACGATTGATTTCGCATCTCAATTTGTATCAAGTTGATTTTTCGCAAGTGCGATATTTCATTCTCGACGAAGCAGACAGAATGTTGGATATGGGTTTTTACGATGATATTATGCTGATTGAAAAGCAGTTGCCGAAAGAACGGCAAACCATTATGTTTTCGGCAACAATGCCTCCGAAAATTCGTCAGTTGGCAAAAAGTATTTTGCGAAATCCGGAGGAAGTTCACATTGCCATTTCGCGACCGCCCGACACGATTATGCAAACCGCTTTCGTGTGTTACGAAGCGCAAAAACCGCGCATTGTGAAGCATCTTTTTACCAGTCAAGAGCCGAATAAAGTGATAATTTTTTCAGGCTCGAAGTTGAAAGTGCGCGAACTTGCGCGAGTTTTCAAAGGAATGGGACTTTCGGCTGAGGAAATGCATTCTGACCTCGACCAAGCACAGCGCGACCGCGTGATGCACGAATTTCGCCACAATCGCGTCAATATTCTTGTGGCGACCGATATTGTTTCGCGCGGCATTGATATTGACGATATTACGTTGGTAATCAACTACGATGTTCCGAAAGAAGCAGAGGATTACGTGCATCGCATCGGACGAACGGCGCGCGCAGGCGAGGAAGGAATGGCGATTACTTTTGTGTCGCAAGATGAGCAATATCGTTTTAAACAAATTGAGGATTTTCTCGAAAAGGAAATTTACAAAATTCCGATGCCGGAGGAATTGGGCGAAGCACCTGCTTACGAGCCGGAAAAAAATCAAGGCGTAAAAAATCGCCGATTTGATGGAAAACGTAAAACATTTCAACGGCGCGGAAAAAGCACGAATGGGCGAAAGCGCGAAGGCACGAAAGGGCGAAAATGATAAAATGATAAATGCGCTTCGCGCGATAATTCAATGATAAAATGGAAAATTCTAAACAAAATGACACACATAAAACTACACGCAAAACACTTGGAACTATAGGAGTATGTATAAATGCGTGGTTAGTATTTGCAGCACTTCGGTCGTACTATTTGCTAAACTTAGTTTACTGTACGTGTCAAAATTGGGTGCTATTTGCAACTGCTTTGTTTGGAGTTATTGGAATTTATGTATCAATACTTCTGCTTAAAGAAAGGATTAGAATTAAAGTGTTTTTGATTACCACATTAGTAATATGGTTAATTATTTTTGTTTTTTCTAATTTTTTCGAAATAATGAATGAACATCATTGTTTGTGATGTCCCTAAACTCCGTTCGTTCGGATTTGTAATCCGAATGCTATCGATTAAGAAATTTGAAATAAAAAATAAGGTAATGATACAATCAATGACAGGCTTCGGAAAAGCCGCTTTTGAATACGAAGGAAAAAAAATCGCCGTTGAAATAAAATCGCTCAACAGCAAGCAAATGGATATTTCGACACGCGTGGCTTCGCAATACAGAGAAAAAGATATTGAAATCCGCAACGAACTTTCGCACAAATTGGAGCGCGGAAAGATTGATTTTTTGCTTTATATCGACAATTCGGGAAAAGAAGCAGCAACGCAAATCAATCAATCGCTCGTAGCTTCGTATTATAATCAGATAAAATCCACTTCGGAAACCTTGGGAATTGACACACCGACGAATTGGTTTGATGTTCTGTTGCGTTTGCCCGATGCGCTGAAAACCGAAAATCCCGAAATTGACGAAAATGAATGGCGTGAAATTCTGCGCGTTATCCGCCAAGCGATTGAACAGTTGCGCGAATTTCGAGCGCAAGAAGGAAAAACTTTGCAAGCGATTTTTGAGGGAAAAATAAACAATATCAAAAATCTGCTCGACCAAATCGCGCTTTTTGAAGCCGAGCGACTTGAAAAAATAAAATCGCGTTTGGAAGAAAACCTGCAAGCCATTTCGGAAAAAATCGAGTACGACAAAAATCGTTTGGAGCAAGAATTGATTTTTTACATTGAAAAATTGGATATAAACGAGGAAAAAGTTCGTTTGCGCAGTCATTTAGATTATTTTCTCGAAACGATGAACACCGAAAATTCGGCAGGAAAAAAACTCGGTTTCATTGCACAGGAAATCGGTCGCGAAGTGAATACGCTCGGCTCAAAAGCCAATCACAGCGAAATGCAAAAAATCGTTGTGCTGATGAAAGATGAATTGGAGCAGATTAAGGAACAGGTTTTGAATGTGCTTTGAAAAATTACGAATTACGAATTACGTTCTTATCAAATTATTGCCGTAATTCAAAATTTAGAATTCAAAATTCAAAATTTTTTATGTAAATTTGCAGTGTGATTGCAGATTTTCATAAAACAACAATAATATGCTCAAAAACAGAACGATAGAAACAGTCATTCGGAAAATCGACAGGAATTTTAAAGTCTTGTTGCTTACAGGTATGCGTCAAGTTGGAAAAACGACGGTTTTGATAAATATTGCCGATACTACGCGAACATACATTACGCTCGACGATGTTTTGTCGCTCAAAATGGCGAAAGAGGATGCTTATTTGTTTTTTCAGGCAAATAAATTGCCCATTTTGATAGATGAAAT
>Ga0123352_10008465_pt1 | contig 16010 bp, 10 predicted proteins | sample TergutLab28metaG_FD_89700 | JGI IMG/M metagenome (GOLD analysis project Ga0123352, IMG submission 89700) | Labiotermes labralis P1 segment gut microbial communities from Petit-Saut dam, French Guiana - Lab288 P1 | ecosystem: Host-associated > Arthropoda: Insects > Digestive system > Gut ... | reverse complement strand
TTTTTTTTTTTTTTTTGGAATGCATAGTGGACAAGAAGACGACCCTCTTGTTTTTCTTTGGAGCAACGGACAACAGACTGAAATTGTTTGCATGGTCAAATGCATATTGAACTGTTCCTTCATCCGCTTTCGCCAAAAAGCTGGGTGGAATGCACACTTTGTTCTTTTTCATCATGCCAACCAAAGTGAGCTTTCAGGATTTCAACTCCATGGCCAGAGGAATTGACATGTAATAATTGTCAGTGCTAATGTTTCTGCTTGTTCCCAAAACTGATGGAACCAAATCCAGAACAGCTTGGGTTGGGACTGGCAATCCCGGTGCATGAGTGCCACTTCCCTTGGAAATTTTGGAAGAAACCAAGAAGAAGGTTTCGCTATCAGCCAGAACATATATCTTGATGCCGTATTTACTAGGTTTATTTGGTATGTATTGCTTGAAACTACACCTTCCTTTGAATCCATGGAGAGATTCATCAACTGTGCAACCAGTTCCTGGAGTGTAGTTTGCTTCACAAGCTATGACAAATTTGTTGTATATGTTGCGAATAGGTGCCAACTTGTCATTGGCTCTTCTCTGGGCCCTCGTGGTTTAATCGTCAAAGCGTAAGCAATACACAAGAAACAAAAAACGCTTCTGACTCATTGCTGCTATGCAAATTGGCTTGCCAGTACCATCTTTCGCCCAAATGCTTGCAGTACTTTCTTTGGAGCTCTTTGTAGCGCCTAAGAGCAGCAGGATGCCTATGAGTGCGTGAATTTCTGTCATGCTTGTATTGTACAGAAATCCAGCTTTACTTGTGTAACTGGTTTTCACATTCTCAATCTTCTGGTTAGTCCATGTCACAATCTCTGTTATCACGGTGTCATCAAAAAATAACTCAAATGATTTCAAGGGTGTGTCTGCTTGATATCAATTCCCTTTCGGCACTGGTTTCTCTTTGACAATATTGCGCATTGATGTTCTTCTGACAGCTTTTGGCTTCTGTGACCATACATATCCATCTTTTCCAAGAATTTCACCACTGTCAACATCTTGCTTCTCTTCCGAATCTGATTCACTTGCATTTATTTCACTGTAGGAATCTCACACTTCTTTGGACTCGGGGTCGCTTTCATCCCAGATCAAACTATCTTCAATATCGACCTCATGTTCACTATCAACGTCACTTAACACGTCTAAACACACCAGAATGTCGTTGCACAACAATCCCCGTCATCTTGCCATGATCCCTTTGCCACCGAACGCTTTCTAAACACATTGCGCAGTGAGACCGAACGACTTGTAAAGACGTCGCAAACAGTGAGTCGATGGTGGGAGGAATTTTGTTCACTCCTAAACGATACCATTGCATAGGTTTCTTATGCTGCAGGACACTTGAAGGTCAGTATTCTCCTCTGTGTACCCAGAATGATCCCCCTCTACCCCCTAAACCCTTCACAATACTGTGATCTATATGTCTTATGCAGAGCAACTGTGCATTTTTCCCCAGCTGATTAATGCGTTCTAGCTTTGTTTATAACTCTAAATGGTAGACTATTTTTACAGCGAGAACATGGCATGTGACAGATTTTTTCATATACTGCGTTTTCTGCATTTTGCAGACAATTATCTTTATTACATGGAAGGTACTATGGAGTCCATTTGACCCCAAGCGGAAATAAACATAAATAAAAAATAAACAGAAAGACACAAAACCTACCGAATGTGTGTGACATAGTTAGGAAGGCCTTACGAAAAATACATAAAAGGCAATATCAGTATTCGTGACAGTTTAAAAAAAAAAGTGAGTCAAAGAGGACTGGGGTCACATAGACCCCATGGTACCAGAGCAGGGTTAAGTTGGGAGGGCTGCATGAGAAGCATGTAGTGGCAACTTGGAATCTTGGGAACCATCTCAACATTTGCTTATAGACACAGGGAAACCAAGAAAAACCTCAGTTGAGGTGACTGGTCACATGACCTTCTGGATACTGACTTCTAGCCAGCAGTCCGGCATGTGAAGTAAGAACAGCAATACACGCATAGTAAAGCAAATACACATAAGATGACAACAATACACACAAGACAACTACAACGTTACACACAAGACAACTAACAATAATAAACACAAGACATCTCAAAATACAACATGTACAAATGGTAAACAACACCACGGTAAGAAAGTACTGTCTACAGTTTCCAGTATTTTTTCCCACACATATTGTACTCACACTTTCACCCCAGCCCTTCACTTCTCACCACTTTACTACTCAAACAAACTTTTTCCCTAAAGTCTCATTTTTACCCCCTTCCCTACACTGCACTTCACTTCACTTCAATTCATTTCACTTCACTTCACTTTACTACACTTTTAGATGATTTTCACTTCATTTTGCTCTACACTTATAGATGATTTCCACACACTTTATCTTCATTTAACTCACCTCGATTATCACTTTACTTACCCTATTTTTAAAAATAATTGGTTTGTAGGGGAGAGTGCCTAACACTTCTGCAGGTAACTGGTTCCAGTGTTGGATGGTCCTATTCACAAAGGAATATTTCCCTATATCCGTCCTTTGCCTCCTACTACTAATTTTGCGTTCATGATTTACCCTGCTCAGATAGTGTGGCCGTTGTAGTAAATGGATAAAAATTTTGAAATCGTGCAAAAAATTCTAAATATCACTCAAAATTTAGTGAGAATTGTTGACCGGCAGTTGGCAATACTGGAGTAATCTCCATGCTGTACCAACTGCCTCTTTGTGTTGTTCGAATTTTGATAGTTAGGGTTTCCTTGGGATATCAAAAATTATTTTGCATTTCCTTCTTGGAAAAAGTTTGCAAAACACTAATGTGGATTTTGTTTTCCCTTGTACCAATACATATTTTGCCATAGCATGAACAAAAAAAAAAACATATTTTTCCTCTGGCGAGGTTTATTAACGGATGTTAACAGTGCCCAGTAGTGTAGGGTTTAATGACAGGGTTGACGTATGTAACAGGATGAGGAATATGCAAAAAGGTAAAATATAGGGCCTGTAAAATAAATTATATAGTATGTGTAATATACTGGAGGATGCTGTGATATGAGGCAGGAGTCTGTACTCGTATCTGACAGGTTAAATTATGTGTGATGCTTTGTGTGTGTATGTATGTGATGGGAGAGTGGCTGTGAATTCTGTGTGTAAACAAAGTGGATATCAGATGCAGGAGAATGTTTATCACTGTATTTTGTCAATGAGAAAGAACTCCTTCTGCCTTTGGCAATGCTTTCACATGACATTTGGCTTACATGTTTCTTACTGCAGTGCAGTGTCCTGTAAGTAGAACAGATTGGACTGTGAGGTTGGGGTCATTTATCAAACAGAAAGTTTGACTTTAGTTTCTGAAAAGTGTCATATTTTATCATGTAATTTATATGACTTGATTCTGGAAATCATGTTCTTAGGAAGACAGTACAAATTTGAGGAAACTTTGCAATTCACAGCAAAGAAGTGAAACTTTATAGCCTGATTGCTTTATACAGCACATACAAATAAGAGCTTTATAATTAAGGCCTTGCTGTCCACAGTTGTATTAAAAAAATATTTTGGACAATAACATTATGTTTTACAAAGAGGTAAGTATGAAAGATGTTTAACTCTGCAAATTTTATGGTTTTTGTAGTGGTGTATTTGAGGGTTAGGATCTTCTGAGTTTCACTGCTGCATCAATGGGTAACCACATCTCAAGGTTTCGGAGGCAGTGCCCAAGAAATTGTCTTGGGCCTTTTGGCCCTTTGCCCTTTGCTTCCAGTCTTTGGGATCAGATTACACACTGTTATATTATCAATGCCTCAGAATGGAATCCTCATATTGAAATCACTTTGTGCATGGCTTTGTTGCTGTGAATAAGATAATGTAACAAATGACATAGATATTACTTACACGATTGGACATGATGGGGCAGCATTCTTTCAGGGGAAAGAGAACTAATGTTCACTTCTGTCATGTTCAGATGGCGACACTGGCCTCATCAGCACAAGGCTGCTGCTTGATCGAGAGCAGAAGGAGAATTATACTTTGATTGTCGTTATTCAAGATCATGGCGACCCTCTACAGCAGGCAAGCAGAGTACTGCAAGTGCAAGTTCTTGACATAGATGACCACAAACCACTGTTCCTGCGGAGTCTGGTAAGTACCAACAGGAACACATCCGAGCAGTGAATCATGATTCTTGTGGCTTTCGTCATTCCCTACAAGAAATTGCTTGTATAGTATCTCATTTAGGCCATGACTGATTCCTTCAAAATTCTTTACAATTCGTCTTTTACCAGTATTTCTTTTCTCAATGCCACATAGTTGAAGGTGCTTGGGGCATTGTGAAACACATTTTAAAGACAGTCATCCTTCCTGGTATTAGGCCTGTTGTGACATGTTGCAGGGTTTACAAAACAATTCTTCCCCTGTATATTTATCTTCTGAAACTTTTTTTCCTTTTGATTGATGTTTTAAGACTTTCTATATTCCTATCAGAGCTTATCTTGTGACTTTTTTCTTTCAAGTTTCTTCTGTATTATTCTGTGAATTTTAATATATATATAACTAAGAAAAAAATGTGTATATACATGTAAAAATTGTTTTGGCATCAGTAAGTATTGGGCATGTTGAGATCAGCACAGTTTGACACCTAATGGCAATCTGAGCTGTGTGAGGATTGTTAGACTGCCCAGTGTGATCAGTATAGTATCATCAAGTACATGTATTCATAGCTACAAATTCCCGGATACTAAAAATTTGGTAATAAGCATCGTCAGTTTTTATTCACTTCCATACACAAAATGAAAAATTTAGTTTATGAAAGTATTTGTTTTTATGTTTTTCCTTGTTTGTGTAGCAATACTAACTAACAAAACATGACTTAAAATTAATCATATTTAATAAACTGCAGTTTGTTTTGTTTTTTTATTATTTGACTTGTGTATCCGTTTTTTTTTAAATTTGCCCTTGCTTATATATATATATATATATATATATATGGGTTTCTGACGTAGTTTATAAATAATGCAAGTAATCTACAAGTTTTAATTAAATAATCCAAAAAGTAAAAAGGAAGTCCTGTGTAGTTAGACCATGTGATTCTATGCTTTCAAAGCTGGAACTATTTTCAATTGTTGTTTGTACTTTTGGGGAACTTGAAGTCATTGCAAAAAGATTTAAAACAAAGCAATGTAAAAGTTGTGTGGAAAAGAATTTAAAATGAATTACAACAATATTATTGTTTGCTGCAGGATTTAAATTCCCAGCAAATTTTTATGCAAATGGACTCTATCAATTGCAAATGGCGTATACTGATGTGCATGTAATGTTATAGCTCATGAAAAGTGTAATGACTATTGTGAGATTTGGGGACCTCACGGCAGTCATCCTGAAGGTACATATCTTCTGCGATGTAATGCTGTGGTGTTGGGTGAATACTTCTGATGTTTCAAAAGATTGTAATGCTTCATCTTCAGAAGGTGCGGGTACTACAGTCCTTAAGAACATTGTGCACTGCTGACCCAGTGACATAGCATAATATCCCAGAAGACTTGGATCTTCTGTAACAAATACTGTTAAGAGAAGAAAAAACTTAACTGGATTTATATACAGTAATTTATGCCATTGAATATTTTACTATTAGGATTTGAAAATTCAGGCCACATTAGTGTGTGATGCAGAAAAGATATCAGGCTGTCATGACAGATATTAACCCTTTAAAGACGAAGTGCAGACTGCTTTATTTAAAGACCCAGTTCATACTGCGCAGTAAACACTTTTTATCTTGGTTATAAAAGCCAATCGTTTTATGTTACATGGGGCAGAATTTGCTGTTTGTTCTGAGATAAATACTAAACAAATAAATGTAGTGTGGGCAGAACATATAATTCTTAAGTGTTAAACCTGTTGGTGCATGAATCCAGTAGGCTTTAAAAGTTAATGAGATGTTCTGCTCCTGGGATTTGACACTGTGTAGGATTGTGGATTGATACTGACATTTGAGTAGAATGTGCTGAAGTCCACCTGGATATAATTCCAGCACACTGAAGATGGACGTGGCATATTCCTCTGAAACATCTGTGACAATGCATCCTATAAGCTGTCAAAACCAAGAAGATCATTGTCTGTTCTTTTATACATTGTCATCAGGTTATGCATCGCAGTGTAATCTCCAGTAGAGTACCTTATATGACTTCATTGTTTTATGCATTAGGATGACGAACCACAGATTCTGACAGTAAATGAAGAGGTGGAAATTGGGTCAAAAGTTGGAACTGTTGAAGCAGTGGATGAAGACATCGGTGAAAATGGCATGATTGATTACCTTATAACATGTAAGTTATTGTCAGAGAGCACCAGGGTTGGAAATGGCTGTGAAATATGTAGATTCTCTAGCTTCAGTTAATTTTTCAAGGAATGCAAACCCAGAAGATGGTGTTCGAAATGTTTTTTGATTCAACATAAGACATGGGTAAACCCCCAAATCCAAAGTTATAAATTAGACACAGAGTATATATACTAAGGACAGGAATTTGTACATAAACTCATTAATGTTATTTATCTGTTTAGAATTACTTCCTGTTAAGAGCCTGTAGCAAGTGTTTCTGAAGAGCAATAAAAGCCTTTTGGTAGCAGTATTTATGCCTTGAAAGTCATCATAGGAATGTATTTTAGGTGTTGTTTATACAAATATATAAAGTGAACAGTAGTTGGAGGTTATGTTTATTCATCAGCCTGTCTTCCATCAACAATTACATTGATATTTGATCTGTGAAAGTGTACAGTGGACGCTGATGTAACTTTGATAGGGATATGTATAGAATGTAGTTTGGGTAGCTGCTTTTTGTGTCCTATGCAACCTGTTTGATTTCATTGCAAGTGATGACTCATAACAAAAACTGTTACATGACAATAACTACATATCTCATTATGCACTACAGATTTGTGTGAAATATCTTTTGTTACATGAATACTAAATGGAACTACTGGGCAAAATAATTTTTGATTTGAGTATGAGACACATAAAACTATAAAACTGAAATGCTTTCAAGGATGCTCATTGGTGAAGGTATTGGAGCACTTAGAAAAAGTCAGATTTGGTAGTTAGACAAGGGTTGCATTCACACACTAGTTGGCATATTCCAACCTTAGGGAATTGTTTGGAGATGGGATGCACCAGCTTATGCAGTGCGGTGACTCCTGTCTAAATGTAAGTCTTTTTTTTTTTTCTAACTGCTGCAAGAACTTTACTTTTTGTATCATCAACAACAGGTTTCAGTTGTACTTGCCTTATAGCGCAGTTAATTTTGTAAACGATTATGTTTGTCGGTGAAATTTACAAAATAATGAAGAATGTAAAAATAAAGAGGCCATTAACATTAATGTTTTCCTTAAGCATAGACAAAATATTAATCTAACCGATGGTTCCTAAAGTCCTTGCTATCAATGGAATTCAGAAATATTCATACTTATGACAATGTGCTTGAATTTTCAGATGGCAATGAAGAGGGACTGTTCATTATAAACCGCACCGCAGACAACAAGGGGATGATTACTGTAGCAAAAAGAATAGATAGAGAAGCTGGTTCAGAACATTTACTGACTGTCAAGTGTTTCAAGAAGTCCACCAAGCCTTACAGTTTGAGGAAACAATACAACAGACAGGTACCAGCTTTGGTCTTTGAAATGTGCCATTGAGCAATCTTTAAATTTGATGCAATTTTTAGTATTTAATTTGAACATTTACTCAACAGTATGAATTTTGTGAATTACAGAATAATGGACACAGTATGTCGGTATTTTATGTGCGCACTGTGTTCTAAATTGTTGCATGACAAGTCATTTTACTTCAAAACACAGTAGACTGATAACTATTGATTCTATTAGACCTTCAGTGACAGGTTTTAAATTCCAGCTACTGCACTGGACAGAGGGATTTTAAATTGTTCATAAATGTAAATGCATTCACAACTGTACAGTGTACTGAAGCTGACAACATGTGACAAATTAGGGGCTTGTACAGTGCACTGAGACCGGTATTGAAGGGTTAAGATTATGTTCTTGTGGGATGTGATGCTGTGAGTTGAGCAGGTGCATATGGACATTTCGTAGGAACCTGTTCGCTTCATTTTCATGGGGGAATAGGAAAATGTGGAAGACTATGCACTTTTGAAGTAAGAAAGAGATGAATAGAACTGGGAATGTTTGTTGTTTATATATGTTCAGATGATTCCAAATGCATTGTCTCTGTACTGGCTGTTCTTTCTTTCATAATATTTTGTAGCCATAAGAAGAACCTTTACATTATGTAATGATATGTTGAGCAGAGAAATTGGCAACAATGAAGACTTCTTTGTTGACAGGACAATTAAATAACAAAAAGTTATTTTCACTTACAGGATCCATCAGAAAGGCAAGTTAAAGTTCTAATACTGGACATTGATGACAACAAACCTGTTTTTACAAAAGACAATATTACCTTAGGTAAGTCATACAGGGGGACTCTGCATTAACTGTTGCTGTCTGGCTTAACTGCTTTGATTCATTACTAATGTGTGAGGAATAGATACTTCTGTTGTAAAAATAATACTTCCACTCCTCAGACTAAAAATAATAATACTTATGTATTTTCAGTAGTGGAGAATAGGCAAAAATATAACTTTATCACATTCTTATACTTAAATAATATTCCTTTAACAGCACTATATACGTCTATGATAGCAGTAGTCACATTACAAATACTGCATTTTTATTTTTTATGGGGTATATGTGTGTACCGTAGTCTCCATATGTGCTACCTAACAGTGTCTTTGTTGCTGTGATTTCAGGAGTCCGCCTAAATGTTCCTGTGGACACATCATTGCTTACATTGGAAGCAGTTGACATTGATGCAGACTCTCAACCTGTTACATACAGGCTAGTCAACTCCACATTCTTCTCTCTCGCACCATCGATTATAGACACTGTTCCGGTGTCATCAAATCACAGTACAGTTTTTAGACTTGATAATGAGACGGGAGAACTGAGAACAGCAGGCAGTATGGTCGGTTTTGTGGATGGCTTCTTCAAGTTACAAGTGACAGCAAACAACAGTGATGTTCCTGGTAGAGAAGTGAATACCTCAATCAAGGTTTGGAATGCTATAATTTTGTATCTGTTGTTCAGCGAATGAACCTAGCTATCTCACTGACTCTATGGAGCGAGGCTAGCCTTGTGAGTGTACTAGATGGTTAGCTCCTCAAGAATTTGCCTGTGTTTTATTGGACCTGAAATTTTATTGTTTTGCCCAGTCTGAAGTCAGATGAATCTGGGTCACATCATTTTTTTTATCAACATCAATTTTAATATTATGCAACATTCTATTTTTTTTTAAGCTCATGGTTCCATGCATCGTAATTCAATGTTAATAAAAATCCAACCAGATGCAACAGTATGCAGATATTTATTTACTGCAAAGTCACTCTACATGTTTTGGGTGTCACAGCACACATCATCAGGAGTACTAAAAACTGTAACCGCGGCCTCCGGTACAAGACATAATACTTCCTTCCAACGTGGCCCGATTGGGCCATGTTGGAGGGAAGTAGCTGTACTGTACCAGTATTATGTCCTGTACCGGAGGCTGCAGTTACAATTTTTAGTACTCCTGATGATGGGTGCTGTGACAACCGAAACCTGTAGAGTGACGTTGCAGTAAATAAATATCTACATACTGTTGCATCTGGTTGGATTTTTATTAACATTGCAACATTCTATGTTTAGGTCAGAATATATTTTAGAAGGCAAATAGCTCCTGCTACTCTTTCTGTATGTCCTTCGTTATTTATTTCTCGACCGTCACATTTACAATAATTTCATGTTCAAGTTCAGCATACTAGATTGGTGTGCAAGTTATTCCAGTTACATTTTTCTCAACTCTGCTTTTTTTTTTAGCACAAACTGTTAATAAATATGAAACAGTTTCTTCAGTTCATGCCATTTTGTATCTGATGTAAAGTCATTCAGGTATGAGTGCTTCAGAATGTGGTTTGTATAAGCCATCTATTGCTTTATATAAAATTACTGTTAAAATTGCAACTGTGTTTAGTATGATAAAAGCATGTGATAAATGGAATGGGGCAGCTGGCAATGTGTGTACTGTATTGCACATAAACTACTGCTGTATAAACTGTAACAGATTATTATTGTTTCAAATAATATTAATGTTCAGCTAGAATTGTACAGCCTATGAATTTCATATTCCTTGGTGATCTGCTTGCTGCTGTTTTTAATTGGATAAGGGTGTGCATGCATGCATGTGCATACTCATGCTAGGCTGGGTTTTTATGTTTTGTTGACCTTGCATCTCTGTATAAGCTTGTAAATAAAGCCAACTTGGTGTACAATTTTTCTTAGTATGTTTATTTCTTTTTTCTACATGTTTCGGGTGACTATGTGCCCATCATCAGGAGAAACAACTGTATTTATGTGACACTTAGTACCCACGTCACTCATGATGCAGTTGTGAAGTGTCAGTTGTGTCTCAGAGCCCCTACTGGTCACACATGCCTCTTCTGTTTGCTCATACCTTATCTTTTCTGTTGTTTTGTCTACATTTACCCCTCTACTCCATTTACCAGTTTATTATCATAGCATATAAATAAACCACAGAAAAACTGTAATACTATTTGTGGTCTTTATTTATCCCACTTAAGGTGAATAATCATACATTTTGCAGCAAAAATAGTAAAGTGTTTGATTACCAGGGGCTACCTCAGAACCTGCTGGGGATGTTACACAATATACAGTATACGAACCGTATTACCATCTAAAATCCGAAATATTTTGAATTTTGAAGCACATCTGCCCTCAAGAATTTCAGATAAGGGACTGTGGACCTGTAGTATATAATCATATTACCTGAAAAATAATATGCAATTATAACACAAAAATATAAAAGAAATATCCCAAAATTGTCACATCATTATTCTGTATGGATGACTGTCTGGTATGCATACAAATACCAAGTGTCATATAGATACAGTTGTTTCTCCTGATGATGGGCACATAGTCCCCCGAAACATGTACAGAAAAGAAATAAACATACTGAAAAAATTGTGCACAAAATTTGGCTTTCTTTACAAGGCTAGGCTGGATATTTTTATGAAAATTGCAGTATCACTGTGCTGATTTGCTTCTTTTTTGTTTTAATAAGTATTCTACTAAGGCTTAAATTAGAATTGTTAGTCACAAACTTGATACATCATCATTTCTAGGAGCACATTTGTAACATAAATGGGAGAGTGTCTGTATGTGTTATTTGTGTCTATGAAATACCATTCTATGTTGGTCTCCGTTTTTCAGTGCTGTAGACTAAGTAATGTCACTCCTTGTTTTCTAACTTGTGTTACACACATGTGAAACAAGAGAAATCCAGTGATGACCAAAAATGTTAAAATGAGGAGGTGTAAGAGCTTGCATGAAAATAATTTTCAGGTGTTGCAATAATAAGCAAACTCATTGTCAGCACTAATATTATAAGCTGTCCTGTGGTTTATATGGGAGGCAGGATGGCTGAGTTTATATACTGTCTGGGCTGTAGCTTAAGAAGACTGAAAAATGCTGACTTGATAATTTGCAGGGGCACAGGAATCTCCTCTTTTCCAATGTCCAGTCTGGCTCTGGGGCCCACTATCCATTCAATACAAGAGTCTCTTTCACCAGGGAGTAACGCTTGTGGGGCATGAACTAGTGTAGAGGCTAAGAATGTGTTGAGCCGTACCTCCTACTGTAATTAAACAGAGGGACAGTTTTAACATTTTGTGTTTAATGTGACAATTTTGGAACATTTCTTTTATATTTTTGTGTTATAATTGCATATTATTTTTCAGGTAAGATGATTATATACTACAGGTCCACAGTCCCTTATCTAAAATTCTTGGGGGCAGATGTGCTTCAAAATTAAAAATATTTCGGATTTTAGATGGTAATGCGATTCATATACTGTATATTGTGTAACATCCCCAGCAGGGTCTGAGGTAGCCCCTGGTAATCAAACACTTTACTATTTTTGCTGCAAAATGTATGATTATTCACCTTAAGTGGGATAAATAAAGATCATAAATAGTATTAGAGTTTTTGTACAGTTTATTTATATGTTATAATAATAAACTGGTAAATGGAGTACAGGGGTAAATGTAGACAAAACAACAGAAAAGATAAGGTATAAGCAAACAGAAGGGCGTGTGTGACCAGTAGGGGCACTGAGACACAACTGACACTTTACACCTTCATGATGAGTGACATGGGTAAAAATGTTTGATTTTCAGAGGTTTTTGAATTTTGGAATGACAGATGAGGGATTATGAACCTGTGTTATTTTTTATACTTCCTTACAAAAACTACAGTTTTTACGATTTATAATTTTTAAAAAAATATTTTTTTTAAAACATTTTTACAAGAGCACTGTTTCAGAAATGATATTCTTATCTGTTGAATAATTAATGGATGTTGTATTCTGTTATTTTGCTCACAGATATTTGTGCTTCGTGACAGAGATCTTTTGAAGTTTGTGTTCAGCAAACCACCAACAGATGTCAGACGAATACTTAATGACTTCCAGAGGGAGGTAGAGAAGGCACTGCTACTACCTGTCAACCTCAACATTTATGACACCCAATTTTATGCTAAAGAAGATGGCAGTCTTGACTTCAGCAGTACAAGGTTTGGCAGCATTCTTTAAAAATTATATCTTCTTTCTCATTTATACATCTGTAAACACTGCCTTGACAAATGGAACATGGTACCTAGTTAGTCAAAGCTGAACAGTGCATATCACTTTGCTTGTAATTTGTCATGGTTATGTTCTTGGAAAGCAAATCCAGAACTGATCTCAGAAATGGCAGCAGTGTCAGTGTTTTTCAATTGGTATTATAGTGTTGTCAGTCAGTGTTAGTGATATCAACTTGTATTGACGAGATACACACGGACTGTTACTAGTGTGATGTTTTATTCTATCAGGCTGTCTTTCCAACCTCACAACTTGCATATTCAGTGCCACCGCTCCTTCAGAGTGTCCCTTAAGAGCTGCATGAGTCAGTGGAAGTGTTATGTCTGATAACTGTACCTAGGAATGAGAATTGTCAAATTTTTCCTTTGGATTTTCAGTACTTCTTCCACTGATTGGTAATACTTTATATCAGCATTATCTTTTGTCTTATGCTGAGCACAATGTTTGTCTTGTTTAAAGCCATTATAGTCATAGGCTGATTGGTTGCTGGGGTTTAGGCTTTGAATTCCACTCAACAAGTAGATGTTTTAATTTGTTTCTCTTGTCACCTGTGGTCTTCCTTATCACCACTATTTTGGCAGTTCTCTCAAGGACTTTCCCCCCTCATGTGAAAAGTCAGTGAATATTGGGAAAGTGATTTACATGATTATTGAGAAAACTTGGGAAATTCAGGGAAATTGCTCTGATGAAAGATTACGTTCTCATATTAATTCATGATTGTTTAATTTGTTTGTTTGGTTGTTTGTTTCAGTTCATGTTTCCAGTTGGTTGGTAAGGAGAGCTATGACCTTAACGATATGCAATCATTACTGCAGGATCCAAACAATATTGACCTGTATGATGTTTATGATAAGTACAATGTGGAAGGTGTGCAGGTAAATATTTTTAAGACATACGAAATAAAACTCCCATTTAATGTTCCTCAATTTAAGGTTTCCCTCATTTACTATCCAGTGTTGCAAATCTGAGGCCAATAATGTAACTATCAATATTTTCACTCTAAGATTTTCTTAATTTTATTTTTAAAATTTGCTGCTCCTGAAAAAGCACTGTTTCAGGAATTGTGCAAATACGATAAAACAATTACCACATGAAGAGCCAAGAATTTGTTTTTGGCTTAATTTCAAAACATCATATCAGGGCCAGATTTAAGCATGTTTTGGTCCTTAAGTTTCAACACTTAAGACCCCTCCCCTCCCCCCCTCCTCCATTACTAAAGTTCAGTTTTCATGCTTGTGGAAAGGTATGTGTGAAACTAATTGTTATCACAGTAATTTTCATTATTTACAAATGTCATTTTTCTTCTGATGTGGCCCTGCTGAGGACCCTTGTAATTTAAGATCATTTGTTGTAGCTTGTTTAGCTTATGTGTAAATGTGGCCCTGCCACGTGCTTCCAATTTTTAATATTTAGTGCAATTTACTTGCTTTCCAATGACAATATATCCTCTACCACAATTTACATATGACATAAATGTACTATAGATTGTAGTGCCTGTTGGAACTGCTTCGAAACTATGTTGGCTATGATATATGTGAGCTGTAAAATATCTTTATGTTTGATAAAAATCTAGTGATTCAGTCATACAAGGTGTCAAAGTAAGGCAACATTCTGTTGGTATTCATGTTTTGAAAGAAACCAGATGTTGTTGGCAAGAAACCAAGTTTTATTCTCCTTTTTGTATATGTGTTAGAGCACATGGATATTTTCTTCTTTTATGACTGCTTACGCAGTGGTTGGTGTTTCTAAAGCTGCAACATTACTAAGACGACCTCTGAGAACTGATATACTGTATATTGAAATTTTTAACTTTAGTCCCTGCCTTCTAGGCACGTGTATGCGCATTGTTGGCATCCTGAAATTCCTTCCAGAGAATCACAGCATAGTTTGATTACATGTAAAACTGTTGTTGCTGGTGCAAGGTATAATATTTTAAATTGATTTATTACACCACTGTGCACCTCAGGTATTCCTTGCAAAGAAACACCATTAATTAATTAATTAATTAATTCATAATTCATTCATTCATAATTCATTCATTCATTCATTTTCATTTTTTCATTCCATTGACATGTGCAGAATGTGAAGATTGCTTGCCGTTCTCAGGATCTTCTTCCATTCTTCTCTGTTATATACCCTTTCCTTCCACCCTTTTTCACAAACTAGTCTTCCATCCTCCCTCACTTTATCTTGCCATCTGTTTCTTGGTCTACCTCTCAACCTCGTTGTTTCCAAATTTATGTATAGTACTTTTTTGGGAATTCTATTTTCTTCCATTCTCATTACATGCCCAAACCAATGTAATCTGTTTAACCTTTTTGTCTCTGTTATAGTGGGTTTTTTAACCATTGCATGAATTTCTTTATTGGTTAATATTCTCCAGTTTTATTTTTTATTGTCATATAGTGGGCCTAAAATTCTTCTATACACTTTCCTTTCAAAAATGTTTATTTACTTTTTATCTCTCTTTGTTAGTATCCAGGTTTCTGATGCATATATTTAAGTTTTGTCTATTATTGTGTTCTTTAGTCTTAATTTAATTTTTAGATATATTTTTATTTCTAAAAATTTTTTGGCATAAAGTATGTTTTGTTAACATTTTTTATTCTTTCTTGTAATCTATTTGGTGCTTGTTATCTTCATTGAGTATAATACCATGCCTGTTAAAATACTACTTGTATATAACATTTAATAAATCTCCAACATGTTTCAATCAATGCGCGTGTTGAAAGGCACAATCATATAAAGAATAGTGTAAACATTTTATGGATATGTATAATGACCTAGTTTTATAACATCAACTACATTGATCTATGGATTAACATATTTCAAGGATTTCACCCTAATTATATATAATGACATTTTAAGTAGTAATAAATTAAAATTATAACAATCATACCTTTTTTTAATATTCAGGATAATTAAGAATAGGTGGAGACAAAGAATATATTGTACTAAAATTAGGATATAAAGCAGTCGCATTACAGGCCTGGAGTGGCCCAGAGGGTTCCAAAAAGTTAAGGCTCCCAGATTTCATAACAACGGCACAGGATGGTGGTAGGTTGTCAGCCTTACGCACCGGCCGTCTTTAACCCCAGGAAATACTCCTGGTACTCATTTCAGTTACAGGCTGAGTCGACCCCAGGGCCATAGTGCGATCGGAAGGATTTTATATCTATGAAGAATTCCAATGACATCAGCTTGGATCGAACCAGCGACCTTCCTTGTAGCACAGCACCTT
>Ga0123352_10008464_pt1 | contig 16010 bp, 7 predicted proteins | sample TergutLab28metaG_FD_89700 | JGI IMG/M metagenome (GOLD analysis project Ga0123352, IMG submission 89700) | Labiotermes labralis P1 segment gut microbial communities from Petit-Saut dam, French Guiana - Lab288 P1 | ecosystem: Host-associated > Arthropoda: Insects > Digestive system > Gut ... | reverse complement strand
CAAACCGCCCTCCCCCCCCCCCCCCCGACGGGATTCACACCCACCAACCCAGCAAGCTAGCGGCCGCAGACACACAACTTAGAGTGCCCGGCCATAGGAATCAGCAGTCAAATTTAATATTCACCATATTATATTCTTAAAATGAAATAAAATATCGTAAAACACAACTATCTTATATGTTATTAATTTAAATATTAGCCAATTTTTTAATTAATAAAATATAACATAGTTGTATTTGACGAAGCATATATTTTATTTCGTTTTAATATTATGCTTAACACAACTGGATATCCTCTACTAAAATTGTCATATTATATTCGCCAAGCCATTCCGAGTGGTTCCTAATAGCAACTTCGCTCAAATATTCTCATTTGAATACAGAAAACACTAAAACTTGTGTCTTACCTCAATTAAACACAAACACTTCTCTTCAAATGCGTGAAATTTCTAAGGTTTAGCGTTCTCAGTTGCTGAATTTCCAAACATACTCAGGCTGTTCTGCTCAGAAATAATTGTTACAAACATTTTCAGAATCCATAACCTTATCGTGACTGAACTGCAGGTATTTTAAAATTTTCACAGGAAAACCGAGAATCTTGCTGTACGTCTTATTGTGTCACTGTTTTGATTCACTTCTTTCGAAACGACTTTAACAGAAGTTCCATATTTAAAACACCTGGTGGTACACACGAAACTTAAATGTATACAGTTGAAGAATAAAAGACCAACTTGATGTCACTAGCTATTTTATTTCACTTCTTATGTGTTCAACATGTTTCGGACATTAATATATCCATCATCAGGAACTTGCGACTATTCTGTTGAATTACCACATTGGTCGTATTGTTCTTGGTTCGATGTGTGTTGGAGATTCGGTGTGGTTGGGTTGGAGTGGTATCCGTGTAGCAGGCTGAACAGCCTGCAACACGGATACCGCATATATTAATGTCCGAAACATGTTGAACACATAAGAAGTGAAATAAAATAGCTAGTGACATCAAGTTGGTCTTTTATTCTTCAACTATTACAATGATGCACGGTCCAATAAACATAAGTATACCGATGAGCCTGAGACCACTTCAAAGGGCGCAGACGTCATGTGGCATTCATGAAATTTACCGAGAATGGTAACACAGTCTGCGAATGCTTCGTCTTCGGCGCGGCTAATCTCTTTCAACCCTTGCGACCTTAGATTGAGGGTATTTTAACCAAACCTTCCTTTATGAGTGGAAGGTCCGGTAAAAAAGTGATCCCGTTACAGGCCCGGTATGGCCCAGAGGGTGGGTAGAGGTATAACTCTACTCTTCCATGACCACGGCACTAGAAGGGGTGAGTGGTCAGTAGCACGCCCCGGCCGCACTTTACCCCCGGGAAAGACCCGGTACCCATTGTACAGGAGGCTGGGTGGGCCCCAGGGCCGGTCTGGACGGGCGAAAAATCTCGTCCCCACCAGGATTCGATCCCGGACCGTCCAGCCCGTGGCTCAGTCGCTATACCGACCGAGCTACCGGGCCCACTGAAGATCCGGCACTTTTCCAACTTTTTTCGCCGTAAGTTCAATTTAAGGTACATATCATCAGAAAAAGTCGTAACTGGTGACAGCAACCATTAATATAGATGCAATCATAAAACTTCTCCCGTGCAGTTTATTGTACAGAGAACAGCAGAACATGGTCACAGTGAGTTCGATGGGCTGCGAATAGTTTTCTTCTGCAGTCACACTCCTCTTCTGCAGTTTTTAGAAGCCTTGTCATTTTGACGTTCAGGTGACCGTGCATCATGATAAATTCTTATAAAAAACTAGATTCATTAATTTCTCAAATTTATTTTTAGAATAAAACTCTACATCTTCCGGACAGTTCCTTTGTCCATCATCAGGAGTTTTTCATTGTACACACAGCAATTGTATATGTCATACAGGTTTGCTTACAGCTTGCTCGCTAAAATAAATTTGAGAAGTTAGTGCATCTATTTGGTTTTATTATAAGAAGCCTTATCATGTCCATCCGTCTGTCCGAATGGGATAATACGACACCCACTAGATGGATCTTTATTTGCCGACACATTTCTTAGTCGGTCCTCGTCTTCCTACTCACTGTAGGTGCAGAGGGTTATTGTTGCATCTGATCACACTCGGTCGGTCGCCCCTGGACGAGTCATTGGTCCGCCACCGAAACCACTACTTGTACAACACATAACATTTACGAGAGACAAATATCCACGCCTGTGGCGGGATTCGAAACCGCAATCCTAGTAAGCGTGCGGCCGCGGACCTGCACCTTAAACCGCGCGGCCACCGGTATGGGCTGGATTTTGGTTAACGACACTCTACATGGAGACTTACCTGATGTGTGATTGGTCATTGTAATGGTGGCTGTGCCCTGTGTGGGACTTGACCTGGGCTAAAAAAACATTCAAAAATCTAACCAAGCCTGTTATTTACGAAGCAAGTTCAGGATTTACGTGTTGTGCGTATTGTGTATGTCCCGTTAGGAGATAAGCGCAGGAAATCCGATATCTCCCCGTTATTAGAAAATTACGCAACATATTCTATCTCGACCTTTACGGAAGAATCTGCTTCCATGATTAGGGTGCTTAGAGAAATGAATGTATCCCCATATTTTGAACGAAACGAAAGCGCCAGAAATGTTAACGTCCTGGGGACATTTCCTAAATTACTGAAGTGTACATCTAATTATGGCATTGTAAAGTTTTCTTGGAACTTTTTCTTACCGGTACGGGTTTTCTTCATACTGGAAATACAAGTAATTCTTTAATCTATCTTCGGTCAAGTTAAACTAAATTTTCCAGCTGTTTCTAAGTATTTGTCTAGGTTGCGACGAATCCTTAGTTGTATTATGGGAAAATAGAATCTTGAAATACCTTATAAACACAGCATTTACCACCTCATGAGGTGTATTTTCCCCGGAAAAATGTATAAACAGTCACCCTGCGTCTTAACACCAGAAGGGAGTCGTAGGGAGTAGCAAAAGTATTTACCTTGCTAATTGTAGCTTGAATCTTCTTCACTTTTAGCGTTTTGTGAGGTGTGAAATAGACGGTAATTTTTTCTCTGTGTTCATACATTTCCTTAATTCAGCATTTAAGTTGCTTCTAAGTGACCACTTAGCCATCCTCTACATAAATAGGCCTTTTATCACGTCCATGTAATTAGTCCCCATTTCTAAGCCTAATGGTTGACTGCCTGATTTGCAGGAAGATTCTACAGTATGAAGTTAACCATTTCAGAAAGGATATGGATTAAAAGAATTCCTGAAATGAATACCAAAATATGAATGTTAATAATGTTTAAACGATGTGGTTTCAAATTATATACTTCGGCTGGATTATTCTACGATGCCATTCCTTCTTAACTATTTACACAAACTGATGATGCTAGCATACTCAGCAAGATGAAGATGCGCGCAGCATGTGTTTAAATGGGGTTAAGAAAATGATAGTTTAATAAATGGAGAGAATAGCAATAACGGTAATAATGCACAGCTATTGCTCTGTAGAAGATAGTGTATTGTTATAGCAGTGACGTGTTATTATTTTGTTGTCTGTACGATAGTCCTGGAATAAAATAAATTGGGAGTATTGTTACAATGAAATTTGCATATAAATAAAATTGGATTTCCATTTCATTTCGTATGCCAGTGGCTGACAGTTGTTGATTAACTAAAATATAAATATTGGAACATTTACTGAAAAACATATGAAATTTCGTAAGTACATTTTTTAATATTCAACAAAACCTAAAGTGCGACCTTTATTCCGCACCGTCACAGCTCAACAAAATACACGTGTCATTTGGCGGTTAGGTTGTTTTACGGCAATGGTGTTCAGAGCAGAGGGCGGTATAAGAGCGTTCGACTTGTTTTCGTTCATCACAGTGACACGGCATGTCGTCGAAGAGAATATGATAGTTGGAACGTCACACGGAGTCAGTTAAGACAAGACAATTTCCTGTTCTCTTGCGTAATTTCATCGCGAGAAATATAAGGCATGTCTGTATAGTTCCGTGTTTATGTATGGATGATATGCAGATGGCTTTTTGCCATGTGCTTTGCTTAAAAGCGGGAAGAAGGCATGGGTCTGAAACATTAAGTCGACACAAAATGAAGAGCTGTGTTTCCAGAGGGTGTGTTTGCATCTGTAAGTTTTCTTCGCGTTTAGCACTTTTTGAATCAACTTACGTGGTGCACCAGATATTCACTAGGCTACAGGCTGGATAAATGAGGAATCGGTTCGATTCTCACTAATGTCTAAGAAACTAATGTCGTCTCCAAAACATCCAGACCGGCTTTGGGCCCACCGTCAGTGTTTTCCAGCGCCGCTTTTCCCCGGAGGGTAAGGCGGCTGAGGCGTGAAGCTAACTGCTCACCTTCTTCTAGTGCTGAGGTTAGAAATAATTGTCGGCGTACCTGTGCTTCTGAATATGCCATAACGGTGTGAATGGGACAAATGCACCTTCACCTTCAGCTTTCCAAGACTGAGTAGTGTAGTGGAAGTAGCTTAGCCGTCTTGAATTTGTTATGATAAAAGGGCTAATCCGATCAAAGCTTTTGCCGACTTAGATATAATGCTTCTTTTATAAACATGCGTTGGCCCTATTCAGCTTTTCCATTTCTCCGTCACTCACGTCTCATTGAACGAATTTTCACTCATTTAAATACTGAAATTTATATTAAACTGAATGTCTTCGTCCTCTTTTTCTTTTCCTTCGTGAGGAATCAGTATGGCGTAGTGCGTATAGTGGCTGGTCTACGGTAGGATGATCTGGTTTCGAATTTCGACAATGGCACGGGAATTTTTCCTCTTCAAAATATCCAAGAAAAGCGCCGTGGGACCCACCTAGCCTCTTATTAAATGGGTACCAAAGGTTCTATCCCCTGGGCTAAAACGGCCGGGGTGTGAAGCTGGCCACTACTCTGCGTACGGTTTCGAGGTTCTTGAGTGGAGCTGTACCTCCAGTTCCCCTACATTCCTTCATGGTATGCAGAGGAGCACCTTTATATTACCTTCTTTACCTTAGTGTGACACTCCTGATTACAGACTTTAACGCTATTCATTTTGATACATTTTTGTGGTGTAATAGTAATACTTTAATGATAAACATATTATTTGTAATTTTGGATTAAAGTTTAGTGACTGTTTCTTAGACAGAACGTGAAAAAAATTGAAATTTAAAATTTAAGTTGATAATCGTTTGGAAACTCGGTTGCGTTTTAATATTCTGCAATACGACAATTTCTTAATTCATTTTCGGGAAAATATAGTTAGACCTACTTGGTGTAGAGATTCGTCGAGGATGCGAGCTGAGGATGTGCTTGGCACGACAGAATCCTCACCTTTGCTTTCGAAGGACGTGGTCGGCCTGTCTTTGTGGTGCAGTTTATATGGAACAGTCAGCAAGGGCTTTGGAACCCTTGCCCGCTCGCTCACCGTGATGGCGGCACCAGTTGCGTGACCTCACGCCATCTTTGTTGAAAGCCCACGGCCACAACAATTCTTATCGCCATGCTAACAATGGCTGTAATTCCAGATGAACTGGTACACACAGTGTGAATAAAACTGATAGCTGTTAGTGTAACGGATAAAGGAACTTAACTGATCAGTTGAATTCGAAATTTCAGGCTTCCGCCTCAAAGTAGCTGAGAATCTCGCTTTTCTATGTTATTACGCAACGAGTAGTGGTCATTTCTTACCGACGTTTCGGGACAAGCTATCGATCCCATCCCCAGGTTCAAGAACTTGAGGATGGGACCGATAAGATCTCCCGAAACGTCGGTAAGTATTTTATGTTTATGGTTCCGTGCATCGCTGATCTATATTAATAATTTTCCAACGAGATGCAACACAAAGCAGTCTATTTACTATTCTGCAAGTTCACTCTACATGTTTCGGGTGTCAACCACACCCATCAACAGGAATACACAAAACTGTAACTACAGCCTCCGGTAGTGTGCAGCTACCTCCCTCCAACGTGGCCAAGCTAGCTTGGCCACGTTGGAGGGAGGTAGCTGCACAAAATATATGACCAGTACCGGAGGCTGTAGTTGAAGTTTTGTGTACTCCTAATGATGGGTGTGGTTGACACCCGAAACACGTAGAGTGAACTCGCAGAATAATAAATAGACTGCTTTGTGTTGCATCTCGTTGGACAATTATTAATATAGTCGGTAAGAAATTACCACTTATCGCCGTGTAATAACCCAGAAGCGCGAGATTCTCTGATAAACTGAATGTCCGCCTTTGGACCCTATTTTATGGGCCAGATTAATCCAATCCACATTTTCACACACCGACTTAAGACACAGTTTAATTAATATTCGTTTGTTATATGATGCTACGCCGTGTCGGCTGCTAATTACCGACGCTTCTAATGTTGTAGTGTTTCATCGTTAGTGTCAAGCACTCCACTGCTTGTTACTCTGTTTGAACTGCTTGAATTTTAAGTTACGGGTACTACAAACCAGCGGAGTACCGTTTCACATAAACTGATAATCTCAATCCTCATGCCTCGCTTATGTTTTAATATTGACATCCCTTCTGCACTTAGATTTCCCCGAGATGGTCTCGTTTCTTTATGGTTTTAAACTAGAACGTGTTGCGCATTCCTCTTCACCCTTGATTTAATTTAACTTCCAGCAGCACAGTCCGTTTTCAGAAGCTGAAAGTTTCTCCTGCCGTCATGAAATCTCCAGCTGTCTATGAAAAGTTTTATTATGCCGTTCTCAAGAGCCTACTTCTTCTCTCTGTTCGGAGTCAGAAAAACCCAGTCCACGCACTCTCATTTCAGACCCATTTTAATATTACCCTCACACCTACTCCCACATCTTCTAAGTGGTTTTCCCTTTTAAGTCTCCCCACCGAATCCCTATATCCACTTCTCTTCACCCATATGTGCCACAGACCGCCTCCTCTCATACATGTTGAGTGATCACCGAAATGAAATTAGGTGAATGGTACGAATCGTGAAATCTTCGTTATGGAACTTTCTCTGTCTTAGTCCCATATATTTTCCTCATCGCCCTGTTCTCTTGATGTATTATCCTAATGATGTTTGGTAAGGTATAAAACTGTGAAACGTCGTGTTTTGTAATTTCTTCACTTTTTCTCTTGCCTGCTCTCTCTCAAGACAGACGGCCTACTTTTCGCAGCACTCCGACCTCAAGAATACTGAATAATACTTTCTTCCTTGAGGATGAGAGGCGCATAACTCTACACACGCAGACAACAACAAATAAGGAAGTTCTCCTACTCACAGGTAGCAAACGATTTCCCATATTCCTGAAGATAATCGTTTCTGTATATGTTATTATTCTCTTTGAAGAAAACTTTAACTAAATATGAGTTGGCAACTGGTTATTGCAGACTCGATATTATGTTGTGTCGTGACGTCGAATACGAAATCCAATATCCGAAGCTAGAGTCTCACGCTCGAGTGAGGAATTAGCAACCAGAGAGTACCGTTCAGTTTGTATCCACTGTTATGTATATAGGTCGATGTGCAGGAACGTTTTCCACTCGATAAAATTGCCGTATTTTGTAACTGACCTATATACCGGCCCTGTAACATGGTTCTTTTTCACACACACACACACACACACAAAATCATGTACTGTGGCCGATATTGTTTTCTTTCTCCTATCAGCGTTGCCCTATTTCGTCTCAAGAGCATTAAACTTGCTTACATCTTTTATAAATAAATAAATAATTAGGTATACACAGTTGGCATAAGAAAGTTTCTTTATTTGTTATTCGAGGAAATTATTTTATTATTATTTTCTTCCTCATAATTGGTATTTATGTGGTTCAAAATGTAGTTCACTAAATGCTGACTTTGTTTCCGGCCGTTTATTAATTCGAGCCTTAGTCGATGCAATTGTTCTAATTATATTCATGGTTTTCCCAGTCCGTTGTGGAATATATAATGATCCAACATGGGCAAGGCGGCTTCCCCCCCCCTTCCCACCCCCCACCCCCTGTCAGAGGATTGTTAGTGCCACATAGATAACGTTAATCACGGCTGCACAACTCCCAGGCGCCATGTCACCCAGGCGAATAAATGTTGTACGTTGGCGCCTAATGTTTGTGGGTCCTCAGTATGGAACTGTCTGTATGTCGGATTTTTGGCGCCTGGAATTTTGAGGTGATTTCTAGATTTCTGGCAAATATGTGGACATCTGACGTATATATTACATGTCATTGAACGGAAATTCAAGGCTTGTTCTATTGTGGAATAAAATAGTGTGGTTTCGCCTTCACGATTTCCTAATCTTATCAGTTTATTTTGTACATCAGTTTTTGTGTCGCTTTTGCGTCCGCTATGTGTAACAATGAGTTCCCGAGCATCGGATCAGAAGACGTATCTTGGTACTGCATAAATCCTTGCTATTATCTTTGTAGATTTATTTTGGAAAGAACTCATCACTTAAGTACACATTCCCTTTTTATGTAATTTTTCAGACATAACCAAAAACTTTCGCGTAATCGCCATATTTGTGCTTGCTGTCTTACAGTGTTCTGTAACTGATATGTAGGTATATATGCCAAATGTCGCCTGCATAATTCCAATAGTGGCTTAACTATTCCCACCAAACTGAAAGCTAAAGGAATACGTTCACACCGCGGTCATTTTACTTCACATGTCGTAGAAAATTTCTGCTTTAAGATTTGCTTAGTTTTTGAAGATATTTTACCATAGTTTATTTTAGGTCCCTAAGGTGCGTGACTCAGTTGTTGCTCCCACCTCAGGGTTTCGCACGCCTGTCAAATAATTCTTTTTTTTTTTGTAGGAAATTGAATCTTAAAGTGGTTGGGTGGACACGAATAGCATATAGATCATACCAAGTCTCGTGTATGTCAGTGATAGCAATGAAGATGTGAAATACATAGTGACAGAGCCTGGGGATCTCATGAGCCTTAGTATTTTCCTTATGAAGGGAAAGTATAGGCCAAAAAAAGTTACCACTGTGCCTAGACTCAAAGCTATCAAGGCCTGTAGGTATAATGGTACGCTCACAAACCACAGTTTTGGACTGCGATAAGTGATAGCTGTGGCTGCGAAATCAAATGTGCGGTACCGATTGCTTAGTGTCGTCTATGGACACCACATTTAACCTAGACGTGTTCCCCCACCCCCACCCCCACCCCCACCCCCACCCATACTCCAAAAAGGCTGCCTTTTCGTCGAATGAAACTCTGTTCCTTCAACCCTACCAATCATTTTCCCTACTACTCCGTCTGTGACGCACCTGTACATTAGGCCAAGTTCCTCCCTTGTCCCACCGACTGTTCACACCTTGTGCTGTCCACTTCTCAGGCATACACGTCTACGCGCATATACTAGTCGTCTCCAATGTCTAATTCTGTTGCTTTGTTGTTATTGTTCTTCGCTTTTTTAAATGTCATTGCTAGGTTTTACGCGTTAATTTTTGTTTTTTAATATTTGTCGGGCCGTTTTATGGATTTTAATTAATAATCGACACTAATAATTTAACAGTGGGCTCTTAACACCTGTCAGTCACTAAATAAGAAGGGAAATACAAGAAACACAACTAGCTTTATTATAAAAAAGAACATTGTGTTCATAAAACTGTACATGTATCGACCCATGTGAGTATAGTGGTTAAAACATTTAGAATTTCCATTCCTATAAAGTAGGCCTCTTCCTTACAATTTATATTGTCTACAGAAATATTATTTCATTAAAATCCACCTTATGCAGCTTTAACTGCAGTATATAATGATATTTATTGCATATATATAGTATTGTCATTATTAGATCAAATATATATAGTATTGGAGGTACGTGGTGGCTCTGTTCATTGAGGCACTGCGGTACAAGCCGGAAGGCCGCGGGTTCGATTCCCGATAGTGTCATTGGAATTTTTTATTGACATAATCTTTCTGCCCCTGGGGTCGACTCAGCCTCAGACAGAAATTAGTACCAGGAATATTTCCTGGGGGGTGAAGGCGGCCGGTGCGTACGGCTGACAACCTTACCACCTTCATGTGCCGATTGTCGTGAAATCTGGGAGCCTTAACCTCCTGGAACCCTCAGGGCCTCTCCAGGCCTGTAATGGGATTGCTTAACCTTTTTTATATAGTATTGACTGTCAATTCTGAAATATACTTGAGTTTTTAGTGACACCAAGTACACATGCAATAACTTATCAACAATTTAACTAAAATTAAAATCGTTTAAAATGGTGTTCTTAAATATAACAAAATGTATTTATTATTATTGTGCCTGATAGTTTATTTATATTGCAAGTCCTTTAGTATAGCTTGAAATTTGGCTTTTAGCTTTTCGGCTTTTTTAGTTTCTTACAATACTGAACATAGAGTGTCTGTACATCTTATGTATACATTTGTGCTGTGTGAGTGGTGACGCGATTGACAGCATTATTCGTACTTTTGGAGAATCCGGATACCTTGCAGTGCAAGTGTGAGAGTGTTTGATACAAAGACTGCTAACATTCTGTTTTCAAGCATCTCACTTGATATTCATAGACAAAGAGATTTCAGACAACTTGCAAACCTTTTGTATGCTACAGAGATTTTTCCGATTGCCTCTTTTAAAAAACAAAGCAGCCGAGGGCAGACACTGTGTTATATATCTGTCAATAAGCTGTCACAGCGACTGTTTAAGGGATATACACCGAGCTTTTCGGTTTCATGTGTGTCCGTTTCAGATATTTTGATATCGGACGACAATTAACAGAATTTTGTGCTTTGTTGACCTGCATCCTGGTATAATCTTTGTAAATAAACCAAATTGACGCACAAACTTTTCGTGTACGTTTATTTCTATTCTCTACATGTTTCAGGTAACCATGTGCCCATCATCAGCAGAATTAACTGTATATAGTTAATTCTGCTGATGATGGGTACATGGTTGCCCGAAACATGTAGAGAATAGAAATAAGCGTACATGAAAAATTTGTACGTCAAGTTTATTTACAAAGATTACAAAGAGAAATAACAGATTTGTAATGAATGGTGAACTGGTGGAGGGTGGGAGTGAAATGTAGTGGTATTGTTCTGTTGCAATATAAGGATTGCCTAGAAGACTTTAGGCTGGGTAAGTTATATCCTAGACATGCTGTCGGTAAGCTGGTGTGTCTCTACAGACAGAATGTACAGAGTTCGCTGTCTGTACTTCGAATTCGAATTGGTAGATAAGTGCCGTCCTTTCAGAAAATGCTGCCTTCATCCTTCGCCATAGAGGTAGAGTCTGTATGTTCCTCCGCAACTTTGATAAAGATGAATCAAACTACAGGGCGTCATCTTGCAGAAGACGCTATTCTTCACAGCCGTTATGTCTCGCAGCCAGTCAATTGCCCCACTCACGTCCTGTTTGGTAAATGAACTGTTCTGCCGACATGTGACACGGCCTAAGGGCGAATCTGATCGCGCATTTTCCGCTAATAACCGATGTATGGCATAGATTTGTGCAGCTTGATCACAACGTCCTCTTCTGCTGTAGTCGAATTATGTTTCTTTGTTGAACCGCCTCCATGGAAAGATTCGTCATTGCGAAGGTAGGACATAACCGGTAGAAGTTCTGTGTTTGTAACAAACACGGGCTGCTCTTAACTTATTGACAATAACCTGATCATCCTGCTCCTCCTTTTTTTTTCTTCTCTGGTGCTTCCCCCCGTTTTGGGGCCATGTCCTTGCAGTTGCCAGGGATTCAAGACAGTTGAGTTCTACGAGGAGATGATGTTATCCCTACACCTTCCACCTTTGTCCGGCACCTCGCTCAAAACTTGTCCGGCATGGGTGGCGCTACCAGATGTTAGGCTACCGCCGGCATATCTTCCGAGTTCACTGGTGCACGCAGGCTCCCTTACTCGACTAAATAGGCCTTCGATAAAGTGGAGAAACAACAGCCCAGCCACTGGACATAGTCCTGAGCCAGGTAAATGTGGGCCTTCACAGAGTTTCTCAACCTGGGGTCCACAAGTTATGTCTACTCTTCCGCGATTTGAGCCCTGCCCAGCAGAAAACAAGTTTTTTCTTTGCGTTTTTTTTGGTTTCTTTTAATTGCCCTTGCTGCTAGGAAAATTATCATTTCTGTAATGAATTTTTGCTTTGATTAATAAGAGGTTTCAGATTTTACGTAAGATTATTGTTTGCAAAATTTCTGCTGTCATCTTACTGCAACTTGTAAGGGGTCTGCGATTTAATATGGCCTTGCAGACGGAGCCCGCAGAATTAGTGATGCTTTGTAGAGAGCGCGAGGTACCCGAACAGCTTCGAAACACTACTCTACAGGCCCAAACTCAGAACCTAGTTTTTTTAATATCTACTTTCAAATTTTCTTCCCCTTTTTGTTTAGGTCGAGTTTCTTCCTTGTAAGTTAGCCGAATGAATTGTGTAAGCTGTTCTTATATCCACATGGCGTTATGTGTCAGGTTTAACCGAGGGCTGTGTTTAGCCTCAAGGTCAATAGCAACTTCATGTGATATAATTTAGTAGAATGTAACCTTAGAGATCGTTCTTTTGGACCCAAGAGTTATTTAAGAGAAACATGTCAGGCTTTTACACACCCTTGTTATTTTTACAGAGAAAATAACCCCGTTTTAGCACATTCTGACATATTGGTGTCAATATTCGTTGCTATCATGTTACTTTGCATTTCTTCACAGCTTTAGGGGGCGCAGCGCTTTGTTTATTTTACCACGCGCCACCCCTTCGCGCGTTACTGCAAAACATGCAGAACAGCCTCTTGCTATGCGGGTCACAAACGTCCCAAGACCTCCTTTACAGCTGAACTTAAATTTCTTACTGTTTGCTGAGCTGCCTAAGCCAGGCGTGCTTTCACTTTTTCAACTGCCTTCGATCGTAAACCTCGTTCCTCGCTCACTGACTTACAGCTAATACCGACAACCCAGCAGTTACATTGCAGTATGACGATACAGCAACTTTTGACGGATATCTTTGGAAATGTACAAGGGTCGGGGGGGGGGGACCGGGATAGCTCAGTCGGTATAGTAAGAACGCAGCGGGTGAAAGACCGAGAAATTGGACTTAAATTCCGGACAGGGAGAAGAAATTGCTTTTCTTATCAGCTTCCAGACGGGCTGGGCAGACAACCTGGCTTCCTGTCAGGTGGTACCGGCAGGTGATTCCATGGGACAAAGCTATCAGGGCATGAAAGTGACCACTTACCTTTACACAGTATCGAGGTTAAGAAAGAAGTAAGCTCAGCCTCTGCATTCCTACCCACATGTTGTCTTTGTGTGGGTGTACTGAAGCGCAGGGGCAACTTTACTTATACCGTTACTGGCCGCTTATGATATGGCAGTTGGGTCTGGTGTGTTGGTCTGCAAAATGGTACATAAACTGCTGCGGGTAACGGAGACCTTTTAAGAAATTACGAAGATTCAACTAGACAGGTTAAATTTTTCTGTTTTTTTAACATGATATTCTATGCTACAGTTTTAAGAAACTGTGTACTTAATTGACGGTCTTCTTCAGGGTTATTGTTTCATGTATTAGACGAGTTTTCGAACGTTTGGAACAAAGTATTGCCTGCATGTTCAAGGTGACATCCTGATTCACGTGGATGCCGAAGTTGCGGGGGCACAGCGGAACGCCAAATTTCTCTTACTGGTATAACAGATACATTTCTTTCTTCTTAGCTACTTTAGCGCCACTTTGAACAAGAATCATTTAGCGGTAATGTGGGGGCAGTACGTTCCTCCGAAACGTCGGAACACTCACCTACAACACAGGTCAAATACATATCGGCAACCTCAGTGTTAGCGTGAAAACTTATGTGTATAACTGTTCTTGCTTAACTTTATCTGTTAGACAATTGCTACGAGTCCTTGCGTATGGGAAGGGAATAGTCTGGCCTGTCGCAAAGTTTCACGTAAACGGTACGAACTAGAAAGCGAGATACTTGTTAATGCATATCCCGAGCGGGTCTCGATTGTCATTTGTAACACGGAGCAAGATTCTGTATAGAAGAAAAAATAATAATTTACACGTCTTTTCCGAAGTATCGATATTATATCTGTTCCGTTTCGGATGGGTTACAATATACAAAATCTTCCAGATAACACATTTTCATCGTTACACCGTGCATGTTGTCGAGTTACTCAATTAATACACCAACTAATGCACTTACATAAAATTTACACATTAAAACACTAAAACTGCTCCGACATGTTTCGGTCCCAAGACCATCATCAGGGAGCTACATTTTCCTTGCTAAAGTCACATTAAAAATAGTCACTGATTAACTTCGTTGTACTAATAGGGTGTTGTGGCAGCATGCTGCCCTATTAGTACAATGAAGTTAATCAGTGACTATTTTTAGTGTGACTTTAGCAAGGAAAATATAGCTCCCTGATGATGGTCTTGGGACCGAAACATGTCGGAGCAGTTTTAGTGTTTTAATGTGTAAATTTTATATAAGTGCATTTGTTAGTGTATTAATTGAGTAACTTCCAGAAAACAATTTTCTACTTAAGAATATCTGCGCTTAGTAATGTGGCTGTTAATTACCGTAATAGTTTGAAAAATTCAGGAATGTGAATGCCAGTTCATGAATATGAATATGCAGTCTCTCACCGGGGCCCCAATCACATAGGAACCTGTCAGCGATCCCCTGGGTATCTACCCGCATGGGCCTTCAGGGTGATTGGATGACCCTGCGTACTGCTATAGAAGCAAGTCTTCCATTGCCTTAGTCTACAGAACCATCTTAGATGCCCTCATATATTTCAAGCGAATTTACTGTGAGAAGAAGAAGTCATAGTCCAAAGGTTTACGAGACATTTATCAATTTATCTAAAGGTAAGTGCTCCAGAATGGCTACAAACCTTTGAAAAAGCCCAGAACCCCTCGTGCCTTATCTCCCGACGTAGTTTCTACGTTCTAATTCATCACTAATTAAACGTGTTCCCGTTAGCAATACCACTTCCGTTAAAGAAATAATCTAGTATGTGTTAAAAAGAATCATTTGTGTTCAGTTTGAAATTTTATTATTGGTATGGTAATAGTGTTAACAAAGTGGGGAGAGTTTCTCTCGAAATACTAATATTTGATCAGTTAATCAAGAACTCACCAGTTCAGTACCGTAATTACACGATCCCGCCACTGGTTCCTGTCATAACACGGAATAATCCACTCATAAAACTTCAGCCTTGTTCTGTAAGATTCATCTTAATATTACCCTCTCCACTACGTCCAAGCCTCAGCACTCCCTTTCATCTCTTCTTCATTTACTCTATCACACTGATAATGTCTGAGGCATATTACAATCTGTGAAGTCCTAATAAAGCAGTTCTCTCCAGTCCGCTATTACAATACCCTTCCGCTATTCTCCAAAGCATTCTATTCCCAAAGATCCTCACTACGTATTCTTCCCTTAGGGTGAGCGGCCAAGTTTTCCACTCACAAAACAATATGTTTTCCCTTTATTCGTCCTACGTTCACCACTATTCAGTTCAGTTGAACGGTGCATAGACACCCTTTGGCTAGATTTCCAACGTAACCACCATTTGTAGCTTTTCTTTGGGCAGCTGAGTTGTGCAGTGTAATTTTAAAGTTAGGGACGAAATTGGGCTCAAAACTCTTTTGTAACTTGAGATCGTTCTGTATATAAAATTCAAACATTTTGAAGTAGAATAGTGAAAAATTCCGAACTTTTTAGAACCTCTTAATATTGTAGAGGTCGTCATGTTTGTTTTGCACAAGTAATCTTCAAATAATGCAACCCAACATTATTTTTTTTTCCTTTAATCTATTATATAAATGAAAGTATAAAATTTGACCAAAACTATTTTATGTATGGCATAATACCTTATTTGTTCAAGTAGAAGGACATGCAGTCTTGGTTCAGCTTGTAACTGTCAGCGCAGCGCTTATTATAAGCGGCTTATCATCATGCATGTGAATTCTCTGTAAAGCATTTGTATTGCGTTGAGAGAACAGAATGAAGTGCAGAGTTAAGTGGCTGCAAATGTGCGGTAGCACAAATT
>Ga0123352_10008462_pt1 | contig 16011 bp, 4 predicted proteins | sample TergutLab28metaG_FD_89700 | JGI IMG/M metagenome (GOLD analysis project Ga0123352, IMG submission 89700) | Labiotermes labralis P1 segment gut microbial communities from Petit-Saut dam, French Guiana - Lab288 P1 | ecosystem: Host-associated > Arthropoda: Insects > Digestive system > Gut ... | reverse complement strand
CTCTCCCTTTTTCCCCCAAAAAAATTTGCGGGCTTTCCCAACCTTTTTTAAAAACCCAAAAACTTCCCCCCCCCCCCCCCACTTGATAAATGTGACTTTCTGCGTCGCCAAATGAAAGGTTGGACACTCTGCATAGAGCTGTTAAAAGTACAATATTAACATCACAATAGTTGGATGCAAAAGGAAGTTTATGAAATGGAGCATATGTTCATATAGTACCTTCAGATCCCTCCCTCCTTCTTGGTGCACGGAGCGCCATTATTCGAGAGCCATGTATTTTCAAATTTGTTACCTTCAGGCTATATTCCCCACGGCATCATTCCTGAGTTTTGTTATCGTTCTGTAGTTATATTTTTCTAACAGTTCACGTGATTTTTAATAGCCTCTGATTCAACATTTGACGAAGATGTGACCCCCCCCCTCCCCACTTCAAGGCAATATTTATCCTTTATATTTCGCTATTGCCTTAAGCTGCGATTCATTTACAAACAAATTTTGCCGACGGATCGCTTCCATGCTGGCTGCAGTAAAACCTTCTCGACATGATCTATTTCTCTCGGGTAAAGGCAAAGCTAAAGCTATCTCTATGCAGGACTAGAAAGGCCCTTAATCCTGCAGGAGGTTTAAGATCATTTATATAAAATCGGCACCCGGAGATGGCAAGGTCTGTAGCTGTACGAACCGGCCTCCTTTACCCCCAGAAGTCATCCCTTTTACTCATTTTTTAGAGGCTGAATTGACCCCAGGGACATAGGAAAGTCGGAAGGACTAAGTCAATGAAAAACCCTAATGAACCCATCGTGAATCGAACCCACACCCTTGTAGGGCAGTGCCTCAATCACCTGCGCCACAGCAGTAGCCCTATTTATCCATGGCTAATTTTAATAATGTTCTGTGTTTTATTTCACCTTCCAAGTGGCTAAATTCTAATAATTTATTTTCCCCCAAACATGCAGTCTGTTTTGGCGTGATGTGGCAGCAAGACATATGCACACCTTATTTAATACAATAATATTAGACGTTATGTGTTACTGTATGAACTGTACATTACGACATGTCCCCTGAAAACTCAAACGGGAAGTGTCACTTTTTCCGTCTGTACTTGTGACCTTCAAGGCTAACCCGTCCTATAATCCACTACCCGCAAGAAGTGCGTTTAAATCACAATTTCTCAGAATTTACACGTCGCATAAAATATCTCAATACCGACTATAGTCGATAGTCATTTATTGCTAACATCTCATGGTCCTCTTTCTAACTGCTGTCAATGATTTCCATTCCTGCACACTGCAACATACACGTACACATACAGTCAATTACAAATGGCCACATGTCATATTGTAGATATGAAGAAGGTAAAGCGTATGTTGGCTATGCATTTTATATAATATTATGAGGTTAAATTCCTTTCCAGAATAACAAAGAGTGGTTTCTCAATTTATTCTGCTACTGCCATATAAGAAATAGTTTCCCTATATTAGTTTTAGAGTTATGGTTACAAAGTAAGTTTACGTCATCAGCTTGTATTCTCTTTTATTTACAAGACTTTTGCTACAGGCTCATAATGCATGTCCCTATTTTGTTTAGGGGGGCCCTAATTTTCGTACAGAAAGCAGTAATTTCAGGAAGCTGACGTTAAAAAATACATTGGGTATGAAAATTTTAATCTTTTTATTCTTCCAAAAATTGTTTAGATGATAAATAAAAAGATGAAATGAATGTTTTAATAAGAAAAGCATACAAAATAGAAAGTTCGGCATTCAAGACACAACATGACTTTGCTGATACCGCAGTAGATGGAGAAATATTAAAATAAACCTTAGACAAATATATCGTAAAATTTGATATTGATTGAAAGACTTCTGTGAATATGATGATAAATTTTCTGATCACATAAAAGAACACGTTTGTTTTTTCTTGGCCATCTAATTAAATAGAAAGTTTTCAAGATAGATTCTGAACCGTTTATTTACCTACAAAAAATTTTGGATCCGCTGTTTGCAACTTATGCTTTGTGGTACGCTGAAATACAAGAACTGTTAAAGAACGGCTCATGATTGGCGTAACAACTTGTATTTCTGGAATATCCGTCGGGGGAGTCTTCTACTGCTTCCTTTTTCAAGCGACCCCAATTTTGCTAGACTGCGTTGCATGAGGTGACTTCTTGATTCGTTTAGCACGTCGGAATAGTGGAAAACGCCGCATATAGATGGCTGGTGTTACGAATTAGTCCACAATAGAATAGAAAGAGAAGGACTGTAGCTGCATAATGTCATGCTCGGTCAGTTGTGTCGAACAGCCGTCATGCCCGGTGACATGCAAGATTTGTGGGTTAACAGCAGGTATTTGATAGCGCGTGGTTACTACTGTGTTCAGTCTGTCAACACTTTTTGATTATGACAGTGCTAAGTCATTAATCTGTGAGAAAAACATGTAAGAACTAGAAAATTAAGCATTTCCAGTCAGTAAATTTACCTAAGAAATTCAGTTCTTTGGGGGGGGGGGCACTACAGTCCAACTTGGACCTAGGATTTCTCGTTTTGAGTTTTCTAGATCACACTTAATTAGACACAGACACGCGCCAAATTCAGCGTTTAGTCTGCACTTTGTACGGTGCCGTTACGAGATTCACACAGACTACGTTTTCGGATGTGCAGGGAGGGAACTGTTCTCTTTCTGCATGCACAAACATACTAACTACTGCTAACGACTTTCGATTAACGTATCTGAAATATTACTATGTCTTCTCCTATAAGCCCAATACACTTTCGCTGCAACGAAAAGAGGCCAAACCAAATTTCAGAATATCAGGTTCATTTTTTATTTCGTGAGTGCAATCTGACGGAGTACTGACAGCGGTTGTTAGCTACTACCATTTTTGCCCGTTACCGTACCTGATGCAGTACAAAGCTCTGTTCCCGTCTTCGTCGCCATCCGTCTTCAGTTCTCAGTCATAAAATGTGTCGTAGTCAATCGATGTCGAAACCCGCAGTTTCCCGTCTCTTATTTAATTTTTCTTCCTCTTTTTCTGTTATACTCGTATCATTGAGCTTGCACTGTTCGATCTAAATTAATGACCACTAAGTACCTGCACACAAAAGTTATAAACAATAAACCCCCAAATTTTATATACTTATTCATTACTTAAAAGTAAATATAATACCAGTGGCTTTTTGATGTTTGTGTAAACGTGCATCATTGATACAATAATATAAACAGCCAAATAGATGCAGCAATAATAATTTTATTGATAATTTCAATCAGCTCAACACGTTTCGGCCGATAATTTCGTCCATCCTCAGGAACACTAAACTGTGTTTACAGCTTGTGGTATAATGCACAGATGATGCTGTCTGCTGGTGACCAGGATGAGGTGGAACTGGTCACCAGCAGGCAGCATCGTCGGTGCATTATACCACAACACAGTCGAGTGCTCCTGAGGATGGGCGAAATTATCGGCCGAAACATGTTGAGCTGATTGAAATTATTAATAAAATTATTATTGTTGCATCTAGTTGGCTCTTTATATCATAATACCTGTGGCCGTCAGATTAATGATACGTTCATCCGGACCTTATTATAAGGCTGACGCCTTTTTGGATGTCACTCTGTGTCACTTGGTAAATAAATTTCGACTTTTGTAGAGTGCTTGGTGCTTCAAAACGTCCGGGAGACGATACACGGACACACACCAGTATGCCTGTATCTTCAGCAACATCCTTCATAGAGGTTAAAATTTCAAAATCGGACTTTCAAGAAAAGTCTATCCAAAACGGGTTTATTTTGCGAAGCGAATTGGTATCGTTCTCAAAGGAACAAAGTCGTGACAAATCGTCACATACGCATCATTACTGCCACGTACTTAGACTCGACTCAAAATATCAGTGAGGTATAAATCAGAAAACCACCGGAGTTTTAATAAAGTTGCTGTTTTTGGCACAACAATACTGCTTCTTGAGTTTCAGGTTTCCGCTAACAATAGAGTAACAAAAATTAACCGGTTCTACTGTCTAATCACTCTCAGAGATACACGCGGTATACCTTTCAGTTTCTGTTCAGATCCTCGTATGACAATTTATTTCCACCTGTTTCACAGACAGGAACACTTTCACGTCTAGCGAAAGCTGTAGACCATTCAAATAAAAATAGATAAATAAAAGGCGTCCTGCAGTTATGATAAAATGCTGCTTTGTTTGAGGTCAGCTTAGTAACTGAGAATATTTTGTGGAAAATTTGCTATTAGTTAATTGAAATAGGTCACGTTCAGTGTTCCAATACTATGCAGAAACCTCCAAGGCTGAAATTATAGTAGTACGAAAGATTGAAAAGGCCCTTTATAAAGCGTGGCGTCTCAAAATATATAAGCAGCTTACTTACTTACCCCATGGAGCACAGTCCTTCTTAAGACGCTAATCAGTTCTCGGCTGGTCAAGAAATTTCCCGAATTTTGTGGAATTCGAAGGTTCATTACCGCATTCACAAGTGCCTTCACATGGCCCCATCCTGAGCAACATCGATCCAGTCCGTGTCCTCAAATGTCACTTCCTGAAAATCCATCTTAATATTATCCTCCCATCTACGCCCGGGTCTCCCAAGTGGTCACTTTCCCTCAGTCATCCCCACCAAAACCATGCATACACCTCTACTCTCCCTCATACGTGCTACATGCCCCGCCCACCTAATTCTTCTCGATTTTATCACCCAAATAATATTTGGTGAAGAGTACAGATAATTAAGCTCCTCATTATGTAGTTTTCTCCGTTCTTCTGTTACCTCGTCCCTCTTAGGCCCAAATATTCTCCTGAACACTCCACTCTCAGACACCCTCCGCCTACGTTCCTCCCTCAATGTGAGTGACCAATTTTCATATCCATACAAAACAACAGGTAAAATTATATTTCTGTATATTTTAATGTTTATATTATTGGACAGCAAACTGGAAGACAAAAGATTCTGCGATACAATATATACGGCGCATGCATTACATGCTGGATAAATAAGGCTACAAACATACATTAAGAATATGAAATACATATTGCTTTTCCACATCAACAATGGATACACGAACGCCCCCCCTCTCACCCCCCATAGTTGCGTTATACGTACACCGCCTGTCTGCTTTTATTTTCTAGAATTTGTGGCAAAATTTTGCGCTTTATTGCTTGTATCAAATTGATTTATAAATTTGCACGGAATGTAATTAAATAAAATATTATTGGCCATATATACAATACTCTGAATTACTGAAACAAAGGAAAGTTAATTGAAATTTCACAAAATGGCTCTAATAGTTTAAATAATTTTGGGCAAGTACTTTCCTCGTGTTTACTTCAAGTTAGTGTGCGTAGTACGACCTTCGACTCAATGGCTCCAGTTTTGGATTAAAGTTTTCAGTATGGCTAGGATTTTTAAAACCTTTCAGTACCAAATAAGTGTAAGTACTCGTACTTAAGTCGCTCAATCTGCATTTGAAGCCACTGAGTCGAACATAAGAAATTAATGAACACATACAAGCTAATTCTAAACACTGCACAAAAAAATGATCTTCTGGGGATTCCACGCTTCCGCGACGGTCCATTTGAGGTGTTTGCTCTTATGGGATGTTATGTGGCGTAGGTGGTAAGTTGGTTAACGACGTTTTGGGACGACCTGTTGTTCCCATCTGCAAGAAATTGACATAGGACCCATAGGCTGTCCCGAAAAGTCGTTTACCAACATCCAAGCTACGACACACATTCCAAGAAATGATCGCCTTACTCTTCTGGTGTTGTATAAAAGTTAATACAATATTGAAGAGGTCATTATAATTTTAGTACACGTGATTGATAATGATTGTAATGTACCAGATTAGAAACCATTGGGATGTGGTGCAGATTTCCTTAAACACTAAAAAATAAGCATATGTTTTATTTTGGCTTTTGGTTTCTCAAGGACTCGTTTCCATTGAGCAATTTATTTAAATACAGCTGCATGCGAGTAAAGATATAAGCAGGCAGTTAGGTAGAAATAGAACTGGACACCCTTGAAATTTGTAGTTTGACTAAGTCTGGAAAAATATGTTTCAAGGGAGGAGTTATGAAGGGTTTACTGCTTACTGTTTAGGGATGTCAGAAGGGAAAAGCAATTGACAGAGTTAGTTTTATACGATCACCCTTCGCAACTTTGTTGTCCCGACGCGCTCAGTCTGGTAGGTGATCCTCTTTCGGGAAACGGGTGTGGTTAACCGAATCACATTTAGTTTTAATTATTTCTTTTTTTTTGTTGTTTTATTTACTCAGTTTATTCTTGATATAAAATAATGGAGGGCTATATCCAGTAAAACAACTAGATCATTTCTAGCAAACTGACACAGTCACTTCTCTGTACTCCTACTTACACCACACTCGTACGCGACTGAATTCGCACTGGATTGCTATCGTCCGTTGTCCGCTGCTAACGTTTTTTCATTTAAATCTCTCCCCTCCTACCTATCACCAACGGTCCTGAATACTGTATATGTTGACAGATTAACTTACAACGCATGCAATGAACCGTCCGTAACTGACGCCAGTAATCCTAAGAAACAACTATACTAAAAATTATCGGCTACATAGTGGATATCCTACGACCTGTAGGGCCAGTAAATGTTATGTTGATGATTCTGTATTTTGCGAAACTCCAGTACTTCTTGCTGGAAAAACGTTTGACCTTATCGATAAAATATGTTACGTTGATACTGTAGTGTATTGTATACCTTGTGTACTTAAGAGTTAAATATAAAATTTTGTGGAATTTGATTTAGCTATGTTACCAACATGCAAGTTAACGTTAAGAAAATTTTTATAACCTATTCGTAAGAGTGGGACGCATTAGGCTGCGCGATAATGGGTGCGATCCTACCAAATTAGGGCAGTTCTCTAATCAGATTTATCCAGAATTTCAGACAAAGCCTTATTTCGCGTCACACATTCAAATGTCACTATGTCACGGATATATAGCTAATTCTATCACTTATATCTGGTAGTATTTATTGTTTGTACACAGCCATTTTGACAGGTAGCTTTCTGAACCCCGTGGGCTAATTAACGACCAATTGTGTATAAATATTCGACATTTTAGTCTAGCCAGGACAAAACAACGTAGCTCAGCATTGCGAATATTTATGTAAGAGCCTTCAGTTGGGTCAGTTTTCAGCTTATAGTACGTACACCACGTTCCAAACCCATGCTGATGACTTGGAGTGTCTACAGTTGCACAGCGACATTCGATCTTTTTGCAGTTTTAAGATTTCTAGTTGACTCACTATTGTATATCGAAGAGATAGTCACATATTTTACGGTACTACCCCGTCCAGTGTGTGGCTAAAGAAAACTTTTACTGAAAGAATATTAGAATAGTGGACCATCAAAAAAAAATCTGATAACGGTGCCTCCCGAAGGACTATCGGGTGTTCTAATTTTTACATACCCACTTTTATAATTACGCCATTAACATTTTTCATGTTACGAACTAGGTATTTGAACTTCATTTTTGACCTTCCGTTCTAACTCTTTGGTATGTGACAGTCACGGTAAAAAGTCATTGCAGGTTGATTATTAACTTGAAGTTTCCTGTAAATTTCATGTCTAATTGCAAAGAAAGTATTCAAAATCATATCTTCCTAAGGAAAAGCCCATAACAGAAGAAATTACCTACAAGTTAATAACTTCATGTCTGTTTATTGTGTTAGATTTCAAATGCAGTGTTGCCATGCACGTAACACCACTTTTCTTCACAGTGACAAAGGCGGCTACAAATCGAAATTTCTTCTTCACATGTGCCTATTTGTAAGATTAGAACTGTATAATTTACTTCAATATCAATACCTCTCAACACACAGGAATAATATATACACGTATACAACAAAGAAAGCAAAAAATTTTACAACACTTGAAGCCTAAATTAGGGGATCAGAACTTTCATATGACAAGAATTCTCTGTTGTAATCACTGTTGATTTATCTCAAATTTTTAACTAAGTTAAATTTATTTCCCATTCCTTTAGCCTGGACGTCACAGTTTAATGATTAACATGGTAAAATGGTACATACTTGACATATGAACATTTCCGATCATTATACGGCTTAGGGAATTTTTCTCGCTGCGTGAAGTTGGTAGTACGTGTTCGAACTGTGAGGTGTCGTGGTGCGGACGGTTTGTTGATTTATGTGTGTTCTTTTCGTCTACACAGCAGTGTGTGTCCCAGAGCTATGATTTTATTCTTGTGGGTAGGTAAGTACTTCTGTTTAGCCATTTGTCCTGTAATAAAACTGTGTAATCTTTAAGTACTGGCTGAGTTTATTATTGTCAGGTTACGATCAAACATTTTGCGCCCGCGTTTGCAGACATCACACGGTCGGGCTGTGTGACAGTTACTGCCATCTCGTGACACAGTTTGGTATTAATTGGTTCTGTCGTCGCTCTTACCGCAAGCACGCTTCCTTGCAGTACAGTGAGCAAAATTTCGATCCAGAACATAACGTTGCGAAATTCAGCTCGATACTTCTAATTCACAGGAAGTTACATATGTATGGAATAATAAAGACTGTCGTTTGTACATCGGGAAAGAGAAGGTTATTCGGATGGATTCGTCTGAGCTATATACGCCAAAGAACCTTTCTAGCATTTGGGGCGAGGTTAGAGTGTGCAAGTTCTATTCATAATATTAAACACAACACACATTTTACAATATTGTAGCAGTACAGATTTATGATCTTTTTTGCAGTACTATATAGCTATGTGATAGGCCTGGTATTGAAGGTAGAATATTGATATGTCTGTGTAAATATGTTCAATTTAAAATAAATAAGACGTTTCATAAATGGTTAGGTCTCATGTCACAGTTCAGGAGCTTTGTGAACGAGAAGTGACTCATTGTTTTACTTACTTGAAGATAATTTGAAAGAATTTAAATATTTTTGTAAATAAAAAACTCCGTACAATACGAATTTTTATAATATTAGGCCTACACTGTTAAATGTCGACGAAATGAAAGTTTATTACTCTATTTCATGACGGTTTATCAACTGCGATTGTGGGCTGTTTTGGAGAAGTGTCCCACAATTTTCTGTGTGGATGAAGGGTATTATAACATTGTCGCAACGAACGTAATAAGCCACTGGCCGATAGCTGAACCCCGGGTTTACAGTGTGCAAAGAAGGAGTACTAGATACTGCTTTATAATATTGTGCCAAAATACAGTAATTAAGCATTATGAGTTGGAGATATGAGTGCCGGTGAACACGCAAGTGTCAACGTTTGGTCTAAATTGCGAGTTACCTTCATTCCTTTGAAGAATACTATAAGTGACTGATTTAAAATATGTACGGGTAATGCATTCAGTTTCGCTTAATTTACTCTAATAGTTGAAGATAAATATAGTATGGTAATTACATAAATATATTAATCAGACATTGAACAGTTAAACATGTTCTTATTTTATAATGATTACTCTCTGTTTGGTTTTCTGGGATTGACGCCATTGTAACTCACACACCTTTCGTGTTACAAATCCTACCATTGTGTTAGATTAGGTTAGGTTATTCTAGGTGATGTTAAATTAGGTCAGGTTAGGTTAGGTAAGGTAAAATTAGTTAGGTTAGGTTGTTTGTGTTAAGTTTGTTTAAATTATGTTAAATTAGGTTAGGTTGGTTCTGTTAATTTAGATTAAGGTAGGTGAGGTGAGGTTAAATTATGTAGGATAGGTCAGGTTATTTGTGTTAGGTATGTTTAAATTAGATTAATTTGATTAGGTTGGTTGTGTTAATCTAAATTAAATTAGGTTAGGTGAGATTAAATTAGTTAGGTTATGTTAGTTTAGGTTCTGTAATGTTACATCAGTGAGACTTAATTCATGATATTTGCCATCCTTTATAGGGAAGACGCGAGTGTTGAAGTTATACAGGAAAGATCCTGAATTACCCTCATATATAATTACCTACCGCATGAAGCTTCAGATATCAGTTCAAAGCACAGGAACACGTCACAGAAGAAGCGATTTTTTTGTCTTACTTGTTTGGTAAATCTATGACTACTAAAATACACTTTACTACTCACACAGTATGCACATTGGAAAATCCTCTTACGAATAGTCGAGACATAATGGTATATTTCTTCCAATCGCCATGTGAAATCTGTTAACGCTATCCTACGACTCATTACATCTTAATATATGGAACGTCACGTTGAAATGCCTTTCATTTCTTGTAATTTGGTCTACCATTTCTGTAGCAGTTGAAGGCTTTCATGGAAATAAACCAGCTTGACTGTAATTTCCGTTCCAAAAGGCCATCCCAGTTATTTACACCAGCAAAATGTGTAGCGGTATAACGACTGTGTAGGAGGGGAGAGAAGAGGGGCCCAGATCTTACCTAAGCCACACATAAATCCGGAACAATACCGAGGCACGGCCCCCCTTGGTGCCAAAACAGCCAGTTTCTGCAATTGTTTTCAGGCTTACTGACTGAGCTGCCTTCTTAAAAACATGTTACAAAAGTCAAATATTTTATACAGCAGACAACAAAATGTTTTTATTCCGAATGAAAAGCGATATTGTTTTAGAACGCTGAATATCCTACTTGAATGACACGACAAACACAGCCGGTACTGAGGCCTACTCTGTGCTTAATGTTACATAAAAGCATACCACTGAAATTAATGCTTGGCTTAAATATTGCTGAAGTGAATTGCAGCTGTTTGATTACAACAATTGAAACAATGAGACAAAAAGAGAACCTAGTTTCACAAACAAGGCACCGTCCTGCACTTCAACAAAGGTAAACAATGAACATTACTTCCTTCCTGTTCCCTGAATCTTCATTATTCTTTCTAGAACCATGCTATTCAGTATCTGTGGGAAAGCTTGCGTTTTAACCGGACTACGTCTGTCCCACGTTATTTTAAATTGCGTTATATTCTTCTGCTCATAAATTTCTATCCATTCTGAAGAATGGAAGAATTTAATTGTTCACATTTACAACGTTGAACTTTTTAAATATTTCCTCTTTTTTGGACACAAATGATTCGTTAATATCCACTGAACTTTGCTGTAAGATAAACTAATTCTTAGCACAATCCCATTTAAATTGTTAGTGGACGTTATCTTGTGTTTTCAACTCCACGTAGCAAGGGTAAGCCTTGTTCTTTCTTAGTTTCTACAATTCAAGTATGCTTAAGATGCATGTGAGCAACGTCAGTTCCGCTGCTTCTAAGATTTTTTTTTTTGAAAAACAAAACCGGGGATATTCGCGGTATAGGGAGGTAAATGTTTCTAATATTTTTTTTTTTGAAAAAAAAAAACCGAGGATATCCGCGATACAGGAAGTTAATGTGTCCTATCATTTTTTGACTGTGGGCCTATACACGTTTCGTCAAATTCAGTTCTTAGCTCTGTAGTGGGTACGAGAGGAGAATTTCCTGGCACATAAAACTGGATAATTAACAGAAGGAAAAAGGTTTCAAAAATATATTTATTATGTTATTATAATCGTGGGCTGGGATAGCTCAGTTGGTTTAGTGACTCGCTACGGGCTGGACCGTCCAGGAATCGAAGTCCGGTAGGGGCGAGATGCTCCGTACCTGTCCACACAGTTCCTGGGTACCGGGTCATTTCCGGGGGTAAAGCGGTCGGGCCGTGGCTTTGACCACCCACCCCAATTTGGCGCCGAGGTTAAGGAAAGAGTAGATCTATACCTCTACTCCCCCTCTGGGCCTTCATGGCCAGTTCTAGGGTGAACTTTACCTTAACCTTTATCATCAACAACAGCAGCACCAATATTGGTATAAACTGATTTCCTGCTCTGTAGCCAGGATCATTGAACGACGATGAATGGTCTGTACACTGGAAGTAAACTAAAATAATAAGGAAAAATCTTACGGGATTGGAGGTAGACAAAAGGCATATTTGTGAGACATAGTAAAAATTTCCATTTTTAAAATTGCATTTCATAGTTCAAATATCGGCTGCTTGCGATCTAAACATCCTTGGTATTTTAAAACACCGTTGAATATTATGTTGGTTTCCAGTCTTAAAAGTTTATAGTCTGCTGTCTAAAATGTATTAAAGACCAACAAATGCACTCTAATTTTATTGATGCACTTACAAGTACATCAATAAAATCAGAGCGCATTTCTTCTTTAATACATTTGAAGCACCTAATTAACGCACGGAATATCGAACATATCAAATGGCGCTTTTGCTACCTATATGATATCATTAATGGCAATTGCTCTGGCCAAAATTATATTATGAATATGGAAAATAAATTCTTAGGAAATGCCACAAAGTTCAAAGTTTTCGAAAAACAATTAGAGAAAATTAAATTCGGAAATTGCTTGGTATCACTAGATTCAGAGTATCCAGAATGTACTTTTCTATTTAGCAACGTAAAAATTATAACACACCAAGCCACTGAATAATTTATTATACTTGTTTTTCTATACGTTGTGAAATATGTTCTGTCACTGTAAGGGAAGAACAAGTTTGAGTGTTTAAATACGAAAATTGTAGCTATAGGTGGGAGCTGTCTAAACTGCCTGTTCGATTGCTAAAGGCGATTGTACGACTTTCTCACAAATCTAACGTGGTCCGGGTTTATAGTAGCGGAAATTATGCAAATGAATTTCGCTTGAATTGATATTGTTACATTAATTGCTTTCTTTTATTAGCCCGAATGTATAGATTGAAGCATTTGTCGTAACTTTTCTAGATCAAATTTTGATGTTTTGCTGACCGTGCATCTCAGTATAATCTTGGTAATTAACCAACTTAATGCACAAATTCTTGTTTTATAATAAGATTTATTATATACCTCTACATGTTTCGAGCACAATGTGCTCATCATCAGGAGGTCAAAATTGTATTATACAGCATCTGGTATCATCACACCTGTAGGTGGCCGTCCGATGCACAGGTTAAGAGAGTCCTCTCTCAACCTGTGTATGGGACGGCCACCTACAGAGTGTGATGATACCAGATGCTGTATAAAACAATTGTGACCTCCTGATGATGATGAGCACATGGACCTCGAAACATGTAGAGGCATATAATAAGAAGAAGTTGTGCATTAAGTTGGTTAATCACCAAGATTTTCTAGATCAGTTGCTGTTTAAACAATGATACTTCGTGTTTAATTGAAAGAGAATGTTGAAACCTTGTACTGTACAAGTTGGATGAATTATCTCTCTTTATGCAGAATTTTAGTAATCATTAAACTGAGCAATCTCACTTCTGAAGCTGATAATTGCATGCCTGTTTTTCGGCAATTAAAGGTGCATACAACATGTCGATTTGAGAATTCTAAATTTTGACAAGGTGTGGTTAAAGAATCCTTTTTTGTGGGATATGAGGCTGCCTCATTTATTGAGCTAATTGTACTTGTATTTGTTTTAAATCCAACAACGTCCCACGCCTTACTTACTCATATATTGGTTACCTTCTATAGCTAGTATTATTACTTATACGTAAAGGTATATATGCTTATGTTTGCTGCTCGTAATTTTTCCGCTTTGAATAATAGCATTATTACAATATCATGCATATAATTTTACACAATGAAAGAAATAAGACCCTTCAATACACAGCTTTTATTGCAGCGATTGTGACAGCAGCTGCATGTTTCGGCTACGTACAGCAGCCATCAGGCTGTAATTATCAGAAATTTAAAATAATTTTATGATTTTATAATTTTAATGCAGTAAGAGAAAATAATACATAGATCGTCCTTCATAATTCAGTATTTATGATTAATCGTCACTCAGCACAACATGTTTCGGCCTTAGCAACGGTTATCATCAAGCACTACTATTTAAAATCGCCTTGAGGAAAAATACTATTGTACAGACATCAAGTCGAAAGTAAAATGAGATCTAATGCTTTAAATCAACATTCAAACTAAAATTCCGGGTTTCCGAAACGATTATTATTACAAACTAGCCAGAAGAGTGTAAAATATTTTGCTAAATATGTTGCTAAGGAAATGGCCAGTACTCCTGCCTGCAATCGACATGGTATTTGTACAATGTTATGTTTCCTCAAGGTGTTTTTAAATGGTAGTACCCAATGGTGGTAGTTGTCGAGACCGGAACACGCTGTGCTAAGTGACGAATAATTATAAATATTGAGTTATGAGAGACTAATCTGTGTATTATTTTCTCCTATTGTGTGAATTCGCAACGGGATGCGCAAAACAAAAATTTATAATTTTTATTATTGACAAAAGGAGGATGAAATGTCATGTTAATATTTATGGAATTTGTAATAGTATATAGTATGTATTGCTTTTCTTTTTTTTCTGTGGCGCTGCGGCCCAACGCGGGCCAAGTCCTCCTCCTTCTTGAGGTTTCTAGATCAAACACCACGACGCACCACAGTCGGTAGGACTCCTCTGGACGAGTGATCAGCCCGTCGCAGAGACCTCTACCTGACAATACACAACACTCAACACAAACAGACCTCCATGCCTCCGGCTGGATTCGAACCCACAATCCCAGTAAGCGAGCGGCCGTAGACCCACGCCTTAGACCGCGCGGCCACTGAGACGGGCGTGTATTGCTTAATTGTCAAAACTTGTCATGGTTTTCGTGTTACTGTTTTTTACGTTATACGTGGTTATAAGCCGTTTTACGGTCCGTAATTTAGATAGAGCACACAAATATGTGTCGTGTGCTGCATAGGTTCTGTCCCTCTCGGACAAGTTCTAGAATGACACAGCTGACTGGGGTGTAAAGTATAAAATTTCGTCGAATGTAACTCTAATCCTGTGACATAAGTAGGTTTCATATTTCCGCGTGGAGTGTACTGGTTCTTCCAAGCTTTCCGTTTTGTTCGTTTTGGAGATCAACCTGGCAATGGGTTATTACCTTTGCCTTTATTTGTAACATTTATGAAAATGGTGGCGTAGTAGCACGAAGTTGTTCTGTTGTAATCAGCCAAACACAGTCCTTCATGAAGGTGGAGGGTGTTAAACTGCAGGAACTATGTGAGGCCTTGTGCAACGTGTGTTTAACTGATGGCTTATTCGCGACAGCTGTTCTACTGAATGGCAACAGGAGGTTGGCTGGTTAAAATGAAGAGATCGCCGGAGAGGGGATAGAAGAAACAAAAATACAATCACAGCATAAATATAGCTTAGAAAATTATTTGCGGCTCCTACATTCTAAACTAAACAGTATCCCTTTGGTTAGTGGCAATTTCCGTGCTTCCTCTCTCTTCGCATGGGATCGTTCCAGGATCTTATTTATCGAACGTAAATCCAGCCCTCTGCACACCTCGAAAATCTTAGTGTGAGTAGTGAGGGCAATCTATTTCTGTGTTTCAAAATGGCACCCGTTTGCTGTGGAAATGAAACCTAGGTAAGTTCGGTTCCTTCTGTTACCTGGATGCAGTGCATTAGCGGAGTGATTGGTGTCACAGGTTAATGTCACTACTTACGGCTTTACGTAGCTTACAGTTGGTCGAATTTGTTAAGCGTTAAGTTTTAGAAGTACACAAAATTGAATCTTTGCATATAGGAAAGTTGTGTCTGTCCGTATTTTCCGTTTGTTCCCAAGTTTTGTCTCTGAATCTATTCGGCGGATTTCTGTAACATATGGCATATTGTGTCTACGCTAAAAGTAAATGACGTGGCATATGATTTTAGACTACAGTTGTCTTAGTGCAACGTTTCCTAGGCAGGGTCCTTCAGAAAATCTTTGGATGTGCCGCGAGAAATCGTGCAAGGAAGAGATAACAATTTTGAAATACCGTCGTAGATTTCAAATATCCCTCGGAATATTGTGGGAAATTTTGTCCGGCAATTTGCAATACTGAAGTGATTTCCGAAATATGATGTTTTTATATTTTTAACTTTTCACCGTGCATAGTGTTTCAACTTTGCCTTTTATTTACCAACATATGCACAAATTTCTAAAATACAATGTAAAACCTCAATTGGTTAAAACATTAAAATTATATTAAGGGCTCCGACATGTTTCGGTTTTTTCTTTAAACCATCAT
>Ga0123352_10008461_pt1 | contig 16012 bp, 11 predicted proteins | sample TergutLab28metaG_FD_89700 | JGI IMG/M metagenome (GOLD analysis project Ga0123352, IMG submission 89700) | Labiotermes labralis P1 segment gut microbial communities from Petit-Saut dam, French Guiana - Lab288 P1 | ecosystem: Host-associated > Arthropoda: Insects > Digestive system > Gut ... | reverse complement strand
GGAGCCCAGGTACGCATGCCTGAGTGAGGCCAGAGCCTCGCACTCACATAAAATGTGAGCCGAGGTTTCCTCTCCCACCCCGCACTTTCTACGCGAGGGGCTTTCAAGCAGCCCTAGTAGGTGGAGATGTCTCCTCAGGGTGTTATGACCTGTGAGAAGGCCAGTCACGGCCCTGGATGGAGTCCTATTAAAGCTCATAAATTTTGCCCTGGTGCCCAGACTAGGTCCCGAGATAAACTCATGAGCCTGCCTTTGGGTATCACCAAGACCTCGCCATCGGGCCCTGTGCTGGTTGACCAACCAGCGACCGAGCCTCATTTGTAAATCTCACCTAGAGACCCCCAGGGTTGGCTCGGGTCCGAGAAACCTCAGAGCAGTGCTGCCCCTTGGGAGTCCATCGGCATACACAGCAGTAGTTATTTGATATGCTAGTTACGTTGACTGTTGCTAGTGAGGTCAGGATGGAACCTCGCTAGTGGGCAGTCAACGTACCTAGCATGACACATACCTATTGCTGTGTATACAGTGTTGAAACTCCTGATGATGGACAGTAGATCTGTCCGAAACATTTAGAGTTCTTTGTCAAAATAAATTTTAGAAATAGTGCATCTCGTTGACTTTTATTATAAGAATATATCACAATGCACATTCCTCTGAATGTCAAAGAAGTTAAATATATTGGCTGGCAAAACTGTCTGCAGATGTAAAAACTGTGTGTGCTGAAATCAGCAGTTGGCAAGGGACTATTTTTTGTATATGTTATGCTGGTTTTACAGAAAGTTTGGTTAATAGTTTGCTCTGATAATGAATCAGGTATTCACTTTTATATTTCTACAAAATGATGCAGCTTTCAAGTAATATTCTTCATCATAAAACTTCATACTTGGGTGATTAGCTCTCCTGTGGCATGTTACTGGAGGTCTCACAATGTTTGCATGACGACTGGCTATCCGGATGAGAATTTTTATGATTTTCCTCAGTCCTTCCAGGATAATGTCCCAAATTAGGCCATTAGCACTAATGCATTCTGTCCAACTAATTATTCAGAAACTGTCCTATCATTTGGTGCAATGTTCTCTGACACACTGACAGCATAGTTAAGTGAACCATAAATCAGTATGATTGAGTTTTGATATGAAAATTATTAGTGTCTGAAATGAAATGTAGTGGTATTAAGAAAGGTACAAACTTTGTAGAGTGAGCACTGTTTAATTAATATGTAAGATTGCTTAGTCTTTAGTTGATGCAGCCTGTTGTGATGTTGAAATCGAAGGTAAATTCGATGCAGTCTGCTGTAAAAATGTAGCTTGTGAGACATCGGTAGTGACAGAAATATATGACATATGCCAAGTGTGTAACATTTATCATTTTGAATTATATTATAATAGCTTTGATTGCATTCTCTTCGTAGGTTGGTTGGTGGTAAAGGAGAATCACATGCAAATATTGCTGAAGGACTTGCCACTGCATTGCAGTGCTTCGAAGATCTGCAGCAGAGACGTGAACCCAATATATTGCCACAGAAACACTGTATTCTGGTTTGTAACTCTCCTCCTTACCTTTTGCCTGTTATGGAGTCTGCCGCTTTTGCTGGACACAGCGTGGACCAGTTGGCAGTTATTCTCCAAGAGGTAAGTGAGGCCTGTGTGCACTGCTGTTACGGATGGCAGTAATTGAATGGCTTAGGTAACTAATTTGCTGTTGGAACATGTATCTGCATTCATAACACATTCTTTGAAATGGTAGCACATGTGTGATTTTAATATATTTTGGCAGAGAGGTATCCATTTGTCAATCCTTTCGCCACGCAAGATTCCGGCTTTGTTCAAGTTGTACGAGAAAGCCGGAGGTGATTTGCAAACATCACAGACCAAGAACTATGCTAAGGATCCGCGTCATCTCGTTCTACTCAAGGGATACAGGTAATGTGTGTCTCATTAATCTTGTAAATGGCCTTCAGTCATGTATTTAATTTTCATTGGTAGTCTGGGCTAATTTTACTGTTTTTATGCTAGTACATGGTTACTGTTTAAGCCAACGTTACTGTTTCATCTCTCTCATTAATACTGTGTAGTAATAAGTGTGACTTTTTTTGTCTATAGTGTATGACTCATAGACCTTAACAGTGTTTACTGTTTGCTTAAGAGTAAGCTAGGGAAAGTCTTTGGTCTTTTGTCATGTTGTGTGGTGCTGGTGGTAGTTTAGTACCAAGTACCAACCAGTGCTGGGAACACTGCAGAAGAGCAAAGACTGAATGCAATGTGGTTGTAGCTTAATATCCCATAAGTTAACTTTAACTTTTGTTAAGTATGTAGGGTGCTTCTGAGATAACCGTATATAAAGATCCAACGCACTTGTACAACTGTTCTACAAAGAAATGTTTGCATTTTAACCATTTGACTCTCACACCATGTCAACTGTGTGTGGGACAGGAAGCAAAGAACGGATATTGGGAAGTATTCCTTTGTAAAAAGGACCATTAAAAACTGGAACCAACGACCTGCAGAAGTGTTAGGGACTTTCCCTTGTAGACCTAAGATTTTTAGAAACAGCAATTATAAATGGTGTGAAGTGTAAAGAATAGAAGTGTGGCGAAAATCATCTGAAAGTGCAGTGAAGTGTAGTGATGTGAGGTGAAATGAAGCAGTAGGAAATTTAAATGGAGTTAAACCAAATGAGAGGGTAGTGAAGTGTAGCTGGGTGAAGAGTAAATGGGAAGAAGTGAAGTGTCAAGTGTAGTGAAGTGGAGTGAAGGTCTTAGTAACAGGGTGTCTAACATTATTAGAAGGTAATATAGATGATATGAAGTTTGCTGCTTATTTTTCATTTATCCCATTCTTTCATGTTCTTTTGGTTCCATTTTTTTTATCATTGTATATATGGTTGTATGTTTTGTATGCTTTTGTTTAATTTTGTAAACTATTTTTATTGTTATGTTTATGTATTCTTATTGTTATGTATGTTCTTTTCTGTATATTCTCTTTTCATCATGCCACCTGGCACTCTTCAGCTACCCTTGCTGAGGTTTTTCCATGCTTTTTCCTCAGTTGTAAGGCAAATGCCAGGGTATAACTTGCAAAGATGGAGCACGGTCAGCACTCTTCCCAATTAGGCAATAATTTTTATGTGGTTGGTTCATTGTTTATTTTAGTTTGACCACTCTTGGTTCAGATCCTAGAAAGCCTTCCAACCAAAGCTGTTAATTGTGTTGTTCTATGTATTTTACTGGGTGTCAACCCAATTGCAGTTAACAAATGTATCAATATCAATAAAAGTGGCTGATTTAGTTTTGTGCAGTGTTGCTTTGCTTGGATTCCCTGATGATGGTCTCCTGTGGATCAAAATATATAGGAATGTTCAGTGTGATATTGTAATGTACATATCTGAGGAACAGTTCTGTGTTTTTGTTGGTCTAAGGTACTGAACTGTTTGTCGATAATGGATAATTTAAAGAGTAGGGAAAGTAAAGGTAAAGCAGTCCAATTACAGGCCTGGAGAAGCCCTGAGGGTTCCAGGAGGTTGAGGTTCCTAGTTTTCATGACAAACAGCACATGATGGTGGTAAGGTTGTCAGCCCTACCCACTGGCTGCCTTTACCCCCCAGGAAATAATCCTGGTACTCATTTCTGTTAGAGGCTGAGTCGACCCCAGGACCATAGTGCGGTCAGAAGGATTATATTAATGAAAAATTCCAGTAACACCATTGGGAATTAAACCCATGACCTTCCAGCTTGTAGCACAATGCCTCAACCAACTGTGCCACCACATGCCCCCAGTGGGGAAAGTGACTAAAACAAATTTAATGAAAGTAATTTTTTTTGCATCTTCCCAGTGAAGTGAGGATAGTTTAAACAGCTAAATTCCTTTTTGTGTTATAGCTTGAAGGAACGCCCCATCAGCCCCACACCAGGACCTATTGGACATCCCACAACAAACATCTCTTCAATGCCATCATCTAGTCCCAATCAAAACAATGGAAGTCCCATGGGTCCCATGCCACCCTGTCCTGGAGGAACATCAGGCATGCCACAACAGCAGACAACAATGATTAATGCACAAGGTGTACAGCCTCCATTTAGACCTACTCAGAACCAGGTATGTACCATATGAGAATGAGATTTTCTAGGTTGTAAGTTAGATTTGTTTCTTTTCATGGCTGTATGACACTGATTCTGTGGAGCAGGATCCTGCTAGAGAAACTAATGCTGGGTGAGCTGAGTCAGATTCTGTGCCGTTCCTGTAATTAGCAGGTTTACCACCCTGCATCTGTTGCCTGTTTCGTTGTTAGCACTGACCGTTGATTTTAGTGGCTGTGTTTCATACAGTCAGAATATGTATGAACTCCGACTTTTACTGTACAGTTAAATACTTCATCAGTATCAAAATGCTGGCAAGGTGTGGGTTTTTAGAATGAATCTAAAATAAAGAAGTGTTGAAAACTAGGTCTTAAGGAAAATATATGGACTTAGTTTATGAGTCTTGGAGTTCCATGAGAGACAGGGATTTTAGTGATTAATCAACTGACTACTAGTTCCTAAAAAATTCTGAGCTCTACTTAGTTGGTTGATTATGTGATGTAATGATACTTGTTTTGTTCCAGCTGTCCTGTACTGTATGTCTGTTTTCAATGACAGGGACTTGTGATGCCTCCACAGCAGCAGCATCCGCCACAGGGTGTCATGCATTCCAACCCCAGGAATACTATCCTTTTTCCCCAGCAGCCTCCACAGAGTTATCCAGCCCAAGGTATACTGGTGCAGAATCGTCCCCCAAGGTGGCCTCTACCTATAATGCAACCTCAGCAGCCGTCACGCCAGTTTTCAAACCAAAGTGCTCTCATTGCTCAGTTGACACAACCATCAATGGGACCTGCAGTAAATCCTACAGCCTTGGCAGTAACTGGACAGTTCAACCAAAGTAAGTGTTTTTGTAACATTATGTCAATAGACTGCTTATTATTAGTTTGTAAAAACTGCAATGGAGGTGAAGTTGTGATGTATCTGTGGGTCTGTTTGGCCACACCAGACTTCTTTACTAGTAAGATGAAATCTCTGAAGTTGGGATCTCTCAGTGAGTTGGCCAGCTTCCTGTGCTTGCAGCATCTTTAAGGATATGCCACAGTGTAGACAGTTTTGTGTGTGTGTAAATTTGTGCATGACAATTTGTGTATCCCCCACCCCGCACCAAGATGGACATCGTGTGATTTTACAGATGATAAAGCTTCTGTTTTATGCAACTGGTAACAGCTCTTTGTTTCTTTCGTATGGAAAAGAAGACTTATGATGTCACTCTGATTTTTGTCACTTCAACAGTTTGAATTAGCTTACTGATGATCATAACATATGTCATGAAAATTATGCCACTTTTTCACTTTGTATTTCTTAATTTACCACAGACTGTGATAATAGCATGGCATATGCATGATTTTGTGAATGGGAGTGACCCTCTGGCCACTGTCTGACCTATATATAGGACGCAAATACTGCTGTCACCCATTGACCATATAGTTTCTCAACAAACATACCAGGCTTTTAAGACATGCTGCACAACCTCTGTTCTTTTCTGCACAAAATGCTGTGTATTTATAGTGTTATCCTTTCTGGTTCATACGATATTTATGTTTTACCTAAAGCTACATAAAGAGTGTGCTGAAATTTAAATGTCTAGCCTGGTTCATGTGATTAATACTGGGATTTAAAATGAAGTATGGTAATGGGTCTTCGGAAAATACACAGTTTTTGCTTAAGTATAACTTTCTGGTACAGTGTGAACCAAAACATGGCAGGCTTGTGAAATTTTTATTTACCTTGCAGTTTGTAGATTATAGCTAATGGACAGTTGGAGCTAAGAATATGAAATTTTGTATGAAGAGTGCTTGTGAATAAAGACTCAAAGCTTCCTTGGTGACTGAATATACAGAAACCTTTCAGGGGTGTCAACCATGCCATGGTTAGTATAGACACTACCATTTGAGAGACTAGACTGATGGTGAAGATAGAGCTGATCTCTAAAGTGGAAGGTTTAGCTCAGTCATGACCCAATTTATTGCCCAAGAAGATTTTAGTGCATTGGTTGTGAATATTTATACAAATTATGCAGTAAATCCTGTTATGACATAACAGTTATGAAAATAAACTTTGGCATTACTAACATCTGAAAAAAATGTAACACAGAATTTGTATAAAATCCTAAGGTCGTCCAAGACAACAAAAAGGGAGTACTAATACTGATAATATTAACAGTTATTCAGGAAAGTAAGCACATATTATTTTTATTTCCTGTCAGAAATAATCGAGGTGATTGAGTTGTTTTTAATTTTTATGTTTGTGGTTTGGTAATGATACTTTCACTGATCCAGACCATGAATACATAAATTTTCCAAAAATTAGGAGCCACTTTAAAAATTCTAGGTACTGTAAGAGTGAAATGCTGCAAGTTCTGTTCAGGGGACCCACATATATTAGGTGCCACCACACAAAATTTAGTTTCCTTGGTGACCTGTGCTCAGGATTTGTATGCCCCGGTTGCAGACTATGTACTGTTCAATGGCAGGGTCACTAGTGACTTAGGAGGGAAGCATTCATTCATTCCATTGACATGTGCAGAATGTGATGATACCTTGCCGTTCTCAGGAGCTTCTTCCTTTCCTCTCTGTTATATACCCTTCCACCCTTTTCCATCAACTAGTCTTCCATCGTCCCTCACTTTATCTTGCCATCTATTTCTTGGTGTACCTCTCAGCCTTGTTGCTTCCAAATTCATATATAATACTTTTTTGGGAATTCTGTTTACCTCCATTCTCTGTACATGCCAAAACCAATGGAGGGCAGCATCCTTTATCTAATTTTAGATACTATTTTGGCATTTGCCTGAAGGGTTTGAAGAAAGCTGAGAGACCTCAGTCAGGATATCTGTTCCCCACCCTAAATTTGAATCTGTGTCATCCAGAATTGATGGAATTCTAAATGAATGTGAGAAATTGATTTAACAAAAAAGTAAGTGCATGTGCAATATTTGTAAGCTTATGCTGAATATTTATTATAAAATATAAGCATAATGATAGATATGTTGCTTCTGTTATTTTTCTACAGCATCATAACTACATTTCTTCAGGTGGTCCAAGAATGTCTGACCACCCCATTGGGATGTAATGGCAGTAGGAGGATCTGTACTATTAGACCCAAGTTTTATTTTCACTTGGGTCAGTAATGCCATGGCACTTTCTCTTTGTTCCTTCTGCCACATTCTAGGAGAACGTCTTTGACATATTATGACAACTTTGTTGCTGTATCTAGAAATGTATTTACAGGTTGCACACATCTGTCAGTCCATTTGTCCGCTGTTGAAAATTTGGGACATCTGTGTTATAGATGTCATTGGCCCCAGCTTTCTTGAAACTGTGGCAACAGCATGCCATTTGATATCATACCTTTTGTTGCTTTCAACACCATTATCATTGACAGACCTGCATGGTGCACTGGTTGAATTTAAGTATTTATTTTAAAACTCACTTACTGGCCAAGTGTCTCAATGATTGTAATGTAAACTATTCTGAGTTGTATTTTTTGTGATATGATGATACCTGAACGGATATTTGAGGGTGTGGTTTGAGGTACTGCTTTGCGGTGTAACCTTGCTACCCTGTGATTAAATATACACAACTGATCACCTCGTAACACTGCAGTCATCTTGGATGTGATGCTGTGTAGTCTGGTAGATGGTTAACAAGTGTGAAGGAACCTTTTGCTTCAATCTTCTGGGTAGGAGGTTCTTTGTTGAATTCTTATCCATGAATTTCAATTGTGACTTTCTTTTTAACATTAAAGTGTAAGTTTTGAAAATTAAAATTAAAAAGCAGTTGTTCCTTCATTGTGTTGTGTGTTTAATATTAAATGACAATCAGCAGGTGTTGTCCTGCTACATATTGCAAGACTTCAGCTGGCAAAATATTGACAGTGGTATCTCCTTTCTCAAAAGATACAGTAAAGCACTCAGTTGACAAAAATTGGTAATGACAATTTTTGAAGTGTTGGGCTGTCTGAAGGAATCACCAGTTGCTGTTTTAATGGCTGAAGTTTCAAGCTGTAATTCCAGAGAGGTACGCAGCTGCTCATTGGAGACTCGGATACTGTATATATTAAATTTATGGTCATTGGGGATGTGATTTTATATAGTCTGGTAAATATGTTTATATGTTTCAGAGGAACCTACTTTCTATATCTTCATGTTTCCTCTCAAATGTTGGTACCTATGTGTATCTGCCTGACTACATGGTTATGAAATCCCAAAGATGTAATGTTTACTGTTATGAGACCTTCACATCTCATATTGAATACAAGGTAATTATGGGCAGGTATTGAAGTTTGAAATTACTTCTAGACAATCCTACACCAGTGATGGGCCAGCAACAACAACAGCAGTTGCACAATATGCCAAGGGTACCTCAGCAGCCTGGACAAGGTGGTTCAATGAACTTGCCGTCCATGGTTGGTACTGGACCAGGACAACAGCCAGGTCCAGGGCAGTCGGCTCCACAACCACCACCACCACCTCCGCCACCACAACCAAACCAATCGGGCACCCCTTCAGGTCAGGCACCCCAAACTATTGGCCCACCACAGACAGTTGCTGCTCCACAGCAAGGCACACCTCCAGGTGGACCTGTACAGCCATCAACACAACAAGTAAGTTAGCATTAGAAATGAGCAACACCACTGTTTGAATCTGTACAAAGGAAAGTATTTTAAAATGTAGTGTTGGTGATGCCTGCTTTCCTTTGGAAGTTAATTGCCATACATTTTGCAAGTACTGATATACCTTCTAAACCAGTATCTTGTCTCTGAAGCATGTTGCTAGTTTTGTGATATTTAAAGTACATTTGAGAAGAGTTGAGGTCTTGGTAAGGTAAGGTGTGACTTTTGATCACTTTATGTCATTGCATACTGATAACCTTCAAGGTCTAAATTGGTTTAGTAGTGCAGAAGAAATATTAGGACCTGAATAGTCTAAGTTCTCTTTTATTTTAGATGGAATACAGAATCTCCATTTAGCAGAGATCTCCACTTTTCACCCGAGTCCAAGTATGATTAATTTTTTTCTGTGAGATTCTGGTGTTTTTGCTCACTGTATTCACATGTACAGGGGGACAGCAGTAGCACAGTGAGGTGCTGTGCTGCAAATCGGAAGGTCACTGGTTCAATCCCAGCTGGTGTCAGTGGATTTTTCATTGACATAGATTCCTTCCGATCGCACTATGGCCCTGGGGTCGACTCAGCCTCTAACAGAAATGAGTACCAGGAGTATTTCCTGGGGGTAAAGGCGGCTGGTGCGTAAGGCTGACAACTTACCACCATCCTGTGCCATTGTTACGAAATCTGGGAACCTTAACTTCCTAAGAACCCTCTGGGCCTGTCCAGGCCTGTAACGGGACTGCTTTACCTTTACCTTTACCTATTCACATGTACAAAGTTTGTCTAGTACCAGAGAAAGGATCAGCAGTAACCATGGGAAGATATTCTGGCCTTTTCTGGAGGCAGGTCAAACTTAATGATTTGTATATTTGTAATCACTGGTTGTGGTTGGTAAGCTGAATTGAATTGTTAATTTGCATTTGTTTTGTTTGTCATCCCATTGTGTTGATCACAATAATGAAGGAATTAATTACCATCAAATACAACTAGTATATATTATATACTTTACTCTGGCAACATGTTTGGACCCATTATGGTTATAATGAAGCCAATAATATAAGATTCATAAAAAGCACTTGTAAAATTGTACTGAGATCTCTATTCTGCATTCAAACCAATGCATGCTGCTGTGTCAAATTTTTTATCATGATTAAAATGATTAAAATATGGTTAAAAGAGGACTTGTCTGTTATGCTTCTGTATTTTGGCATGGTAGAAAAATATGCAGTATAAAGTCCACAGATCGTTGCCATGTTGGTCATGGTTATGCTTGTAGCTGTTTATGGGAGATATCTTCCTGTTTATGGGAGATATCTTCTGAACAGCCAAGAAGGTTTTATGAATATGTGATCACAACTGCTTTGTTGGCAACATGTGGCTACAGAAGAATTACTTCCGATACTGGAGGATGTACCGATGGCAATGCGATCAACGTTGTGGTTTATAGATGATTGAGTTCTTGTTCATTTTCTTTGGTATTTGAAGCAGTTTTTGGACTCCCACTACCTCTGTCAATTCGTGGAGCAAAATGGACTAATTTTGTGACCTTTGCAATTGCATGATTTTATTCCTGCTGCTGGTGTCAGTGGAATTGTTTTAAGGGTGCAATTTACTCAAAAAGAGTCAATACGTTGGTTGGACTTTGGTGTTTGATTGAAGCAGATGTAATAAAAATACGACACATGCGCCTGTACCAGGAACTGGGGCACAGTTATGTGTTTCTACTAATGGAGAACATTTTCAGCAAATTTATGAACATTTTGCTAACATTAAGATGCTGTTATAGTGAAATGCGATAAACTTGGTAAATGAATGCAGTCCTAACGTACATTATACTTGTATCGTTTGATTCTGTAATGCTTTTTGTCCTTGCTAACAAAGCAGTTGTGATCCCTTGTCTGTAGGAAATTTTGGCTTAATGTTAGAAATGAAACAAAATCCCTATGTTTAGCATATGTAGTTTGTAATCACCAAATGTGTTCATTACAGCAGCCTGGGCAACAACCTGCAGGTGGAAATCAGCAGCGACAGACACTGTGGCAGGGTGTTCTGGAATGGATTGAGAAAGCCAAAAACCCCAATGACACCCAGAAACTTACACGGCATGTACCATGTCAGGTGTCTGCGAACCCCAGGGATGGTGAACCAGATCTGTAAGTGTTAAATGTAGCATTACTGAGATGTTGTCACAATAAAATTTGTGATAGAAAGTGCAGAATGAATTCAGTAGTTATTCAAAACTTCCCAATTTAGAAATTTCCTTCTTTTTCACAGGTGTTTGTCAGTAGAAGTTAAAAGACGGTATGTAGGTACTGTTAAGGGTTCCTGCTTCAGGTATTTTTAATATAAACACTGGATGGAGGCGATTGCATACTAAAAAATTTTTTTTGGTGGGAGGTAGAGGAGTTCTGACTGAGGCTGTATATAATTTATGTTTGATTTTAAAAATCATGTTATAAAAATGTTATAAGTATTCAGATACGTACAAATATGGCTACATGTTCTATTACTCACGTATTTTAAATTACAAAGTTTTATCTTCTTGGTTTTTGTAATTTAATGTAAGATATTCTGAGTTTTTTATTTTATTTTTGAAAATTCTAATGTACTAGTAATCAGCTGATTTCAGTCGAAGGGTCAATAATGAAAAGTGGTTAATATCATAATGTGTTTAATGTTTTGTTGACCGTGCGTCGTGGTATATCCATACAATAAGAACCAACAGGATGCACTATTTACTTTCAATTTATTTTAGTAATTAACCTCTACATGTTTCGAGCATGCTTACTGCTCATCATCAGGAGGTACTACTGTGTGTATACAGCAACTGGTATATATCATGACATATACCAATTGCTGTATATACAGAGTAGTATCAATATGTTACTAATGATTGGAATCCAGATGGGAGAAATTTCCAGACTAGACTGGGTTATTGACTTTTTCACAGAAACCATGTAGTCCAGTTTCTCATGTCTCCTCTATGTTTCATTTGATTATGTTTGCAATTTGCAGGGCAGTTTTAATCTGGTTCACTATTTTTGGATTGTTTCATGAATTTTGGCGAAGTTAAGTCATTTTATGTAATTGGGAATATGGCCATTTGTCTCTCCCCATTCTGTGATTGTTGATTGGATCCTCTTATTTCATGGGTGTTCTTAGTGATTGTTGATTTTAATTCTGTAAGGGAGTTTCATACCCATTTTATTGTGGATGTCTTCATTGTTATTAAAATTTTTCCAGTTCTTAGATCATGCTGATACTCACTAAATCGATATGTACTGTGGTTAGAACTGTGTTAGGTATCCAGAAATTGATACTTTTTTTGAAAAATCTCTCGTAAGAACTTCTCTCAGATTTTACTGCTAGTGACAAAAATAGATCTAACTTTTCAGACATACATGATGGACGTTGCGCAAGGTGACTGCGGGTTATTGCACTGTATAGGATAATAAATTTGTTCTGGTGCTTTAGGGGAATGTGCTGTCTGTGTCTTCAGGTTGACCAAACTTGATTGAGGTGGGTGCTGAAGTGATTTGAAGGGGGAAGTTTGTCAGTTTTATTGGATCATTGCAAGGATTGTGGCTGGTGAGCACTGTGAAAAGGGAAAAGGGATAGGTCTTGCACCGAGTCATTCTTAATTGAGACTTTGAAATGAGACAGATGACTTTTTCCAGACCCACACCATTTGTGAGTTGTACATTAATCTGATCTGACATTTAATCTGATACCTTGACGTGGTAGAAACCCTGTGAATTTTTTTTCTGTGGTCTTTTTATTTTGTTCCCATGTACTGGTAACAGTGTCATTGCATCTGCCAGTGACTGAATGACCTACTATTATTAACAGTTGCACTTTCTGTTTTGAAATTCAGTATACTGAGTAAAGTTTGTTGCATATTTCCAGGAAAGCTGACTCATGGCCTCAGAAACTGATAATGCAACTGATGCCGAAGCAATTGATTGGAAATATTGGTGGTGCATATCTGAAAAATTCTAAGTCTGTCCTCTTTCATCCACAGCAGTGTGAAGCACTTGAGTCCCTCACCAAAGTTATGAGTTCAGGATTTGTAAGTCTTTTTGTGTTTATATTATAGCACTTTATTCATGGTCACCAAAAAGGCAATAGAATTTGCATTGCATTTAATTAATTTGTTATCATAAAACAATAACAAACTGCAATTTATTAGGAAAATTGTAGCTTCTCTGGAACGTAGTCAATTAAGGAAGAATGGCAGCAGCTACAGAAAGTTTAAGTATTTAATGGGAGGGATACTGGATGTGTAGCGATACAAGGCATGTTCAAAATAAGACTGAACTTTCTAAATAGCGTGCCAACCAGCACAGAGAGCACGCTGCAGCTACTGAGCATACCTAGTGTTAGGTTTGACAACACACTGCCATTTGTCCTGTTTTGCTATGAGCGTTATTCGTCGAGCACATTTGTTGAACTGAGCACGTGCACGAGCTGTTCGTCAGATTAATGAAAAAGTGACAATGAAAGAGCTTGAAGAATGAAGTGTTTGTGAAATTTTGCTGTAAACTTGGTAAAACGTTTACAGAGACATTTCAGTTGCTTAACCAAGCATACAGGGAGGACTGTATGAAAGGATCTCCTCAACCAAAAAAAACACGGATGAGTCAGTCAAAGATCAAGGTGATGTTGGTTGTGTTTTTCGACTGGAAAGGCATAGTCCATCATGAATTTGTACCATGTGGTCAGATGGTAAACAAACAGTTGTGCCTGGAAGTTTTAGTGCGTCTGAGGGTTGCTGTGTGCAGGAAGAGGCCTGAATTATGGGAAAACCAGACTTGGATGTTGCACGACAACAATGTGCCGACTCACGTGTCGCTCCTCATCTGCAGTTATCTGATAAAACATCACACATCCATTGTGCCCCATCCACCCTATACTCCAGACTTAGCCCCAGCAGAATTTTTTCTGTTCCCCAAACTTAAAACAACTTTGAAAGAACGTTGTTTCCAAACCGTTGTCACTTTGTCACTAATCTGATGAACAGCTTGTGCGCGTGCTCAGTTCAGCGGATGTAGACGTGACAGAGCTAATAGACAATTTTTGCTCTGCATGTGAGCAGGCTTAAAAATGATGATTTTAGTTCCTTTTCATGCATTCTTTTTCATGAACTATATAAACTGACTAGACAATTTTAAGGTAATATCCATGTATGTGTCTGCATATATTTTAGCTCCAGAAGTACAGACTGGATTTCACTGGTGTTTGGTTCTGGGAAACAGCTTTGGAAGTTCTCAGATGAATCTAATTTTATTATATATTGGTTGTGCTGAAAACAAAGCTCAGACAGAAATTATGAATTTTACCAAAATGGTTGGTGCCTGGCATAAGATCAGATTTCATTAGGATCTTCAGTTTTTATTATAAACATTTTTGGGTGTGGTGAATTTTCTTAATGAAGTATAGAGAGTGGTTTCTGATACATCCGTTTAAGTAGGCATGAAACAACAGATAAATGAACTTTAAGGTAAATGAGGTATGCAAAATCATACAGAACTTGTTAGGAAATTTGCACATCTGTTAGAGCAGGGATGCACAGATTTTCCAAAAATCTAGGTGTCATTTCAAACTTCAAGGCTTCAGAAAGCTGACTTGAAGCACTGTCGCTTCTGTGGACCAGTAATTGTTAGGCACCACTGTACACAAGTAAGTCGCCAGTGATCTGTACACTGTTGGATTAGTGTACAGTTTCCTCCTTTTTATGAATCATCTCTTGCATCCATTATTTTGTAATGTATGTACTTGTGAAACTTTTGTTACAGGCAGGGTGTGTTCATTTTACAAGTGTTCCTTCGCCACAAACATGTGACATTAAGGTTTTGATACTGCTGTACACATCAGAGAAACGTGCGTATCTTGGGTTCATTCCCAATGATCAAGCGGCATTTGTGGATAGACTTCGTAAGGTGATTCAGCATCAGAAGACAACACAGGCTCTTATCAGGCAACAGGGTGGCCAGGTTAGTAACCTCTGTCTTGCTAAGGGTCAGGCTTTTAAAGTATTTGTTATACAGGGTGGCGCAGAGCTGACCAACACATTTCAAATGGTCATAGGTAATATATGGAAACAGGGAAAAATAAGTGAAACCATCTGTAAATATGTCCAAGTGTGCTTTTTATTACCCACAGATTACAAGCTTATTTTCTGAACATCAGGCAGATGGCCTTCTTTTACATCAATGCATTGTTGCAAGCGTGTCTGGAAGTTGCCGTACACACGCCTCCATAGGTCCACATCAATAGCCACAACTTCGTCAACAGTGGCTTGTTTGAGTTCTTGAATAGTCATGATATGCCTCCAGAACACATGGTCTTTCAGGAACTCCTACAGGAAGAAATCTGATACAGTAAGGTCGGGCGACCGAGCAGGCCAAGCAATGTCGCCAAAACTACGAACACAGGTAACACGTTGTTGCACGTTCCAATGCTCCATTGCGACTGACCATATGAAATGGCGTCCTCTCCTCTACCGTTCCCCTTCCCGCCAACCACGACAAGCTCTCGCGCCGGCGCAATATTCAAATTTGAAATGTGTCAGTCGGCTCCGCGCCATCCTTTATAATATGTTACTGCATCTGTTTTGATGAAGACTGATTGCAATAAGTATGTACTGAACATGTAAATTCTGCAGTAGCAGCACTTTCGGATAGTGTTTTGAAGGTACCCAATTGGAGTACATCTTTGGACCAGCTGACCTTGTCATGGTTTATGTGGCGTAAAATAAACTCTGTCATAGTTACTTATTTCAGATAAACAAATTTTTCATACTTATATGATTTGTGTGATAGCTTTTTCATAGTATGAACAAATATCAGCATGGCTTAAAATGTTCCATGGTATATACCGTATGTGTGAACAGTTGAAAAATTGTGTATATTGTGTCTGTTTGGGTTATGACACTAGTTTTTTCACTATTGCAGAGGAACCTGCAGCCTTCATTTTCAGGGTGTAATGTGCCGATTCCTTTGAAGTGTGTGTAACCACTTTCCAATTGCTCAGGCCCATATCACAGAAGGTCACACTCTGAACTTTATCACCATGAACACTTTAAAACTGATCAACCAATGCATTTGTTAAGGCCAATGCTGGAGCCCTTCCAGCACCATCAGCTGGGGTAAGCATGACTCCACAACAGCAGCAGCAGCAGCAACAGCAGCAACAACAGCAGCAGCAGCAGCAGCAGCAGCAACAACAGCAGCAACAACTGTCTGCATCTATGGTGGCTCCAGGAGGCGGGCCACAACCAGGCCAACAGCAGGCTAACCCTCAACAAGGGCCACAAGGGGGAAT
>Ga0123352_10008459_pt1 | contig 16013 bp, 4 predicted proteins | sample TergutLab28metaG_FD_89700 | JGI IMG/M metagenome (GOLD analysis project Ga0123352, IMG submission 89700) | Labiotermes labralis P1 segment gut microbial communities from Petit-Saut dam, French Guiana - Lab288 P1 | ecosystem: Host-associated > Arthropoda: Insects > Digestive system > Gut ... | reverse complement strand
GCTAACCTCTAAAGTTGCATTTTATATATTTATTCAACAAATATAGGTACTGAATATTTTAAACATGGTATATACTCTCCGTTTTTTTCTCTTCAAAATGCAGTTTATTTCATAATTCTAACGCATTTGGTCCCTATATTATTCACATTTTATATACAGGTGTGCTAAAATTAAAAAAAAATAATTCCGGCGCCAAAAGATTAAACCATTGAAAGCAGACATGTATGAAAGCGTCTAAGGAGGTGGCCTCAGACCATGAAAGTATCTATGAATTATATAAGACACATTGTTTGTCAGTCAACAGTTACAAATATTGCTGTGATGCAGATATTTTGACGTTATGTCCGTCAAAATTAACTTATAATTCACCTATAGAATATGCACGCAAGTATTAAGCTCTTCGAAAAAAACAGAACGTAAAAAGAATGCACATTTCTTACCCCATGACATGGTACACCCACTTTACCCATTCCTACTCTACTGTCAGAATGTCATTAGGATTTGCGGTACACGAGTAAATGTATATAATTTTATTTACGCCCATATGAAACGTATGACTTACCGTGAGTATTTTTTTTCCCACGGAACTTGTAAATGGTTACCAGTAAATTGTGCTGGTATTTATATACCGAATTTCAACCAAATCGACAAATAAATTCCAAATTAAAATATAGTATTATTTATGCATGTAAATAAAACACGGCTTTCACTGCGTCGATTTCCTCAAAACCCACAATCCCTCAATAAATTTTTGTGGGCATTTTCTATACCGATTTTTTTCCACATCGTACGAAAAATAGAGATAGTACGGGCGAAATTTCGTTTATGTCCTTGAGTAAATTATGACTGACAAGCATTACATGGAAATCTCCACCAAATGTCTCTCATATCAGTCAATGAATGTGGAAACTGGGGGGAGGGGGGCTGGTGTAAAAATTACGACTTTAAGACAAGTTTTGACTGTGTCACTGAGTGGATTTGCACGAAGCTTACACTTGTACGACAGTTATTTTTAAATGACCACCTTAAATAACTTTATGAAAAGCTGACAGTCTGTGTGGTCAGTGATGGTAAGTGACAGACGCACAGACGGATGGACAGGGTCCCAATGTGAATCCTTTTTTTTTCCTTCGTAAAGAACACTTAGCAACAGTAGGGAAGTGATTATGATGATGATAATGATAATAATAATGATAATAATAGTTGTACAGAACTACGAATTTGAGTTCTGCTCGGATCTCTTGGTTGTAACATGGTGTATTGTAACTGATTTTTAAGTACGACATAGTTGGACCATATGGGCACATGACCCGACATCATAATTCCAAAACATTTTCGAAAAGTGATTAGTTTGTTCGAACCTCAGAACAAATGAAAGTTGGTATCATGGATAATAATCTAACCTATATACATGAAGGTATTGCTGTGATAGACTGTCCATGCAGGTTAAGCCGTTAACTGCAGCATTTGGAGTAAGCAGCGATCCTGAAATTATTGTGTATTTAACGAAGTTGTTATTAGGCGTCACTGGATGTTACGATGACAGTGAATAATGAATTGGAAAGGACATGCATGTACTGAAGAGATCATGCCTTAATTTGAGACATTATCCCTGACATTTACCAGCAGGGCTGAATAAAGCGAACAGGACATTGGCCGATTTCTGATCTAAGGCTTTAAGATGGGGTGTTAGGAATACAAAGCAAGGGTGTTATTCACTCAATGATCACGTTCAGTACCTTACTTCCTGATCATGTATTTAGTCATACATCTACTACTAACCCTCTTTAACAGATTATTGGAAGAATTTCAAGCACAATGTGCGCCAGTTTTTCAATATAAATTAGCCTTTTCGTCTTAAAGAAACTTCTAAATCACAGTTGCAATATGCTGTCTATGCCAACACATCACTTACTTACTTATTTAGTTACTTACATCCTTACTCCATGGAGTCCTTCTTAAGGAATGCCAATACGTCAACTGTAAGTAATTATGCAGCGTATAGTGGTAATTCCTTGGTGACGTTTCGGAATAATGTATCGGTTCCATCTTCAAGGGCCAAATCTTGTAGATGGGACCGATAGATTGTTCCGAAACGTCGGAAACTGATTACCACTGTACGCTTCGTAATATCCCAGAAGAGTGCAGATCTCATCAGCAACGCGGCGGAAGCCTGATATCACACATAGTCTAAGATTTAACCCGTAAGAGATGAATGAGAACTGAATGAAATGCTGAAGTTAGATTATTAGGATAAAACTCTTGAGAATAAACTTATTTCGCAGCCGACAAATAGGGAAGTCCGTAAATAATATAACATACAAAAAACAAAGTCGTCATTCAAGTTATTCGCGGAGGGAAAGCCGGCGTTATTCATTTCTGGCCTGCAAATGTTTAACTTAGGTGGGTATAGTCAGTCACTGAAAAATATTACAATAAAGCATGACACATGAAATATACAAGACCGTAAAATAAAGCAGGAAAACTCTCCTGTCCGATTCGTAAAAAAACTATATTTACTTTTCAGTGATAAGCAAGTCAGTTCGTAATCTAGATCTACCAAAATCATATTTTTAGTAGATGAAATTACGTATTTGTTTAGTGCATTAGAATTTGCCTATCATACGCGACTAAACGTTAATTGCAGCATAATTAAAATTCTTAATCGATTACTGGTTTTTTTGGATGCCTGTATTTATTGACTACAATTTGAAGTTTAGAGTAGGATGCTGAGTTTGCGATTTATGGATCCTGCACTGGCACAAGCTGTGTGTTTGTGGATTGAAAGGAAGCAAAGGAGCTGTATAATATTCGTGTTTCCTGCGTGGGAGCTCAGGTCTTAGTAAAACTGCAGATGGGGAACTAGTTTGAAGTGAAACAGAAAGCTGAATGAGTATCGTATAATATTGTTAGGGCGATGGCTATAAGCAGAATTAGACTGGCTTCACACGTAGCATGAGTGTTTAAGGTCTAGGATATATAGATCAAGGCGACCAGTTGGGTTATACGAAAATGGGTGAGAATGATATTAAACGTACAACGAAATTAGAGGTGGGAGACTGGATTGAGCATGGGTCAAGAGAATACAGTCGTGAACCTTCGGGTTGTGTTAATAGGCCAAGGATTTCTTGCCTTGCTGGCTGACGAACAGCTTGTCAAGGAGAACTCTGCTATATAGAGTTCATTGTGGGTTTATTGTAACTCCTACTTTATATGAAATTGTTATTGGTCTTCATTAGATTCACAAAGAAAATTATCATAGAAAGGATACATTTTACATAGGATAAAATATAAGGCTCATGATGACGCCAGTTATTACTTTAAACATTTTCTTGAGTTTAATACAGAGTAAAACGCAACTTTGTTTCCAATTTGCCATTCCTTAATATTTTATTATTTTCAAACTTAGCTAACGTGATCCTCTTGTGCTGGTTGATCAGTAGTGACACAAATCCACACAAACACGATATTTTAACTCCGCACTTTCATTTATTTAATTTCCTACAACATGTTTCGGTCGTTCGATTCGACCTTCATCTTGTGGAAATCACAAGTACATAATTTTTTAAATTTATTTTCTGTTTATGATATCACTAATGGTTAAAATTAGCCCTAATGCCTTGTAGGAAGTACCACGGTGTAGTTCAGTATGTGGGTGCTAAGGTTTCGGATGAACTGTCTGCTTCCATTTGCAGGATAGGGAAAACCCAGAAGATTGAGGCAACGTGTTCTTTCTAAACTTTCGCATTTCTTTATCCGACTACACGGAGTCTCCTCCCCGAAAAAGGCAATCTTAAACGTACTAAACTTTTCTCTCTCTCTCTTGTTCGAAATTTGTATTATTTCAAGTTTAAAAGGGAATAATTTACAAGACAATGTAACACCAGCTTTTATGTCCTTGACTTTAAAATGTACAGGTGTATCGCAATATTCCGTGTAGGAAGTGGACACACAACTTTACCCACGCTTCTGCAAGTTCATTACATACGTGACCTATTTTGAGCGGCCAGATTCTGCCTCCTGTTTCAGCGAACAGCCTGAATCAAAAAGTAGGACACTTTTTTTTTTTTGCTTGGCTTTAAATTTTGACTTAAAATCCAAGTAAATTTCTCAGCAGTTATCTGTATTCATGGATGTCATTTGCAATACAACTGCACATGTGTTCTGCTCGGTGGTATGAGGCATGAAGCTCAGTGGTGCTGATCGGTAGCATATGTCATGCATGGAAGAAGCCCGGCAACAGATTTAGTGTATGCCGCATAGATTATACCAACTTTTGGCAAGTCCACAAATAGATTAACGCCCACTAAGAGCTTACAGTGTACATTAGTTACTGGTTCTTACGTCATGTGTGAAGCATCTCGGTTCGATAAGACATAGCGAGGGGTGGTTCATAATCCACTTAGATTAAATTTTATATATTTTATGATGAATTCTAAACCACACTTATTCATATTGTAGAATATTTTTATTTCGCACTTTTAAATAACATACAAAAAACCGGCTTGGTACAATTGTAATTTAGTGTCCAAACATTCACATGAAAGGACATAGGAAATATGAAACTTCAGTCAGGTTAGTTGACTTCTTAACTGAAAATCTATTTTGGAAATTCTGATTATAGTGTGCCATTGTCCAGCAGATTGCAGTCTAAAACGTTTTCGTGTTATCTCATTATTTGCATTTAATTATCTGCATTGTATAACTTATATGAATTCACCTGTAATTATATTTGTGAATGTGGTAAGGTTTGTTTGCGATATCATGACCTACTGAACTACCGACAGGATACTTTCAAGATGAATATTTGTAGAAAGCTTATGATTCGGAATTGATGAAAATCTTCTTTATTTTATTTAAGCCCTTCTCAAAAATGGTTTCTAAGAGAAAAGTTAATGTTAAAAATTTATAGTGTTGCCTTTACCGGAAACCATGAAAAGTGCAAGAAATGTTAGCTTCCCTTGGCCTCCGGTTGGTGGCAACACATCATAAGAGGCTCGCACGAGCACTAAATTGCAGCGGAAGCTTTAAAACAATTATCTTCTTACCCAGGATTTAGTTATGTCCAACAGATTATGTCATTCCCTTCAAGCGGTTCAGAAGACGATTTTCGACACATCGCGTTTGCTTTGACAATCAGTAAGGCTTAAGGACAGAAGCTGAAACGTGTTAGGATATACCCACCATTACTTTTATTTTTCCTACGGCCGGCTGTTTGTGGCATATTTCCCATCATCATTTGACAAAGTCTGATGCAAATGTTGAAGGCCATCCATATCTTATTAAAATACTAGATTCGTACCATAAAATATTTTATATAGAGAAGTTCTTTCAAGTTTAAAACATACAAATAAACATTTGTTTATTAAATATTTTATTGTTTTTACGTGCGAATTATTCGCGTGACTAGTTAATAAATGGTTTGCGACCTTTTGTAACAAATGGTCACAACATTTTACTTGAAGGACTGAGGAGCAGAACAAGAAATATCAGCTTTGAAAGCCAACCTCTAGACCTTAAGTTGAATGCGGAATATGCCAATGCAAAGCGAAATTTTTGATTACACCTTAAGTTTAAAAGTGTTAATTGACATAGCATTTAAAACACAATTTCTAACATTGCTAACATTACTAACAGAACAACCGATTTCTTTTTTGGCGCGACGGCCCCGAGTGTGCCAGGGCCTCCTCATTCACGAGGTTTCTAAACACACACAAAACGACGCACCACAGTCAGTAGGACTCCTCTGGACGAGTGATCAGCTCGTCGCGGAGACCTCTACCTGACAACAACAACAACAACAACAACATTCACAACAAACATCCATGCCCCCTGCGGGATTCGAACCCACAACCTCAGCAGGCGAGCGGCCGTAAACCTACGCCTTAGACCGCGCTGCTACTGGTACCGGCGGACAACCGAATTATTCGGAGAAAAATCTGTCCTGTTGCCCGTTTCTTCACCACAAAACACACATTGACTGGCCCTCGATTGACCTGGGACCCCCGTGGTGAGAGACCACGAATCGACCGGAGTGGTTCGACTTTCGACAAAGAAAGATGTTCCCTTCTTCAAAGGGTTCAGATTACCTTCGGAGCCCACCTAGCTAGCTGCTGGCTCTTACAACAAAAGTAAAACGGCGGGGCCTTGAAACCGACCATTCATCTGCGTCTAGTGCCGAGGTTAAGAATGCGTGGAACTATACCTCCGTATGATTTCATTTGGAGCACAGCGATAAATTACTTTATTTTACTTTCTGTTACGAAAATGAGCACCAAGCACTGTAGTTTTTGACCTCACTCCAATGGGGTGCTTTTATAGACTACTGAAATAACCACGTTAAACAGAAACCTCTCTGAAACTGAAACTTGTTCATGTATCTTGATATTCTCGTTTTTGAAGCAGGTTTTATTGCCCTACATGTGCTTTGCTTGCCTGCCAGTATGTGTGGGAAGGTTTCAGAAAGAGATCATTAGCTGCTGCCACTAGCCTGCACGAATTCTGTAGCGTCAGCAGGCTTGCGCGCTCCTCCCATATTTAGCAACCGTTCACAGACTACAGCAACATAATCGTATTAATATAAGAAGTGCAGTTTCATTGCATTGATAGACATAATACTGTATTAAGTTGCTGAACAACCTCATAACGTTAAATTGTACTTCTCCCCGCCTTTCAGTTTATTTATTGTGTTCTCTCTTCTGTATCTTCAAAATTTTAATAAGCTCTAGTTTGGCGAGACAATGGGCTTGACAACAGGATGATCGGACTTGTATTTCTGGCCGTATTGGGTATTTTTCTCTGTTATCGCCCTAGGATCGGCTGTGTGGCTCACCTTGACTCTTTCATCCCCGTGGACTACGGCTGGTCCTTTAAACCAATAGTAAAACAGTCGTGTTTTTTCTCCATGTGCTTACCACTGCCTAATTTTGAAGGATAAGAAAGACGGAGTGTTACATCCTAATCAGGACATTTCTGTACCTGCATGTAGTGTCAGGCATTTACCTTCCGACTGATAAAAGATCTAACAATTACTCCCGAGTTCTTTCCTTCAGATGCTTCCTTATAAGCTGATATAAAGGGGCTAGCTATGTTCATAAACACAGTATGAAGTAGGGATATAGCTAGTTGAAAATCGCAGTGAAGACACGAATAGATTTCTCCTGGTGATTTTCCTCCCCCACAAACATCTGCATATATCACGCAGTAACTGAGTGTGTGTGTGTGTGTGTGTGAATATCTTAAATTTTCAAAGTTCTCGGCGAGATTACATAAAACGCACTCTGTACCAGATAATTTTTATTGAATATTATCATCCTCGAATTAGTCCCATCCTGCATTAACACGACTCCAACGACTCTCACATTATTTCGGCTTACCATATACGATGGGAAAGATTAGAATCACACGCTAATTTTTTAATAGGAAGATCTAACGTACGTGCAATAATTGGGAGATCTAGGCGTAAATAAAAACGTAATATTTAAAACTAAACCTAAAGGAGCGGGGCGTGGGCTGGCTTCATTTAACGAACCTATGTTAGTGGCAATAGAACTGTGACTGGAACATTTGGGCACGATATAAAAGGTGGGAAATTCCTTGAATAGCTGAGAGATTATCGGCGTCTCAGTGAATGTGCTGCAAGATGGTTTGGAAAAAATAGAGACTGTAGAGTTAATCTGACAATACAATAACTTAGCTACTCGATTTAACGACGCCGATTTGTTGAATGTTTGATCTAGAGTCGCCGAAGCATGTGTACACCTGCTGCGCTCCCAGACTTCTTGCCTTATACGACTTCTTGCTTCACTGTTTTACGCTTGTCTTGATTCGATACTCGCGTGTAATCACGACGGTACGTCAGATTTGTTCAGACCCAACATGTATTCCACTCATGGGTGTGTTCTTTTGCGTGCAGCCTGTCAGGCTATCTGCGTAGCCCCTCACTACCATGCGAAACGTCCCTGTGTAACGGTTAGCAATTTTACTTCCTGTGCAGTGGATTCAGGGCTTATGACCTAGGCCTGAAAATCATGATTCTTCCCTGTCCTGCATTTAGATTAATACTTGCACATTTACAGGACTGGATAATTTCCTTCCTTAGTTTTACATGGTCATCATTCGTAGTCATTAGTCCAATGTCATCCTTCAACGCTTTGAGTTGTCCAGCTGACAAATATTCCAGTAAAATATTTTGGACATGTCTGGGCTGAATAATACCAAAAAGAGCATAAAGGGCTTTAAAATTTTGATGATAAATTCTTCAAAATAAAGGATCATAAACACCCACTAGCTGTGACATGCGTCTAATATTTGTCCTATGTCAATAGATATTATTAGATAACAGTATTTACTAAACGGAGGCTGCAGGATTTTACGTCAAATATGGACGTTGCAGTACGCACACAACCACGCCTTACACACCTACCATCTTCTACTCCTGTTTTTAGTCTCATACTGAAATACATTACGAAAGTTTGACATTTTACATGTTCCGTGCATGAATTAAATGTGTAATATTTATTACAAATAGCAACAAATGCATTTGGATTTATAAATGTAATTTTATTGCCTATTAATCACCAAGAGGTTTTGGCCGCTCATGTAGCCTTCTTCAGGGTGATGGGAATAAGTATACAAATATATTTATAATACGCGAAAAATTTAAGACTGAAGACCAAGTCTTGCCCTTATGTTTGAAGATATGATCTTGGGGGACGTAAAGCATAAAATTATGAATGGACGGTATCCAACAGTGGTATTTTGTAGACATGATCGTCAGTATTCCTATTACTTAAAGAAGAAAACTTCTTGACCAGTTGTGTAACTGTATTCATCAACTTCCAGTCAATACTCAGAACACTGGATTTAGATGGCTTACGTAGATGAGAGGATGGAGTTAACAGACATCTTGAGGAGGCGTTGTGTAGGCGTACGTGCGAGATTCAATTGGCTCAAGATGGAGTCTGATTGTAAGCTTCTGGGAAAAAATGAATGATTTAAACAAATAAATTTACTGTCCGGATGAGCTTAGTGATTAGGAATCTTTTCATTTCTCTCTTTTCCGGAGTTACATAACTTGGTTTCTTATATGTATTGTATTAATAATTGAATACATTGCTGGATTGATTTGTAGGGTCTTCGGTACGCGTTGTAAGTTTCTTCAGTTTGACTTAGGCTTGCAGATTTTTACCAAATGCGATTCTGATGCACTCTAGAGTCCTCATACAAATTTATGCTGTTACCTACCTTACAAGAACAGGCAAGTTTTCTGTAATGCTATTCCGTGTAGATGGAGGCAACAGGTTCCTCCGAAACATTGGTAACTATTTATGAATGAACACGGCCTCACACCCAAAAAGACTTGAATCTTTATCAACACCGCTGTGAGAACCTAAGATCTCTGATCTAGATGGTAGATCTGTGTGTTGTGACACCGCATAATTTCCAGGTAACCAAATTACACGTTGTCATAAGTTGGACGAACTCGGTGTAAATTTCACTGCCATCAAATATTCAGGTACCACACAGCTGTCAAGGCATATTCACAAGTTCACTTAAGTGGCAGAACTAGATACAGGCACTCCCCAACATACGCAGTAGTTAAATTTCCGGAAAGTTTGGCCCAAGTATAAGTTAGCGAAAGTCAGAATTGAGTAAACATATATATATATATTGTATATATATGTGCGTGTGTGTGTGTGTGTGTGTGTGTGTGTGTACAAGGCAGCCCATTTTAAATCGAAATACAAACACACTTGAACTAGATCGGCCGCAGCATTACTTCCCCACCCCTATGTCATCGCCCAGCACTATTTTTCTGCCACGTTCATCCCACTGTGCTCTCATTCCCGCAAAAAAAAAAAAAATTCGACGCGCATTAAAAAATGATATATTTTAATTTTTTTAAATTGCGTTAAACCTGAAATTACGTAAGGCGGTGAATGCCTATACACTTATTGAAATCTTCTAGGACGGTGCTAATATGCTGACTTTTCGAAGGAGCGTAGCGCCTTCATTGTCAGGGTCAAGCAGTACTTGAACCTGGAAAGCACATTTCAAACTGTTATTGATATACGCTTTTTTTTTTTTTAAATGTTCAGAAATCTTAAACCGTCCGCACGGGGAAACATCTCAGTACACTTTAATATTTATCATCACAGTTTTTAGAACCTAGTTGCCGATGTTTCGGTACAATGCTTCTACTCGAAGATATGGGCATTGCACTTCTTCTGAATGCCGGTGATTATTTACCAGTCTAGACGGCGTACTATCCTAGAACACTTTAATCTTCAGCCAACAAACCACTGGGAGAATGTTGAATTTCACGTAACTGAACTAAGTACTTACAAGCGTCATGTTTTCATCCTACATGTTGGCGTACGTGGTATATTGACATATCCAAGTTGACAGCAGTTTCCTTCCCTTACAAGTTTGTTACGATGTTTGGCAGTCTATTAACGTGTACTCATAGGTTTCTTTTTTCCTCCGGGAGCGTCCGTATATGTCATCCTGTCTTCAACATTTTCTCCGAGTTAATTAATTTTTTTTGTCGTAAACTAGATCATAGATCGTAATACTTTTATTATGTTGTCATTTTGCAATTTATCTCTTTGAAGTAACTATTTAATAAATCATAGCATCAATTTTGTAGTATCTTGCTCTCATCCTGTTGTTTGTTTTTTTCCTTGTCATTTATCTCTCATTAAAGTTGAGCATGATGAATAATCTGGCACGAAATGCTCGAGGTTTTACTCTAAAATGACTTCCATTAATATCTAGTTAATGGCCAAACAACGCAAACATCCAAGACGCGCTTTAACTTCAGCTTGGATTCTTACGTGTACGGTTTCGAGTTGAAATCTCTAGACTCTGGCAAGATATGTCTAGAATTTTGAAATGTCTGTTTTCATGCACAAAATATTTTGTTCGTCGAATATGTAATCCATATACTTTACAGTTTAAGCTTTTGTATTCCAGTAAATATATTATATTCATTGTGTGTTATGAAAATAGCTGTATGTAAGTTATGTTCGAAGCATGTGTGCATAATCCCAACATATAGCACATGGTTCTGTCCACCACAGACCTGAAGTAAAACAGAGTTTACTAAATCAATTTTGGTTATGGAATCTCCCATTAATGCAATAATATAAATAGTTGTACTTTCTTTGTCGTACTAAATATGTTGCCGACGGCAACATAAATAGTATGACAAATACCTATTGCTGTGAATACAGCATTAAGACTCCTGATGATGGACAGTAAATCTGTCCGAAACACATAGAGTTCTTTACCAAAATAAAGTTGAGAAAGAGTGCATCTCCTTGGCTTTTATTATAAGAGTTGTATCTTCATGTATTCATCACATTCACTATGACGCGTTTCAGCGGATAATTGCGACCATCTTAGGGTAGTGTTACAATTTATTAAAGGGGAAGAACTGGGGTAGAGACATTTCCTTTAAAATTAAAATACAATTTTATAATTTTATTATTATACCAAATAATACAATAACAAAATATTCATTAATAAAATTGTTAAAAAATCAGGTTGTACTGTACTGGTAACGTATGAAATATGAGTAGTGGGAATAGTCTAGGTAACCGTTTCTAAAGCTTAGGCATACACTTGTTGTATATTGTTTTTAAAACCTTGTTCTTTGTCTTGAGTGTACCCGTGCTGGACGTTTCAATCAATCGACATAATCTGCTTTATTTTTTTGAACTTCCTGTGTTGTCATCGGGAGGATAATGGTTTCCTGTATTTGTGCCGTATGTAGGAAACTGATTTTTATCTCTGTATTTCTATGCGATGTTGCGTTTAAAACAGGTTAATATTTTACGCACGTCAGTGCAGCGAATAACATGAATGCCGGACTGGTTGTTTGTAGTGAGGTATCTAAAAAAGTTAATTAAAAGTACATTTGCTGGATTTGCCAATGAACAGTTTCATGGTCGTTCTATTTGTTAATAGAAGGTAATAATAAAATAATTGTTTTCAACAAAGATATCATTCTATTTTGAAGACCATCATTATATTTTTGGTGTCTGCTAAAGAAAAAGGAACTGAAGAGAACGTAGGAAGAGGCGATAATCCCATATATGGCCAGTGATTTGTAAATGACTTTGTAATTTAACTGCAGAAACATACATTTTTCGTAACCAATTACTTCAGTGTCAGAATAAGTAAAGAGAAGGTACTTGGTCGTGTAACTTTCCGACTACGTGAGATTTGTACGAAAAATTTCCGGACCAGAAAATTCTCTAATATATGAACCCTGAGATCAACTCTACTTTTTGTATAGTACAAGAAACAGGGGTTCACGGAGGTGTACGTGCTGTATATACATATGAGCGGTTGGTCTTACACGGGACAAATTACCGGCATGGTTGGTGGGCAATGGGGCTGTATGACCCCTGGTGCGATCAAAGATGAATAGTAATATCTTCCGTTTGTTACTGCTATCGGATAGCTTATGTAAAACCGTTGAATATTAAAGGCTATCGTCGGTAACGGCTGCTGTCCTATTGTTCTTTATCACCGGTATCCAACCTTCATCTAGCTGTGGGAACACCGACACAGGAAGAGAATTTTTTCAGTGTGTTTCGAATGTTCTTCGTACGTAGGTTGTCTGAAAACCTTTCCCACCTTCTTGGTTTATAGGGTTAACCAGGTGTTGTTAGGATCGTAAAGTAGAGATTACGATGGATTCCACATGCAAATCGAATAGGAAAATTCTGGGTATCCCGTTTGGGTAGATGCTACTTTGAAGACCAAGAAATGGCCGTGAGATTAAACTGGGTCTTACGGAATTGAGAATCCTTTTTAGGGGTCAACGGGCTCCGATGTGAAGCTGAGTGTCGAGGTTAAGAGTGCTTGACACTCTACTTGTTTTGCCCCATACGCCATCAAGACTTGGCGCTTAATTAATTAAAGGCAGTGACAACCTTACTTCTAACTCGGATTGGAGATGGAAGTGATACAGGATCGTTTCCAGCGGCAGCCTTTACTATTGACCTTTCAAAGCCGAGTGTTATTTACGTACCATCTGGTTTGACATTAAAAACAATTTACATATTTTTCGCAAAATGCATGTATGCGTTTTAAGTGGATCTCGGAGAACACAGCAGTTGTTTCGCTACACGACTTTGCCAGAATGACTTTATTGCTCTGTACGAATTGAATATTAAATACAGGTCAGGATAATCTTTGTCTTTAAAGGAGACTGACAACTTAGGTTACTGTTTTTATCATTACGGGACACTTCCTGGTTTCGATTGATCTGGTTCACTATTGAGAGTCTGGCTGAAATGATTATCGCGATTGGATAGTTGTTTTTAGTAGTGATTTTTTGCTGACATGTATGACTGACATGTAACACGGAACGTGTTGTGGACGAGTCAACGAATAATCCGCTTTACGGTTGTGCTGGCACACGGCAGGGTGTAAGTTATCAAAGAAAAAGTCTTGATTAGTAAAATCAACCTCATTAGCTTCTTTCTTTCAACCGAAAAGTTGGAAGTTGAAGGCCAAACGCCCACGCACAGTCATACAAACTGGGGTGCCAGAAGACTTTCTCCTATCCCCCACCTTGTACAATCTGTTTTGTCCCTAAGCCGTCAGGTTTTATGTTTTCAGGAAGCTGCCTCGCTGTCTATAGCAATGGAGTCGTGTTGCGAAGAAGAAAAAACTCTTGCCGTCTGCTTTTCTTGTGGACTTGGTCCGGCGGATTCTCATGCTATGTCGAAATGACGGACTGTTGACTTTGTACACTGTATAAAATATCTGGGCGTAATCTGCAACAGCAGTTTTACATGCAGAGTCGTTATAGTAACGGTCGAAGACAAAGGCTTTTTTATATTTACAGATCTTATTTTTTCTTAAAAAATTAGCCATCAAGTGCTAACATTAATTTAACCCTCCGCAGAGCAATCATTCATTATATCATGACATTTGCTTGCCCCACCAGGGAATGTGCATCATCTGCAAAACAAGGTTTCCCGCAAGAATGACATATTTCCAAGCCCCCAACCAACCCCCGATTATCACGTTCCTTGACGCGGCTTGCAAAATTAGGTAGGTGTATGATCTTCTCACATAAATATGCAGGTAATAAACAGAAATCTTACAGAATCATGAGAATAATATTGGGACCCTGGGAAAGGTAATACCAAACTCCAAACTCAAAATATATAAGAGGTTGAAACTTGGCGACGGTCAAGCATGCGACCTTTCTGCTGACTAAGCCCCCATTAGGGCAAAAAGATAAGTACCATAAATCATGGCATGCTATACAAGGCAATGCACATACTGTATATTTGTTACAGTTTTCAACACTGTAGATATGCACTACACAACAAAATTTAAATGTGGAAATATGTACGATTCACACAGAGTCTCTTACATTAAGGTGAAAACAAAGCCTAGAGATGCTCAAGAATAGGGCGTGAGAAAGATATTTGAGTAAAAGAGCCTGGAAGTAAGAGGAGACTCGAGAAAATTGCATGGTAATGAGCTTCATTATTTGTAATCCTCAAATCAAGGAAGATGTGACGGGCGGGACATATGGCACGTATGGGGAGTGATAAATGTGTACAGGATTTTTGTAGGAAAACGCTTTTAGGAAAGAGACCAATTACAAAATGTAAGCTAATAAGGGAAACAAATTTATATTGGATCTTAAATAAATAATACTGGAGGGAACAGACTGGATTTACGTGTATCTAGCTGAGGACAGAAACAGGCACCAGGCTGTTGTGAACACGATAATGAACCTTCGCGTTCCATACAATGTAGGAAATTTCTTGGCTACCCGATGAACTGTAATCCTTTTAAAGGAGGACTCTTCTCCGTGGAGTTACTATTATTCTTGTCGGTTTGATCTGAATAACATTTGGTGTGCAGTGCAAATCGTGAAGTTCTTTATTATGTAATTTTCTCTACTATTCCGCTACTTCCTCCCTTTTGGACCCAAACGTGTTTCTCACTACCCATTTCGCGAAAACCTTCAGCCTATATTCTTCCCTGAATATGAGTGTAAACTTTCACACTCATACGACACGACAGGTAAAATTATAGTCATGCATACTTTACCTTTTAAAGCCTACTGGTTAATTGATGCACCAACCGGTTTAATGTGCATTCTACCCACACTGTATTTATGTGTTTTGTATTTATCTCAGAAAAAGCAGCGAACTTTGTCCTATATAACCTAAACTGATTTGTTTTATAACTGAGAAGAAAAGTGTTTACTGAGCGGTACGAACTGGATCTTTAACTAGAACAGTTTACACTTTGTCTTTCAAGGGTTAATTTTCATAATTTTGATGTCGGAAGTGTAAACAAACGATTCGGGACGGAATGGGAACAGGAATTTCCTGAACTGAATCTTCTCCTTGAATCCTTAGCATATACAATTTTTGTTAGTTTCTTTCAAAAATATTTGAACTTAGTCATATTTTCAAAATCTGTATTAGCTATCTTTATGTTCTTATTTTGTCTTTCATACTGTTTACGAGAAATGACCATATGCCTACTTAGGTTTGTCAGCGTTTCCATCTGGACTAACCTCCTCCCAACAAATAAGTGTCATCAGCAAAAACTTTATGCTGATGTGTACCAGTCAGTCTGAATCCCTCATGGCTTGCTTGGATGACCTCAGTGGAATAGTCTGAAGAAACGTAGCTTCACCAATATTAGTAAAGAACCACCTTCAGTTTATTTGATCTTGCGCATGTAGGAAAGCAAAGCCGTGAAGTGTTTCAGACCGATTCCAATATACCTTACGTACTCGTAAGTTGTTTTCTGGAAAACTGATTGACATTGTACAAAAATCTATAAAATATACCATTTATTCCATCATTACCTTCTGATCAGCCCGCCTGCGGCCACTGGCAACTCCTCTGATTGTAGCTTCTTCTTCTTCTTCTTCTTCTTCTTCTTCTTCTTCTTCTTCTTCTTCTTCTTCTTCTTCTTCTTCTTCTTCTTCTTCTTCTTCTTCTTCTTCTTCTTCT
>Ga0123352_10008458_pt1 | contig 16015 bp, 7 predicted proteins | sample TergutLab28metaG_FD_89700 | JGI IMG/M metagenome (GOLD analysis project Ga0123352, IMG submission 89700) | Labiotermes labralis P1 segment gut microbial communities from Petit-Saut dam, French Guiana - Lab288 P1 | ecosystem: Host-associated > Arthropoda: Insects > Digestive system > Gut ... | reverse complement strand
TCACTCTGTTGCAACACTAATCTGATCACTATTGCTGGTTATGTCCTGTCTGTTCACTCTGTTGCAACACTAATCTGATCACTATTGCTGGTTATGTCCTGTCTGTTCACTTTCATTAAACGTACTCACATTCACCGCCTCTTTCACACACGCGTCATTGGACAGAGACTGTCGGCTGCAACATTTCATTCATACATACGCGCGATACCTGCATTCAAAACCTCTGCTATACAGTTCATGAAACGAGGAGGAATATTTTTGCACTATCTACATGGCGTCAATGAAAGCAGATACAGACCTCATATTTCTTCTAAACAGATTTGACGCTTAGGTTTATCTGGGTGGGTATAACTCTAGGAAAAAGATATGGTGCCAGGCAGAAACCTCAATATTATTCACGAACCGTTACTAGTGCTGTTAACCTTTTGGCGCCGGAATTATTTTTTTTAATTTTAGCTCACCATGTATATAAAATGTGAATAATACAGGAACCAAATACTTTATAATTATGAAAAAAACTGCATTTTGAAGAGAAAAAATCGGAGAATATATACCATGTTTAAAATATTCAGTATCTATATTTGTTGAATAAGTATATAAAATGCAACTTTGGAGGTTAGCGGTGCAGTACGGCCACTTCAAAAGGTTAAGGCTCTTCTGGCCACTACAATTACCTGCCCCAAATTTCTGCGACCACTTTTTTTAAACTGTTTTCAGGATTAAAATAAACACAACACAGCGAAAAATTATTTGCTTCCCGTCCGATGTTGAAAGCCAGCGAACCGTTCGGGTAATTGATATATTTCGTCTGGTGATAGATCGTACACACACCTACGTGTTTTCGCGACTCACATTCTAAATCCACTGCTCTCGACCAGCACCTACCTGTCCTCACCTTACACCTGCTAGTACAGGGACGGTGCCCAAGTCAGCTAATTATGGCACGTGTAGTTGGTGAGATTCAAAGGGCGCGGCTTAGCTCATTAACGTTGTCGATATGGAATGCTTCGTCTAGTTAAACGGTTAAGTGCTCCGGCAAAGAGGAAAATTAGCAATATTGAATGGATGACAAAGAAATTACAATAAATCATTATTTATTAGCTATTCTTATTGGAGTATTGTACAAACTACAATACTTGCCCATGCTGCGGTAAACTCAAATACAACAGCTCTTAAAGGCCACAAGCATCTGCAAGGATAACTTTAACAAGTACATCCGAAACAGAACGAAATTTTAAAATAAAAAATCGCCACTGAAATTTTGGACAACTTTCCCAGATCGGCCCTGCTTACGATGTGAGGCAAAACTCAAGATGATGGGTCAGCCGGCAATAAGAAAAGAGAGCGAGGGAAGGGAAGGTCATGGAAGGAGATGATACAGGTCTGTGGTCTTGTGCCTACACGGCACAATAACAATGTTTCTTGTCGAAGAAGTTAGGTTTCTGAAAAATGTGTCTTTGACTGCGGTGATTTTGCAGAAAAGCAAACGGATCCTCTTACTCCTGATTGACCTTTCTTTCCTAGAGAAAACTGCATGAAAGTAGCTAGTTACGAAAAATTAGAAATTGCCCTGGGAACGGAAGGCTGAAAAGGTATCATACTGCTACAAGGTCAATGGTCAGTAGACCAGCTCTCTCTGAAATTCACGGTCCATTATACATAATTCTGAAATCCGAAGTTTTGATTTGTCCAATCGTAACTTCCAAGTGGGCTGGTTTCACTGAACGAATAACATAACTGTTACAATTATGACGGGTGTGAAATTCGGTGATTAGGGGTGCGAGAGTGCAATACAAATCCAGACTTTTTTAACCTCAGAACTGAATGCAGGTGTGTCATCATTTTCACGTGCCGCTAATACCTCTTTCAGAGACGTTGACTAGGTCTGGCATACCGTCTCGAATTTGCCAAATAAAACGAAAAATCTGCCCTGTTAGTAAACAGAGCCCCACCGTAACAACTGAAGTATAACATCTCTCATTATTAAGAAGTTAACATTCTTCCTGTCGGTTCTGCAGGGCGTGCACCGAGCAGTCCGTCCTCACCGCTGTTCTGAAGTTTCCAAATTACCTGCAACTTGGACTTGCGTTCATATTCCACGTTGCTTAAGCTGTGACTTTTCGGTTACCACAAAGTTACAATGGGCAACTGCGAAACGAAACAAAAAAAAGCCACTTTTGTACACTTAGCTTTGAAATGGTAGACAGCATTAAAATGGGTCTTAAATCATGAGATGTGAGCATATAAATTGAGTTAAGTTGAATAAATCGGTTCAGGAAACTGATTAGCGATGGGCCCTTCTGAATACCACGACGGAAATATTGGGCTCCATAAAATGCAGGCTATACGCTTGTCAAAAAATACTCTGTTAGCTGTTCCCAACTGCGGACCTGACACAGTATACCCAACAATGTTATAAAACTTACTTCCATAACTTACCAGTTAGTCGAGTGTCCACGTACGTTCAAGGCAAGCAGAAGTGTTGTGGTAGATTCTGTTTTTATGTGATTCGAATCTCATTTCTCAATATCTTCTTAATATTTACTTTAGAAATTTGAATGCAGTTTCTTCTTCAGTTCTAGTTGCTACGCATTCTAACAGCGAATGACAGTGATCATATCGCAAGCTCAAGAAAATCACTTCTGACGTGTTCCAGTCTATTAAACTTTAGACGCCTAATGTCAACTATAGTTGACGTACCGCACCGCTAACCTCCAAAGTTGCATTTTATATATTTATTCAACAAATATAGGTAACGAAAATTTTAAACATGGTATATAATCTCCGTTTTTTTCTCTTCAAAATGCAGTTTGTTTCATAATTCTAACGTATTTGGTTCTTGTATTATTCACATTTTATATACAGGGTGTGCTAAAATTAAAAAAATAATTCCGGCGCCAAAAGGTTAATACAAAATGCATCCCACAGCTTTTCAAGTCTGCTCACATTGTAAAGAGATGCTCTGTCCAGACACGACAGGGAAACTGCAAAATGCAGGAGCAAACTTTCAAAACTGATCGAACCCAAATTTTGTTGCGGTCTCTGTTTCAGCCAGGAATGTTTCTCTTTGTTTCAGAAAACTACATGCATCACCTTTAGCGAAAAACAAAATGGGGCCGAACGTAGGAGTAATAAAATAGACAAAAAATAACTACAGGATACGAATCAGTGAAAAATACAGGCATATCACACAGCGCGTGATTCAGCGATACGCGTATCATGGCACAATTTAGCGTTCAACTTTCGTCATTTGTATTTGTAAGCGGACAAACTGAGCGATTCAAACAATCCTTTGTACAGGCTCTTCCATAATACTTCCCACAATACCTGGATCATTACTCTCGGCAGTAAGCTCAATGGAATATGTACCTCTCTCATACCGAAATAACAGGCTCCAATTTAAATCAACAAAAGAGGTGAGTGGCACTGTTTCACTCCCACTGCCTAATCTCAAGCGATCTGTTGTTTTTAGTTAACATTACCGTGACTTTCGATTCATGTGTATCGTACGGTAGGTATACCTACCTCACGATACACATGAATCAGTTCCAACTCAACAACGGAGCGGATGGTAGTAGATCCGGTTAATCAATATCAGAATCTGTAATTACAGTTGTACGAGCTCCTGATGATGGCTGTCAACACCCGAAACATGTAGAGCTGCCTACAGAAATGTAATAAACTGAATACAGTCACATCTTGTTGGACAATTATTAAATTCGATTCACGATGCAAGGATCCATATATATAAAATTCTATGAGATGACCAACTAGCAAAATGGTCACTTTCAGTGGAATTCAATTGCCCCTACAGGCAAATTGTGGAACATTACTTAAATTAAGTGACCTCATCAAAAGATCCAAACTTCCGAACGAAAAGGTAAGCACATTAGGTTCCAATTACTGGTGCTGGAGAAGAATTCTGTACGAAGCCACCAGTAACATTTAGAGGAGATATCTTCTTGTGTTTCAAGAACTACAAAATAAAGAAAATTTTAGTAAACACAAAGGTCTTTTGTTATAAAAACAACATTTGCCCTCTATAAAATCAAGTATGAATAAAAAATAAAGCAGTTAAATATATTTATATCTTTTGTACGGGCGACATTGTTTTTTGTAATGAAAGGTAGGTGACTAAAATTGTCTTTAATATTTATTCATCGATCAAACTGGCTGAAGCAGTTACTCTTTTGACCTGCGTTCCGAAGTAATCCCTTAAGAACATCGACCGACAGAACGACTATCCTTAGGTTCTTCGTAGCGACAATTTAGAGGGATTATAAAACAAAACAGATAAATTAAGATGGCCTTTGTGTTGAGTTGATGAGGATGTCAAACATATATTTCTGAATTGTTCGTGAACTGTAAACTAGAGAACGAAATTTTGAAATGAGAATTGTGTGCGTAAGAAAATATTAAGACACTAATACAACTCCGGTAATAGATCTAGGTAGTTAGGTAGGTAGGTAGGTAGGTATGCAGGCGGGTAACACCAGCATTAGAGGGATTAATTTTACATAGTTAGTTTTATTATTATATAGCAACATTATACCAAGCACTAAAGTCAAATGTGGAGAAAGACTAGCAGTTTGCAACCCCTTTCTTCCATATTCTTAAAATTTATTATTTTATATAATCTAATCATTCCTCGGTATGCCGTCCGAATTACTGAGAAGTCATGAAATGAATGATGAAAAATTAACTTTCATTTTTCCTTTTTCTTTTCCCGTATCCTGCCGCAATCATTTCACTTAATATTTATATCTTCAATGATTATTATCTTCAGGATCACAAAAGATGCGGCAGTATTGAAAGTCTATAATTATTTATGTATCCCACTTATAAATCTGGCTCTGGTAACACAGCACTAATAAGCACGGTAGAATTTGTTCCCATACAAAACATATGCAATACGTGATCCCTGTTCATCCTGTAATATTAAATTTTCAGCAGCTGCAGCCCATGATCCTATAGTGGTGTTTTCCACAGCAGATACCGTGTCTTTCATTCTTCAACCGGCCAGGGGGCGTTGCTAAACGATATTAACGATATAAACTGACAGCTACTACGTTTTCCGTGACACCAAAATCATTAATTGCATTGCAACTATCGTCCCTTTGTCGTGGTCTACAATATTTATTTATTTATTTATTTAAATGTACATTTATGTACCTACTGATTCATATCCAATATCAATACCAGCAATACATAACTTTACTGAACGCTTCAGGACCAAACCAAATAGAATTTTTCAGAAAAATCAATATACTTTTATTGTTAAGTAAATTCCCTTCCATTGTGATTAGACTGAAATTACATTATATAAGGTTATCCTTAATACAACTTTATAATGGTTTAGTCTGATTATATCTATAGTGAAAATTCGAAACAAATAGATATTTATTATTAAAAAAGAAGATTTTTTATCAATAATTTATCGACTAAGTGAACAAAGTATCTTCCCGGACCACGTTGCCATATACTAAAGAAGTTTAAGTGATAATATCACTTCACGATTTACACGTCATAAATTACGTCATCGTCGTTCAACTTCGTAACTATTTACGGTCCCCAACAGCAATAAAAAATGAAAAGCTACATAGTAGAGGGGAAAGTAAAGAAGTCAGTACAGGAAAATAAAGTCGAAAATAGAGAGAAACTAATTCATACCGGGAAAAACTAGAGAGAAAACACGAATATACAAGGAAGAGAGTACGACGGAACAAGAAATGAAAAAGAAAGAATAGACAAATACAGAAAGAAAATGTAATCATCCCGCTCATCTGATGAGGAGACAAGTTAGTGACAGAAAGATTAAATGATGAAAGGAGATGGAAAGGATATGAAACATCTAATTAAATCCCCTTGGCGAGATATAACCATTTCCTTCCTCTGTTTCAGGTCTTGCCAATTTTGTGTTAAAGTCATATCCTGGCATTTGCCTGTGAGGCCGAAGAAAGGCGCTGGAAACTCCATTTAATATTGCTACTATCGGCTTGAATTCGATGCAAACAACTCCAGGTTATGAACGAGTAAGTATTCCTGCCTGTGACATAACTCAGTCGGTAATGAGCATGTAACGGTGGAATGGAAACATCAAAACCTGTTTGTCCGTTACCCCAGTAACAAAAATTTGGGTAACTTCAAGCTTCATCTTTGTGCTACAAATTACAATTGTTCGCTTGAACGTATGGGTAAGCTGTAGCTCAACCAAGTGTAGAATTCAGAGTACGTCACTATCATAGGCACAGCACACCTGTTCCTACCCTAAATATCTCATTTCCTTATCCCGTCTGGCAGTCCAGTTATCCTAACATTTTTATGGTTTCACTCATTCCCTCCAGGCAGGGAATACCGAAGACACAATTTATTTTCCTAAGACTTCGGCCTTCCCTTGACAATTCTCCTTCCGCAGATGTTCCCTATTCACTTTCATTCATGTATCATTGGCATTGTGTAGTCCAGATCAGTATTTCCCATCCTTTTATCCATGGAGAAACCTCTAAAACGACTTTTCATATCCCAAAGAACCCCTACTTATGAAAATGTGTACAGCCCAAAAAAGCTTATATAGGGAGCCTTTCTGTGGCCACCGGTGAGGCGTTTCTGTCAAAATAAGATAACAAACACAAACACACACACACACACACACACACACACAGTACCACTATAGATAGGTGCTCCGCACAAGGTGTGCAAAACTTCTGGGTGTTATTATGCAATATGAAACAACAAAATTATCATTTTCTAAATGAATAAGGAAATTTCTAAATTAAATAAAATTTAATTTTTAAAATTTAAAAAATAAAAAATTGCATTGTTAATTTAAATAATGTGCATTTTATTGATTTATATTGTATAATAATATTACAATGCACCGTGAAAAAACACGCAAATTCAGAATGTAATTATATGAGTCATTTTTAATAAAAGATGCCTTATTAATATATGCTTAATTGTCAGCCATTATATCGCTACTAGACTAATTATTATTATTATTATTTACAGAGCACTGTGTTGTTTCTGGATAATGTAAAGTACTGTAAGGTGTCAGTTGCTATAAACAACCGCCCTACTTAATCCTACGCCTGGCAAAATCACTTTGTAACCTGTTTTCGTTTATGATGTAAGCCTGGCTGCGAGGTCAGCAAATCTCACGTCCACTGAACACTTACTGTGGAGGCACGTGAAGGATTCGATCTATCGACAAAAAGTCACGGACAGAGAAATCGTGCAGCGAATTATGCAGCTCCTTGATCGCATGAAGAGAAACGATTGAATTATTTAGAAGGCAACAAATTTGATATGAATAGCACAGAATTGTGAAAACAGAAATGCGGAAGTCATTTTGAACAGTAATCAGTGTGTAACATAACTGACAATTGATGTTCGTTTTTATTATCTGATTCAATTTATCGTTTTTTTTTATTCCATGTTGTAACTTAACTACGTTAATTAATATAACTAACTTGAACATAGCTAAAAACCTCTGTAGGTACTTAGGGTAAGGCTTAATGGCTGCCTTTGTTTTGCGATGTTGTGCTGGAGGTTATGATTTGATGGATTTATTATGTTATTACGGAGTTTTTATGTTAACTGAAACATAACGTCCCTTTTGTAATATGTTTTCTTTTGGGTAATTCCCCGGTGTCACAATGCTAATATCCGACGTTTCGGAACCCTCTATCAGTTCCTTCTTCATAGGCAGGTGGACCTGCCTATGAAGATGGAAATGATAGAGGGTTCCGAAACGTCGGCTATCAGAACTCAGACGCCGGGGAATTACCCAAAAGAAAACATATTACATATAGAACACGGCGGAAGCTTAAAATCAAGAACGTCCCTTTTATTTGTGTAGTGTGACAAAATTTTAGATTACAATCGTGTATGTACAGTGAAATACTCAACTGGGCGTGGCAGTTAATAATCAGTCATGTCTATACAGCATTTTTGTACTTACTCAAAGTGACTCATAAAACATCATCTTGAAGTTTGGCACACCTTATGCTGAGCATCCTGCATAACCTCAACAGCGGACTAACCAAAACAACTGCAGCTTTGGAGGCTGGAAAGGGACGGCAGTTAATCTAGTTTTGTTAACTGGCGGACAAGAATTCCCGCGTCGTTTCGAGAGATGTGAGGAATTTTCCGCGGCATTTCGAAACTTCCACTGTTTCTAACGGAACCCCTGACCGTGTCCGGCCGAACGTGGATCTGCAACACTGGTCTAGATACTGATAACGTCGCTACATGAAACAATATCATCAAAACCAATTAAAAGTTGGCTCATAGCAGCTTCGTTCTGGCACTTTACAATTTGCTCTTCGCTAATCTTCTTAACAGCTGTTTGCCGAATACGTCTTTAAATGCAACAAAAACAACATATATATATATATATATATATATCTGCAGCATGGAACGGCAGCAAATGATGTCAAAATTGTTAGTTTTTAGGAAAAAGCCCCGAAAACTTGGTACAAAATTTGATATGATTTTAATTCACTTAACATTGACTTGTATTGTTCTGAGCTACAGATATTACAGCGTGATGAAGGTACGCGTTTGTGTCTCTCGTAGTGTGAGGTAAAATTAGGTCCGGTTGGGGATGTTTACAGGTCGCAAGCATATCGACCGCGACAAAGAGGCGCCCTGCGTTCTTCAAGCTTCGTAATCATCCGGCAGAGCGCAAAGATGACTCTCGCTTTGTATGTACAAAAGTTCTGACAGAAAATATACGATTGCACTCAGAGGATATTGACACTGACTTGAGGGAAGATGCACCGACACTATATTATTAAGAGCACTTCCATCTGCAGCAACGAAAGGACAATTTTACATTTAACAGTACAAGTAGAAATGCTTGTTTCAAGCCCATTATAACTTTATATATTAATATCATCACAATATAAATAAATTTAATGTAGCTACATGTTTAAATGGGAGGTGACAATTGGATAAAAATTTAAAATTTAACTCCCGCAATTAAGAAAAGACTCGAACGGCATTCACGTTATCCGTCACAATATCTGCACATCGCTTTTAACAACCTTCGATGCCTTACGTGTTGGCAAGAGTACGGGGCAATTTCCAAGTGACTATGGGCGTTCTCTGCTAAGTGCGTGGACGAAAAAGGAAACTGAGGTTTTTAGACGCGTCGGTAAACCTGCTGGGCGCCACGTTTGTCGCCAGCAGCTCAAAGGATTGTAATGAAATTCTATATTGGTGAATTTTACAAAAACCCTGTCATGTCATTTTAAATTTAATGCTGAAAGGACAATTTCATAGCCACTTTGCTAATATCTATGTACGTTTATGCAGGATTCTCGAGCTAAAGTTGGCAAACAGTCAGGGGAGCCAGCATGGTTCTGAAGAAGCTTTGCAGAGTAGATTATAGCAGACACTTTGAATTCGATACATGTCTTCCGTAAGACTTGCAGACCAAAGAATAATCAGCCCTTCAATAAGTACCTCGGTGCAATGTACGGACTTTTAATTCTATATATTAGGATGTAAAGAACTAAAAGTGAACCACACATTCCTGAATGCATTTAAGGCTTCCACAAAGTTAAAACTCCTCCATCCCTTGCAGTATATGGAATTCTAGGCACAAAGTCAGTGAATACTGAAATAAATACGGCTTGTGTACACTTGCGAAATTGTTTAACCAAAAATAAGCAATTATAATGCACAAATATGCGAAGATTACAGAAGTTCCTCATTACTGAAATAATTATATAACAACTTTAATCCATATGGCTGCATGTAGAACATATTAATATAATTAGATTATAATAAATTATTTATTAATATCCAACTGAACACGTTATGGGACTATTCACAACTTGTTATTTCATATTATCACATCTCCGACATGTATTTATCACCCTGATGGTCGATCAACGCAAGCCAAAATATGGGTGGAGAAATGACAGTATAAAATGACAAGTTGCATGTAAACTAACTGCATATTTAGCTGGATATTAAAAAACAGTGACGTAATATGCAGACAATGACAAATATTAAAATAATGTAATTAATTGATCGTGCAGGTAAAAGAGTCACATACTAAAATTTAAAATTTAGAGCGTAAATTACAGAAATCTTACATATCCATCTCGTTTTACACATCAGAAATATAAACACGATTAGGCATTCAGCAGAGTTACTCTCCTGCAGGAGAAACGAACAAACGGATTTCTGACGTTCATTTCCAAAATCAGCAGTACATCGGATGTTTATTTGTACTGGCTGATTGATTGAAATATATTGCAGCATGATAACCTCTCACTTTTCAATTGCAATGTGACGTAGAGTGGTGTGATCCTCCATCACTCCGGCGAGATGGAATGTGACAGGTACAATATAGCAGCCTGCAGAACACTGCGTTCGAGAAAACTAATTAGCAACGCAACGCAATTTGTTTCGTTAACTAATATTCAGGTTCACGTCTGTACACTTGACACACTCTATTGGGGGTTTAAAGCCCACATGTAACACGCTTTCAAAAAAAAAATGTGGATATTTTGTGTCACCACACAACATATGCGTGCGTTTCTTTTGATCTCCTCAGTACACACCGATAGTTTTGATTACTCCTTATATTGGAGACAATTTTAGCTTGCTGTGATGTAAACACTCAATTAATAACTACGATTTAGATTGTGTCTCAATACTTGCAACACCTTAACCCTTCAAACGCCGAATTAAATCCCATCTGCCATTTGCTAGCATTATTTGGAGCTCACCATATTCTCCACGTTAGCAGTTAAAAGGTTAAAAGGCTCCGCACTGAGTACACATCATGTGTTTAGATGTTTCCCACATCACAGAGCTAATATTTCTACAAACATCATTGATCTGGTCGTTCACGTAACAGAAGCGCGATGTGTTTCCTGTAAAAGAGGAACTAAATTCTATATATCATTTAGTTGAATTTCAGGCTCCAAAACAATATTACGCTCTTCGAATCGGAAAAACTTCGTTTTATCTACCGCTGTTTTAGCAGCTATGGTTTCGAAAGTGTGGGAACTGTCACCATGAACACCAAGATGAAAATTTGTTTACATATTAGTTAACGTAAAATGTTATCAACAATTCAGATAATATTACATTTTATTTTAGGATGATTAATGAAATAAATTTTTGACGATACTGCAAAAGGAATTGCTCTGACCACTTTTCAGGTAGACCTACTCTTCGGCATACGCATGTACGAGTTAAGGCCAAAAGGAACGATACCGTTTCACAAAATCCGGTCTGCCAGCCCAAATCTGAATCCAGGTCCCACAGTACGAAACCTGTTCGGCGGAAAATATAAATTATGCTCATTTCAGTGCAGCATTGTCAGACTGTGTTAATTATTTAAGTTACAGAGGAACGGACAGTGGAAGGGTAAGGTGGACAGGCAGGTGGTACCGTCGTATATGGAAGTGATCATGACATATTTTGGGAAGATTTCCTGAACTTTTCTATAGTTGTTTATAAAAGCAACGCGATACCTGAACTGGAAATAAAGTTTCAGGTTTTCAGTTTCTTATAACTCTTAATATCGACATTGCGGCCATGTCAAATTAAAAAAAAACCGAGTAACACTTTTACGCTAATCTGCGGTTCTGACTGTACGCCGTTTTGAATTCAAGAAACTTTTGCTTACGCCCTTTGTGAACACGTTAAGAAACCTTCCGTTTTCATAAGCGGGGAGGGGGGAAGAATAAGATAATATTTTCTCATCAAAAAATTTCTTTGCCTCAATATTTCTGAACGGGAAATATGCTATGTCAGAACTGGGAAGTTAAAATCTGCAGTTGGTAGACCAGAAACAAGATACTTTATCGTGAGGGAATATTTACGCAGGAGTGAACAACCAAAACACAACACTCCACCTGATTTAGTAATAATCCGCAGGTGCAGAGTTCGGTTTATTCAGATTATTTAATTGAACTACGGTTTTATGCATGGCACTGATTCTGATAAATGCTTGCACGTTTAGCTCGCTATTAGTAATACCCGGAATTTCAACCTTCATGATCAAAATTCCGCACTAAATTATTCATAAGCTGTTTTTTATGTTTCAAAGCTTCATTTATTCACCCTAATGTCCGAGATATTTAGGAAATTCATTGTTCCAATGCAATCTAATCGGATTTCTAACTACACTCCCTGTGTGTGACTAGCTTTAAACATAGCAGAAATGTCTACTGCCTCAAAGAAAACGCTCTTTACAATTTCTGAAACTTCTCTGTCAACTACCAAAAAAGAAAACTATACAAGTTCTCTGTACCAATTCCGAAACCTAAGTGACCTCGCCCAAGATTAATCGGAGTTATTTTTGGCACTACACGGGGGCTATCGAGAGTTTCAAATTTCCAAAAAAAAAATCGAATTGTTCTTCGCATCTTGGCCACGGAACTCTTAAGTTCCCTCAAGGACACTCTTATAAATTTAATTGGTGTTCACTAACGTCAAATGACAATTTTCTATCCTGACATTTCGGACCTAGAAAGGGTCAGCAGCGAGAACACAAGTAAGAAGTTGCAGCTCTGTTGTTCACTGTTCAGGTTAGGTTTTGGTACTGTGCCTAAACAGGTACTACACGAATGCAATTTCGAAGACTTATACACAGTTTTGAATCCGAGATACTATACCTAATTGTGGGCACATCCAGGGATGTTTCAATTGTCGGTTTGGGGGGGGGGGGCGATTAAAAGAGAATCTGGAGGGCTGCAGCCTCCAGCAGAGCCACATGCAGCTTTTCTAAATGTAATTGAATTATTTTCATATTTTCCTTTCATTTAAGCTTTCACTTACAATATTTTTCCTTCTTCCATGTATAATATTATAAAATGTCTATCTTCCCGCTAATACAAAATTAATGTCATTTTTACAATATTTACAATATTTACATCAAAATATATTACAAATAAACTTTTCATTTAGAAATCAGAAACTACATTTTCATTTCTTTCAACACTGATTTCAGAAAATTCTTAAATAGCGGGTTGTTTGCGTTTAATTATATCCATTATTCTACAAAGACGTGACCTGGGCTAACCTTACTTACATCCTCCATTCATTCCTTGAAGCAGCCAACGCAGAGCGCCCTCAAATTTCCCAGGCTACGCCACTGACGTAACTACGTCAAGTCCCAATTAATGAAGGCAGGTGTGCCCAAACCGAGTTCCTCAGTTGCACATTCCTCTTAATTATCACAAACCGGATTCATCGCTCAAATCCTCAAGTTATCAATCTATCTTCGAAAACTCTGACCGAGATTAAACTGCAGACCATGGGCAGTTACAGAGGACAAGATAAATCGCACTTGCCTCTCGGATGGCGATTTATAATAAGACGTCACAATTTGTCAATTAAAATATAGTACCATTACGGCTCATAACCTAGGCTGAACCTACATCTAATAATACTACTTCACACATAATTGAAAAACATTTAGAATTCAACATCCCCACATATATTGCATTCATTGAATTTAAAAAAGCCTTTGACTCTGTGGACAGAGACAAATTATGGACTATTATGTTAAGTAAAGGAATTCCAACTCATCTAATTACAATAATTCAGAAGATATATATGGAAAACATTATAAGAGATAATGCAGGTAATGGAATATCTGAAGATTCTAGAGTTATTACTCAAGGGGTGAGACAAGGATGCCCACTATCACTTGTTTTATTCAATTTATATTTGGATAAAGTTATTGGGATTTGGTCACAGGAATTAAAAACTAGAAAATAATTTAGGTTTAATTTTAAAACACTATTATTTGCAGATGAGCAGTTTATTATTTCTGACACAGAAGACAACTTGCAAAAGGCAGTTTATTTATTATATAACATATCTAAAGAATATAATTTGGAAATTGCTACCAAAAAAACGAAGGTATTTGGTTTCGTTGGGACAGATCACCTAAGAACAAAAATGATTATAAATGATGAAACACTAGAACAAGTTAGCCAATTTACTTATCTAGGTTGCAGTATATCTTACCAATTTTCCAATGATGTAGAATTCAAATTGGCAAAATTTTTGCAATTAATATGTACTATTAAGAGAACTATTTTTAAGAAAGTGAGAACGGAAACCATTTTGGAAATGAACAACGAACTAGCTTCACCTGCATTTTTATAAGGGTCAGAAAATTGGACTCTAACAGCCTTACGAAGAGTAAGAATTGAAGCGGCAGAAATGAAGTTATTGAAACCTCTGGCAGGCTACACCCTTTATGACCACAAAACAAATGACTACATACGCCGCGAACTACGGATTACATGCATACTAGACAAGACAGATGAATACAGACGGAACTGGCTTCTACACTTGCAAAGAATGCCACAAAACCGAATCCCTTTGAAATCATACCACTGCAAACCACAAGGAAGGCGAAAAATTGGAAGACCGAAGAAGCGTTGGCGCGAGCAGCTGTAACTCTGGAGACGGAACGGATCAAAGGGTCCAATCCTTGATGTTTATGATGATATACTTTTTCTTTATGTTTAACAGTATCTTTATGTTCGATTCTCAGCTGTGATCAACGAAAAGGGAATGATATCTCATTTTAAACTACCAAAGAGTTGCACAGTAAGCGTCCTACCAATAAGCAGAGAACAATTAGCCAACATTAGACTCCACTTTCTTGTGCCTTTTCGTCCGATTCACTTCAGCCCTGAAAGAAAAATTAATAGTCCTTGTTTTCAAAGACAGATGACATCGATTAATCTCTGTAATTTATGAACAGGAGCACAAAAGAGAGGATCCGATCACAAGTTCGAGAGTTAGAGTTTGTGCCTCTCACGAGCAGGTGGACAGTTCTGGGTCGTTAGTCTTACTGCACAGGTTACACCGCTGTGCTCATTCGTGTGCTTCATTCCATACACAAAATAATCTACTTACGAAAAAAAGTAAGAAAACTTATGAACAGAGCAAAATTTCTGGGGTGTTCCCTCTACTAATGCTTCTGGATTTTCATTTGTTGAATGGTAGCTGATAATGGTAGCTGATAATGGTAGCTGATAATGGTAGCTGATAATGGTAGCTGATAATGGTTTCTTGGGCAACAAAAAAACAAACACTTCTGGAAAAACGCTAATAAATGTTAGTAATTTTAATGTGTCATTCTATCCTGCAAACAAAGACACATTAAGATTGAAAACATATAAAAATTAATAAATAATTAAGGTACGATAATTTTTCCAATTCGCAAGGAAGCATGTAACAATGCACTGTTAGTGATTACAGTTTCAAATCTACAAGAGGTCAAAAACGGCCTGTATAAAGAAAATGAGTAATTAAACAAACAGCTGAACTCCTCACGGATTTACCTCTTTCTCTGTCTGTCTGTCCGTCTGTCTCCCACACACACACACACACACACACACACACAAAAGGGATTATAAATAGTCGTTATACCGTATAACTCACATATTAGCACATCCTTTGCAGCCGTTTTATAGCAGAGCGTCATATTAAAATGAGACGTATGTCTTATTAAGGCGGTATAAATACAGTGCAGACTTGCTCTGGATGGGCAGGCTCTATTCGGAGATCTTAGAATTATTCTATGCCTAAGCTCGGGAATGGGTACAAGTGATAATGGAGGTGAGATAAAGGAAGATAAAGTGTGTTGGAAATCATCTAAAAGTGTAGAGAAGCGAAGTAAAGTGAAGTGAAAATAATCCAAAAGTGTAATGAAGTGAAATGAAGCGAAGAGAAGTGAAGTGAAGCGCAGTGTAGGGAGGGGTGGAACGAGACTTTATGGTAAAAGTTTGTATGAGCAGTAAAGTGGTGAGAAGTGAAGGGTTGGGGTGAAAGTGTGAGTACAGTATGTGTGGGGGGGGGGGGGGGAAAAAATGGGGAAAGTTATTAAATTATTTTGTTTGGTATGGTATGAAGCTATTGAGTGAGAGAATTTAAATACGGGATTTAGATTTTATGTGTTATTTGTGAATGATACGGTGAGCAACGAGATCTACGCTCTTTTGCTATTCGAAGCTCTTATGCT
>Ga0123352_10008455_pt1 | contig 16019 bp, 13 predicted proteins | sample TergutLab28metaG_FD_89700 | JGI IMG/M metagenome (GOLD analysis project Ga0123352, IMG submission 89700) | Labiotermes labralis P1 segment gut microbial communities from Petit-Saut dam, French Guiana - Lab288 P1 | ecosystem: Host-associated > Arthropoda: Insects > Digestive system > Gut ... | reverse complement strand
TTAACATATGAGTGACATAAAGCCATTAAATTGAACTACATAAACACTCGCATTAATGCCGTGGTCGTTCTTACGGCTCCAAGCACTTTACATGGCGCTACGAACTCCCGTACAAGCAACTAACAGTCACGCAGGCACGATTAACACTGCATTCCACTCTCAAGGTCATCAACGCTGTCGTGCGACCCATCAGCTGTGCAGGTTGCAGTATTTGGAATCGCAAGAAGTCCCAAATTTTCTCAGGCCATTATCTCCATAACCGTTCAACTTTGGATATAGGTGTTTTGGGTTATATCGGTATACCTTAACATAAGGAACACTCTCCCGAAGTATGGCACATTCCTCCTGGGACACCCTGTATAATTATGTCTATTCAGTTACTGTCTACAAGCTGGTCCTACACTATGTACATACTTATACAGTCAGACCGACATGTCAGAATATAGCTCGACTGGGTAAATGTTGGGCCAATTTGTAGACAATAACATCAAAACATTTTATTTCTTCATCTAAAGTATCACCACCAACATCTATTCCATAGAAAACAATCACACTTACTCAAGACAGTAGACAATGTACGAATTGGAGCCATGATTTGTGAGTGTTTCTCCTTTGGGCTGATAATGAAAATAGGGTTGGTTAACTTTGAGTGAAAATCAGTTTCAAAACTGACAGACTGATCGCTCCAAATTACCTGTTACATTGTAAACAAAACGGTGTTAAGTGACCAATATGACAGTGATACTTATAATTTGGAAGCAATAAAGTGTGTTTACGAACCAAACTGGCAGCAAATATCTCTTAACTGCACTGCCACTGCTTGCAGACCCCAATTTATGCACTGCCTGGGAAGCCAAATGCATTCAGTTAAAGAATTCTCACCTCTCAGTGCTGAGGCATCAACAGGAGCAAGGGCAAAGCTCTCCTCTTCATTCTGAAGCAGTGTTGTCTGATCATGTGCAACACTGCCTGGCTGATCATCAACCTGGTCTTGAAATGCTGGTTCAATAGGAGGTGGTATCACAGGTTGTGGCTCTGGGGGTGGTGGTTCTGGCACAAGGCCTTGGACAGGAGTGGAGGGGCGCGAGTCCCCATCCATGCTGCAAACACATTACTATATTGTTAAGTATTGCCAACTGACAGAATTTTCAATCTGAACAGGCTCACCACAACACAAATATATGTACAGGAATTCCGATTTCCCATATAAACATATTCTAATGTACAGATAAAGAAAGTTTACCTTTGGCCCCCAACAGATGGCGGGCCCCCAAAGTGATCACCCATGTCATCATCACTGTCATGGGCATTGGCCTCCTCTGGAAGCTTCTCTGTTTCATCTGCCTGTTGAACTGAGCTTGTTTCGACAGGTGGAACTTCAGCTGGCATTGGTGCATCATCAAACAGCCCTCCCTCAAAGAGTCCCCCAGCTGTCGATATGAAACAATGATACATCGACTTCAGCAGGCAAAAGAATACACATCCACATTACTACTAAGCGACATTACAACAAGCAACAGAAATATTACTTTCTAAAGCAAACAGTATAATCACGTATACACCAAACTGTGGGCACTGACAGGTATCTTCTGAGCAGGATTTTTTTTCTTGAGTTACAACCATTAATACAAACATGGCCCATAGCAAGGCAAACATAACATACATGCAAACTGTGTCGGCACCCTATGGATAAGCCTATGGGCTTCCATGTAAGGTCCCAGGTCCAAAACTAGATGGATTCAACAACAGTGTTCTGCCTGCCTTTTGTTTTAACTCTGCAAAGCAAGGAATACTGTGCTGTGCAGTCCATGTACAGTTGCACAAGCCCTCTGCCAGCAAAATCAGGACTGTCAGCACACTGTCTGAGAAACTGACTTTCACCATTGCTGAGATGGGGACAAGATAAGATGGTTGAACAAACCATAGCACAAAGCATACACTATATCTTGTAAGAATCACTACACAAAACAAAGGGAAGAAACATGTCAGCAAACTGTCTGATTTGCAAGGCCCTTCACAATACTGTCCTTGGAGTGAAGAAAAAGTCAGAACCACACTTCTTGTCAGCATACATACTCCACACGCAAGAAGAATGGCAAACCAAATCAAACAGTACCTATAATATCCTGGCCCAGGTTCCCACCAAATCCATCATCCCGAATTGGCGCGTCAATCTCAAGAGCAGATCGTGATGACTGGCCTCCTGACGTAGAAGGCTGTGGTTCCTTCTCTTTTTCCAGTGCAATTTGATCAACAGACGGACCATCACTAAACAACAGGTTTGCCTGCAGAACACAGACAGGTACACCTTACTCAGGACAAACTCCAACTCTTTCAAAAGTGTGTGGTTATACAAAATTATACCCCTCTTCAAAATAATGTGCACACCTATACAAGAATCCCCACTTTTTCAGATGAATAAGTAGAAAATTCTTATCTTATGTTCATATAAACAGAGCATGTTAGTCATGAGGTTCGTCATCCCCATTGTGTTCTATGAAATAACTAATGTAGAGTGTGTGTACTCGTCTAACACAAATATATTTATTGGTAAAATATAAAGTATTTTCTACATAAGGTACAACTACATGTTTCAGTGCTTGATAATGGCCATCTTCAGGTTGTATATGAAATACTTATTAAGCAGTTATACAAAACATACATGGGTTGTTCATATGCTTTGTTAGTGTCCTTACATGTGGCCTCATGATGGTCTCAATGGGAAGCTGAAATATGTAACCACCTAACCTTTTACTCAACAACCTGTGTTAATTAAATACTGTTTTGGCGAGTTTTCTAACTTCATGCAATGGGATGACTAACAAAGATTAAAAATTAATTGTAACAAACCAATGAAAGTACTAAGTCTTTACTTTTCACAAAACAAATCATGCAGGAAACTAAACGCACTCACATCTTCACCTTTAATAATTAATTAGAAACTACTTAGGCAAGAAATTTAACAGAACTTCACATACTGTAACAATAAAACATGAGACACATGGTTCTTGAGGCAATGAATGTTACATAAATTATATTCTGCAATATAATTCCATAAATCTGATTACCAGAATTTGAAAACATTACAGTGACTTGATCATCAGGGTAAAGTAAAAACCTTAATAAAATAATCTGGTCCTCAACTCTACTACCTTTGCACAAAACATTTATTACAATTATTACATTACAGTGTGTGCATACCGCAACAACGTCATGTGCTGAATGTTCGAGGTAAATAGAGGCACTTCTTCAAGTAAGAGCTTGAAACTATTTCAGTCATATCAAGAAAATGCTGGCAATTTGGAAAACAGCTTATCTGAATTAATAAACGTAAACTAATCCACGTACACAATCCATATCTAAGGAGAAGGCTGAGAATGTACACAATCCATATCTAAGGAGAAGGCTGAGAATATCTGACATACGTTACCGTGGCAGTATATCAATTCTGAATACACCTCAACAATAGGCAGCTCAGAGTCCTCTGAATCATTTACTGTCCACCTACATAACTACATGGTATGACTGCAAGGATCACTATTTGATTCTTATAATAAAACAAACTAGATGCACTGAATTATCAAATTTATCTTTGGAATAAAACTCTACACGTTTCGGATAGTTCCTCTGTCCATCTTCAGGAGTTTTTCACTGTACACACAGCAATAGTATATGTCATACAGGTTTGCTGACAGCTTGTGAGCAGTAAGCTGTCAGCAAACCTGTTTGACATATATCATTGCTGGGTCTTGGATAACTTGAGCCTGCAGTTCACTACAGCCTTTCAAAGTACTGAGAAATACTTAAACCGAAGATACAGAATTATTATTACAGAATACTAATCTCCAGCAACAACAATGTGAAAATCTGAAATCTTACACATTAACAAACTCTAAGGTTCAGTTACTTCACACATCTAATTGCTATTTTAAAACACAGGTTAAAAAAAAAAAAAAAACTTGGTGACATACTTGATCAAGTGAGGGCTCCAAATTAGAAACACCTCTCATCAACTCTGGGGGTTCTGTGTCAAAGCCCATATCTCCAAAGCCTTCATCACTTGCCACTAGGTTGATATTGCCATAGTCTTCCCTCATTGTTATCTCTTCTGCACGTGACTGGTTTAAACTGAACTGAGCTTCTATGTCCACATCACTGAAACCCAAATATCTACATCAAACATTTAACCAAATGAACTGCTTCAACATTAATTTCGAACTTGTATGGACTTACTTAAGCTCTGGCATGGCTGTATCAAAATCATGGAACACCTCCGGCAATGTAATAGCATTAACTGCTGCTTCTCGATGCTCCTCGGGCAAGTCCACCATCCCTGGTCGGAATGCCATTTTTATTTTCACAAATGCTTCATTGCAGTCAGCCAGCAGATACTTGGCTTTTCGTGAATAAATACGCACCACTCCCAACAGTAAGTGACCAGATGTTCGTAGTGCCATCTTAACCTACAAAATAAGAGTAGTGATATCACTGTTCTGTTATGCAAGAAATGTGATGAAACAAACATGTAAAAGTGCATAACAAGATTCCACTAAACATGGAAACTTCTTTCAGTACTCCATATGAATGAGAACTTTGTAATTAAAATATGCTAGTTATAAGCAATTACAGTGACCGACATGTGCACATTAAATGACTAAAAGTCACGCATTACATACAAAATTCTCACATGATTCAGGGCCACAGCGCCATATTCAGGGAATGTTACTTAAAATATTAGTCTTTTACATGAATTAGCTGCTCATTGTAAGAATAATGTATGGATTTTATTTCAAATGTGCATATTATGTTTAGAACACACACATATTACCTACCTTTGGTTGCAAAATACCATCAACAGACTTTTCAATATTTGTTTCAAAAACGTGTGCCTTTGTGAGCTTTTTGTCCCAATGGGCAGCCAACCAAATACGGGCCAGAGGCCCCTTCTTTGCCAACACAAAGTGGGCGTAAAACATGGTGGTTGTCAAATCTCAAACCAGAAAAACTCCAAATCAATCTGAAATGCAAAATGTAACTAAATATAATATCGTATTAGTCAAACAACGGTTTGGAAACATTAACTATGGATCAACTACTGTTTATTCCTATGTCGATATTGACTTCCAACAAAATGTTCGGATATGAGTGAAACAAGCAAAATACGACACCTGGCAATTTAAACCTCCTGTATTTAAAAAAAATCATACTTACAAAACCCTGTGTGTCTATTAATGCCGTGACAGCTGCACGAGCATTAGTCAGGACTAGGTTTTTTGGCGCCTTACTACGTCAGTACCTACTGCCTTAAATTGAAAAATATGATAAATGCTTATATACATTAGTACGCTGACAAAGAACTTTGACTTTCACTTAGAAACATACACGGTGTATAATGGCTTTTCTTCCACTAGCTCACATCCAAATACTCAGGTATTTCCATTACAAATCATTAGAATTTCCGTTCGCTGTAAACAAACGTACTTTAAAATGGCGTCCGTCTCTCTTCTGCAAAAGTTGGCGCGTATTTTAAAAATCGGGGGGGGGGCGTCGTAGCAATATACTCAGATTCCTAAATATTGTTCGTATTCCCTACAGCAGGTAACTTGTGAAAATGTATTTAAAGTCTCACACTAGCACCTAACAAATAACTCAAATTATCGCAATCCTGTTACCAACACTAACTACAGCACACAGATAACGTTACCACCAGTCGCGTAATAATCGAACCCACCTTTCGTGGACAACATGGATCAGAGACAAACGCATGCAGGAATGGATGCGTTCTATCGCATCACCGAGTTTTCGAACAAGAAGATATGCTAAACTTGATGATCCGTGTTCTAGCCACAGATGCTATAACCAGGTATAAGATTTACACCTAAACACGGTGATGAAAGAGTATTCGTCCATGGATCGTAAGGGTTTCACGACTGTCCATTTCTATCGCTTGAGGCTCAATAGATTTTTTTTTCTTCACATTTCATATCTTTAATTTATTCCCCACTGGGACAATAAACTGCTTCTGTGGGGGAATTTGTTACTATCGAGGTGTATACTCTGGTGAAAGGGTCTGCATGGGGCTGAGTTAGCGTTGGCTCGCATCGATCGTGGAAAGTGGGAGGGGTTGTGACGCAAATGAGTAAATGAGGTAGGGAAAATGCAGGTTTCCAGTGTGGAATAGTTTTCCACATATTTTGGTAATTTTGAGGTTGTTGCTCGTGCCAAAACATTCTTATGGCTGCAAATTTATTGAGATGAACGGGTAAGTTTAGAGGTATGGTGGGTATATTTCCTAACTTATTCACCGTAGTAATGCAGTTTTCATAATTCGTTTGCTTTTAAGAAAATTCCCCATCCGAATAAAGATAAGGAACTTGTAGGTATAGTTTTAAATGTCGGGTTCTGGACGTTATATCTACGTGCATTTGATTCCAGTTTTCTCCTCTGGTCAAGTGTCAGGTCAGTCCTAAATTTGAAATTCCGGCGCTTCGTAAGTAGAGAGCCAGAAAGTGAAAATAAATTTGATGAAAACTCGTAAAACCCACAGAATACCCCACTTCGAGATTGCCGCCATCAGGGTACTTGACTGTGTATAAGTGAAGGAGCAGTTGGATTGCATGATTGATGGCCCTGAACATTATATCAAGGCCTAATGTCGTTAAATGTACATTTCAGTAATCTGGATACTGCTGCCCATACTGGAGGACCCTAATGCCTACAAAGTGGAATAGAACAATTTCATGTTACGTAGAGATAAGGAGGTTTGTGCAAACCAACATTCCTAAATCTGTATCTCATAATGCTGCGCCCAGATCAGATTAAGTATACATAACTCTGTCTTGCTTACATACACACACACACACACACACTCTCTAACATTTCATACATATCACTAAGAGTAGGGAAACGTGTGCATATGACACAGGAGTCTGCTTCAGAATACAAATATCAGTCTATTACTGTTATCTGCACACACAAAAAGACCGTGAATGTATGTCATCCACAGTTCCTGGTGTGGTGTGGTTAGAAGTTCAGGTCATCTATCTACAGAACACTAGGTACTGGTTGACATCTGCTGAGTGTGAGGCTTACATTATAGATTTGTATTGTGTCTATATAAAACTACATACTTCTTACCTTTGGTGTGGTGCAGGGCTTAGAAACCCTTCTCTCTCTATAAAACCTTGTTCATCTTACCTTTCACAATGTGCAAGGCTTAGGTTAGAGTTCGGATCATTGCTCTCTATAAAACTGCGTTCTTCTTGCCTTTTGCTTCTCGTGAGGCTTGGGTTAGGGCAGGGGTCTTCAAACCTTGGTCCATACGCTGCATGCACCCCTCTATCATTTTTGTGCAGTCCCCAGAGAAGGCAAGACAGAGATAACTGAGTCCATAATTTGTTACACCACATCAGATCATTTGATAACAATCTTCAGGTGTGGGAACTTCAGCTTCAAAGAGGTGACTTGACAATCTCCCAAGCTTGTCAGAATGCGTGGCACAGGCACTGTGACTTAAGCTTCAGTAGTTCCTGATCTAAGGACTGATCTCGGTAACATGTTCTCAGATTTCAAATCAAATACTAATTTATTTTTTACCCCTTTCAGTGTACCTGTTGACAATGTGCCTGGCAATATGCAAATGACAGTAATTGATACGCAATGCAATGGTGGCCTAAAAGAAAAATACATTTATGTTGCGCTCTTTGGTTCATATTCCAAATATATTGACATGAACATTTTTCCAGCAATTCATTCACATGCCCTGAAAATGGTTTCCGTCTTTGGAAGTGCCTACTTTTGTGAGCAGCGTTTTTCAAGGATGAAGAGTGTTAAATCCAAAACAAGGACCAAAATAACCAACACTCATTTGGAGAACACACTGCAAATAGCTACCTCCCGGATTAAATCTGATACAGACAGATTAGTAGAAAACACTGCTAAATTCCTCACTAAATATGGGCATTTTTATGCTTGTAAAATTAGTAAGACATGTCGCTTGATAGATAGTATTTTTAGATTTTGAATATGTAATTTTTATCAACTGAACCTAAATCACTCTGAGTTGGCTTAGCTGCTAAAATCTTTTTTTCTAGAAATATCGTTATGAGAATATGTACATAATTATAAAAATTTCCTAAACCATAAATAAATAAATGTTGTCCTATGTATGGTTATGTAGGGAATTATTAGTGGGTATGTCCCAGCGGTAATATTCAGACTTAACTTCGTCAAACGTGGTTGTGGCCCACAAATGTTTCTGCCATTAGAATGTGGCCCCTGTGCAGTTAATGGCTGAACATCCCTCGTATAGAGATTTGAGTCATCTGTATATATAAAAACCACATTTTTCTTCCCTTTTTAAAAGTACAACACCTGCAAAGAAAAGTACTACTTGCAAATGTGACTGAACTTCTGCCACAAAGCATGCATAACTTATATTATGTGCCTCCCTTTACCTTCATGCATGTTGGTGACACACTGGTATCTCTTTTCAGGAGAAGACCTCTAACATAAAAGTGTTTCATTCACTTAGTTTCATTATAATCCATTCAAAACAGTGCAAGTTACCCATTAGACACATACCATATAATCCTTGTGTTGTTCTTTGAATACAGTCCATTACCAGAGTACCTATTTTCTTATAATAAAGTAAAATTAACCCGCAGTAATTTTTTTATGTGTACCAAAAGCATGCAAAACATATTTTGGCACATTGGTGCTGGATTGCTTTACAGTTGCTTCATGTAAGAGTACATTATGATTGTATCGTGTCATCATTTGTGTTGAACTAACCAGGGTGTGTGATTCTTCTACAGGGAACAGTACTGAGTGAACACAAGTTGAAATTTATGGGACTTCTACCATGAAACATTGTGTTTATCTGCTTCTGGTAATGCCTTTCTCAGTCAAACATTCAGTGCTGTAACAACATGGCTCGAGTGAGGTATACTATTGAACAGCGTGTGTATTTGGTGCTACTGTATTTCAAATACGAGTCTGCCGGAAAATGTCGCAGAAAATTTCGGTGCCAGTTTCCAGGAGAACCAGTTCCAAGTAGACAAAGTATACACAACTTGGTCAATAAGCTGAAAAGAACAGGATCACTGCTAGATAAAAAGCCAGACAGGAAACGAACTGTGCTGACGGAAGACAAATTGGACAAAATTGGGGCTAGACTTGAGACTTCGCCAAGAAAATCTCTGAGACGACTAGCTCAGGAGACGAGGATTTCAGAAACGTCTGCACGAAGGGCCAAGATATTGTTAAAGCTGTGAGGAACTAAGAAACAACATGGCCACAAGATTTAAACAATATCAGGGGTAGAACTCCAGAGAGCTAACAACAGGTTGTTCCACGGGTATACCAAGTTCATTTGGTCAGTGGAGCAATAATTTTAGCATCTACTGTAGCAGTGGTGAATTTACTAGGCTTTCTAAAGGTTATGAGGCCTGGGCAGCCAGGCATGTAGCCATCACTTTGTCAAGCAGAAAAAAAAAAAACTCCCCACACTATTTGAATAGTGGTTCATATAGTATGACAGTGCATCATCTTCTTTATGGGAAGATGTTATGAATGTGTTGTGATCCACAACACACAAACTAATGGGCATTGCTTCAAGTGACATTGTATCAGTGGAAGGCAATTCTGCATATAGCCTCCAACCAGTGACAGTGAAAGTCAGCATTTCCAAACTTTATCTTGTCCATATCCATGTACTGATGACATTTTTTTTTGCATAAAATTCGGCATTTCCAGGTAACTGTCAAGATATCATTGCTTTTCAACTGATGAGATAAGAAAATTTTCTTCCCGCGTAAAGCTCCGTCATAATCATGCATACAAGTCACTCATTAGAAAATGAGGCTTGTTGAAAGCATTGCTTACTTGTGTTGAAACTTGTGTGGAATAATTGCTGAAGATCAAAATATAGGAGCCATCCCTTTGTGTATTGAAATAATATAATTTATTCCAATCAATAACACAAGAATATATATAGTGATCGGTATTAAAAAGTAAGTGACAATATGGGATCACATAGTTTATGCACTCTCTGAATATACCAGGACTGTGTTTTCATATTTGGCCTGATGATGGTTCATTTGAACCAAAACATGTCGCCAAATTTTTAATATTGATCACTATATATATTGTTGTGTTTTTGACTGGAATAAATTATTATGCTATGTCATTAGACATATGTAATACTACTGAGCATAGACAAAGAGTGCAGTGAAAATGGAAAACCATTAGAACTTCTTGACAGTGAAAACTGTTCCTTAACAAGGCTGAATATGAAACAAAACTTTCAACTAAAAACTAAGATAAACTTCACGGTGTTACATGTTAGAGAACTGCTGTGCTTTCATGTTCCCAAATAGTGACCTCAGTTACGAGTACAGTTTTTAGGCATGTTCACAAAATTGTGAAAAGTGACAACTAGCCTCCTCATGTTTGTCTGGCTCTCCACCCACGTGGAACAACTTGGCTCCCACTGGCTGAATTTTAATGAATTTGATATTTGAGTATTTTTCGAAAATCTGTCAAGGAAATTCAAGTTTCACTAAAAATCTGATGAACAGGTACTTTACATGAAGTCCAGTTTACATTTTTTATCATATCTGACTCATTTCTTCTTGGAATGAGAAGTGTTTCAGGCAAAAGTTGTGGAGAAAATCAAAACACACATTTCATGTTCAATAACTTTTTTTTTTTAATGTTGCTGTTTATGAGATAGGGTGGAAAAATGTTGTAGAGTGGGACAGACGACAATATGGCATATGCACAATGCATGCTGGATGCTGAAGACTACAAACACACTTGTGGAACGTGTAATACCTAGTGTGAAGAGAGAGAAACCATTGAGATGCAACCAATCAGATGTTTATTATCAAACTTCTATCTCAACATGTATCGAGCTTCATTATGCCCATCATCAGGAGAACAAGGCCGTGTACTACTGCGTATGGTGTTCTGCACTGGTTGTGCTGGCTGAGGTTGGCTGTGGTTGTGTGGATCTGCGTCATAAGCAGTGTGCACTGTGTGCAGTAGTACACGGTCTTGTTCTCCTGATGATGGGCATAATGATGCCTGAAACATGTTGAGGTAGAAGTTTGATAATAAACATCTGATTGGTTGCATCTCGTTGGTTTTTCTCTCTTCACACACACGTTCATGATGCATGGTCACAGGAACCTAAAACTAGTGTAATACTTGTTGCTCTTCCTCTGCAACAATTGTCATACAAATGCAACTTACTGTTACATTACACTTGTAATCCAAAATCTGTGGCATAGAATTGGATATCTCAATGATAATACAATCCAAAGCTTATAGCTACTGTTCATATTAGAAGTCTGTTGGCATTACCGGCAATTAACCAAGGGTTCAGCACCTGTGTCACACACACTCATTAATCGCATTAATAGAGTAGCCCCCCCCTCCGTCCTGGTCTGTATGGAGAGTAGGGTGGTCCGGATTACCTGGGAATTGGGACCACTGAGGGAAAACTCAGTGGTATAGGTAACATAAGACAGGCAGTGTATGTGTAACATGAAAATGAAGCACATTTGTGTACCCAGTGTTGCCATTGGCAAGCAGTTAGTATTACATATTCTGTTTTTCTATAGCCATAATTATCCATCAGGCAAAGTGGATGTATCTTATGATATTGTCATATATGGCCTGTCCAGCTGTATCATATTTTTCTACAGTGTCTCAGTTTTGGGAAAACGTTATTCATCATAAAATGTGTGTTTTGATTTTCTCTACAATTTTGTCTGAAACATTTCTTATTCTAAGAAGAATTCAGCCAGATCCTGTCATGAAGGTACATACATATTCATGTGAAGTACCTGATATTAATGTCACATTTTAATGAAACTTGGACTTTCTCAACAGATTTTAAAAAGTGCTCAAATTCCTGCAAGTCCCTCCAGTGGGAGCCAAAAAGTTGTTCCATGCAGACAGACGGACAGACATGTCAGAGCTGATAGTCTTGCGATTTTGTGAACATGTCTAAAAATCATCACTTGCTACATTAAAACTCCTTAAACCAAAAATACTGTATTTAAAAATATATGAGGATGATGATGATGATGTGCTGTAATAATATTTCAGTGGGAAGTACTAGGGTATAGTTGGTCCGAAATTGTCCAGACAACCTGGGGGTTATATAATGAAAGTGTTCTTTTAATACCACTTAATTCATCATTGCATATCAAAGATGTTTGCCTGCCATTGCATACATCACATCACATGTAACTGTTAGAAGTATAATTGACATTTCCATTAAAAACCTGTCATGGGTAATAGAGACTAATAATCCAAAATGTATTGTTACTCCATATTTGGTTTTTAAATTCTGTGGCCTTGCTTTCAAGGCAGCTGCCATGGTGGAAACAATGGTAAATTTAGAAAACTGCAGTCTAGCCTTGCAATCATATTGTTTCCCTTGACCAGAATTGTGTATGCAGCATGAGACCTGGAGTCAAGCTGCAAGACAAATTGGACATTGATCTTTAACCATGTACCTCATACTGCTACATGCCAGCTTTAATTCTCACCAGAGACCATCTGACAGCAGAACTCTTCCACAGGTAGAATAATGCAAATCTGATAAGAAACGAAGGGCGCAAAGCAGGGGGTGACAGTGGTAGTCATAACCTCCTCATCCTGCAAACAGAACTTGGTGCAAGCAGTGGGACAGACAGCAAGAAAATGGAAATTCTGCCTCTAGAATAAGGCACACTAAATTTAAAACTAAAAATCCTGAAACACAAAAACAGTTCTTTTGTAATATAATCCATCTCATTTTGCTGTGACATTAATATTGACTTATCTGTTACCATCAAACATAAATTTGTAATGTCATACATAAATGCTAAATGTTTCAGTCCTTAAGCATCATCATGCACAAAAGTACATGATTTAAAACTTAAGTAACTATGCATACAAGATTTAAAACATAATAGGGTTACATACATTTTAAATCATTTATTTTAGTACCTGATGATGACCCTTAAAAGAACAAAACATGTAACATTTCTTAATGATATCATTTAAAGCTTGTTGTGTTTGATGGTAACATATATGCCGATATTAAAAATCATTGCTGATTACAATTGATAGCCTATAATTTGAGTACACGCTGAGAATTATGATGATAATGCTAAGTGTTTTATTCTGCATTTGTCCTCCTTCACAATGCTGGGAAGTCTACCCACCAGGTCTGTATAGGAGCAATTGCCCACAGACATTGTGCTGCTGAGGATCTGCGATGTGCATGCCTGTATGTCCCACTTTGAGCATGTAACACACAATTTGCTCTATCATTTTCGTAATAGTATGGATTTCATATGAAGATCCTTTCCCCACCCCTGCCAACACAGATATTTGTGTGCTTTTGACTACTTTCAGTACAACCATTGTTCATTGTTGTATTCATGTTCATTATTTTTACTAAAACTTCAATAAATATGGTACCCATTTTTTTTTGTTTCAAAGCAAATGCTTCCCTAAAAAAGAAGCATCTCAGAATCAGCTGCCTTACCACCTATACATTTGGGGTGTTCATGGCAATGGTCATGCATATAGTAACATGGTGTAGTCTGGTGGGTCATTACTGACTTTCTGAAGGGGTTTTTTTGTGGTGGCACAGCTGCCCAACTTGGGCCTAGGCTGCCTAATTGTTAAGGTATCTGTAACAACCCATTTGGACTCCTGTGAACAAGTGATCAGCTCTTCACAGAGGCCACTACCTACACAACACAAAACAAACACAAGAGATAAACATCCACGCCCTCAGCTGAATTCGAACTCATGATACCAGCAATCAAGTGGCCACAGACCAACACTTTAGACTGCATTGCTACCGGTATCAGTGAGGTCATTAACTGATGTGTACAGTATTGATACGAACAGTTAAATCAGGCCAGGGACACAAAAGGACTATTAATAACAGAAATGCTGAAAGCAGGACAGTGTCTCATCTCCTGTCAAAGTGGTACCAAACCAAAATGAATACTTGGTCATATTTTGCAGGTTTATCTTTCCTATTTTCAAAGCTGCACAAAATGCCAACCTTAAAGTTACGATCCACTATGAGCCAGGAAATGAAGTCATCACTTGAGGAAGGTAAGTAATACCTTGTGCTTTGGCAGACACATATGCCCATTGAAACTCCCATTCTGTTTGCCAGGAATCAGATCTTGTCAATCATTACACCAGCAAACAGCTTTCTTTACCGCTTGAAACATGCCTGGAGGGCAGAATATCTGTAAGATTAAGCTGCCCCATTACATGCCAAGCAGGCACAGAGGGGAAGCATACATCTCTACCAATACCCAACCCTGGCACTAGGAGGGGGTGGGTGGTCAGTGCCACACCCTGGTTACTTTGCCCCCAAGAAAGAGACCCAGTCCTCATTGTACAGGAGAGTGGGCTGGCTTCTGGAATGGTCTGGAAAACCATGCCCCACTGGGGTTCGAGACTTAAGCCCATATTGACTACATCAGTTGAATAAGGCAGAGAAAAAAGTAACAAACTTTGGGATTAAATGTCAAAATCAGTCACAATAAATATATTCAAAGTATAATTTTTTTATTCCCACAAGTTTCAACAGCATAAATATTTTACAGGAACCCTTATGACTTCAGCTGTACTGGGCAGACATTGATAATATTCACACATAGTCCATATAGATACCAGTCACATACACTCTCAAATTAAATAAAATCTGACTACACAAGACAATGCACAATAATAGTAACATGCGATGGTCACACTAACGTGAAGTAAACTGTAGGGATGTGATAAAAACGGGACACTACACGGGTGACAGAGCACTTTTAATTAAATTACTGGGACAACGAAGATAAAAAGATGCATCCGGCTAAAGGAAAGGCACTTACTACTATGGATATGTTAAATTTCCTGTCCACATGTTGTCCCTCGGTAAAAGATAGCAGGGTAAGAAAAGCCTCGACATTTGATATACTGATACCAACAAAATACATGCAATATTTGCAAGCTCACTCGTGTGTAACATATAAAAATGCCACCTACTGTGTCCATTTTCGTTTCACACTACAGACGTAACAGACAACACCCAAATATATTAAGCGCTTTACTCTGTACTCTTGTCAGTATTTACAGCAGGCTTAACTGTTAAATTCATACAAGATATATGTTCCAGTCAAACACTGTATTGCACAAAATTATGCTCAACGGTGACATGTTTCGATTCTAATGAGTCGTCATCTGGCCATCCAAAGAACTAATCCAAGGTGTATCACATATTAGAGTGCATTTTGGGATCCCAGAAGCTTACAATGAGTACTGTAAAATGCACTGTAATATGCGATATACCTTGGATTAGTTCTTTGGATGGCTGGATGATGGCTCATTAGAGTCGAAACATGTTGCCTTGAGCATAATTTTGTGTAATAAATTGTTGTGTTTGAAACATATCTTGTATGAATTAGATAAACACATTGGGATGACTACTGTCAAACTATTAGCTGTGAAGCAGTGTGCAAGTACTGCGGTAAATGTATTTTGTGATGTGACACCGTGTCATAAAATGAGTGGTTCCGGACACTTCTGGATCGTCACCTCAATTTTCAGGGTCAGTCAGTCCAACAGGAATTCTTGTTCGACTGACTGACCCTGATGATGGAGGCACTACATTCCTTTGAAACTTCATCAAAGAACAGACGGTCAAATCCTACAAGACTTGAATCATCAGCAACACTACTATGGAAACTGCAAATGTTGTGTGTCAGTACAGTTTTTGCATATGAGTGAATTCTCACCCACAGTCCCTTTAATTCCATTAAACATTCATGTCATTTTTTGATGTTTTGCTGACTGTGCATCTCAGTATATTTATCTCAGTATTTAAGCAACTTGATGCACAAAATTTGTTTCACAATAAGTTTTATTTCATGCCTCTACATCATCACACCTATAGGTGTGATGATACCAGAGGCTGTGTAATGCAATTTTGACCTCCTGCTGAT
>Ga0123352_10008449_pt1 | contig 16024 bp, 13 predicted proteins | sample TergutLab28metaG_FD_89700 | JGI IMG/M metagenome (GOLD analysis project Ga0123352, IMG submission 89700) | Labiotermes labralis P1 segment gut microbial communities from Petit-Saut dam, French Guiana - Lab288 P1 | ecosystem: Host-associated > Arthropoda: Insects > Digestive system > Gut ... | reverse complement strand
CTCACAGACACACCCACACACACACCACACACACATACACTCGCACACACACAGCACACAAACACACTCTCACACACACACCCACGCACACACCACACACACCCCCAAAACCCACCACACACACACACACACACACCCACACCCCCACACACACACACAGTCACACACACCACACACACACACACACACACACACACACATACCATACACACAGTCACCACACACACACACTCACACTTAGTTCAGAAGTTGTGAATATCCCAAATCGCTGCGGCAGTTTGTGCTTTCAGGATGGCCTTCTCCCAAAAAACTGACCGTGGTAAAACATCCTAAGCCATTTTGATGCATTTAGTATATTTTTAACTTGGTCCGCTCTATACATTTTAATATTATCAAGACACCTACATCTAGGTCCTCCAAAATGGTCACTTGGCTTGAGGTTTTCCGATTGAAAATGCGTAAGCATTTCTCATTTCCCCGTACCTTCTTTGTTTCATTCTCCTCCACCTAGCTGCCTTCACAATACTTCGCGACCATACAATTTACGAAGATCTATTTGATGGGATTTTCTTTACGCTCCTCTTATCTTTTCCTTCTTACTTATAGACGTCCATCTCTCCCCTTTCTTGGTCTGCCTGCTTACTCGATGCAGTCGCGAATACGTCATTGCAATCTGCCTTCGAAGAGTGGGCCTCCCTGCAGCACGTGTTCATTGCAACAGAACTTCGTCGTCCGTGTTGCATTTGGAAAGATAAGAAATAAACACTCTCCTTAGGAACTTCAGTAACTGAATAACATTTAAGTGTGAGATGAACGAAGTTTGAATGCCTGCTTGTAACAGGCCTTGGCTTTTAATGAGTTTGATTTATGATCGAAAGCAGCTTCATGGAATAGAGGCAATGCCACTCTTTTATAGCATCCAAAGGTTCATTATCGCGTTCAGGAGTTTACGTTGCTTTGCAATATACGTGACTAAAATAGACGTCCTTCAGCAAAATTAATTCAGTTAATATTACTGCTGAGGAATTTTGTTGAAAGAATATATTGTTAGTATCTTGGAAAACTTTCTAAACTTGATACGTTTGTTTACACTCAGACACAGCGCGTGATATCGCACATGTTTTGCGGCCATTCCCTGAATGGAATGATTTCTGTTCAAGATATGTTATCTCCGTTGGCCCTAAGGCGTGACATTGGGTAAGTTGGCAACATTGGCTTGAATGGAACTTAGTGCTTAAGGCTGAATCTCGGTATCAGAACGCCGTCATTAGCAGCTCCATGGCAAACTGCAGTTGTCACGTGTATAAACGTGTGGGAGAAGCGGTCGATAATCGCGGCTTACCTTGGCTAGCTAAAGCCAGTTTCGTGTATTTCTTCAGTCTTTTGAGAAACTGATCCCCTGACATAAATTTGTGAAACCCTTAGGGGGACAAGCGTAATAGCTGAGGTTTTCGCCATGCGTTTATTAACCACGTACTCGGTTCGATCTGTTTGTAGGTTTGTGGCGGAATGGTACTCAGAAACAATTTGCGAGCTAACGATTCCGTTCTTCTGCGTTATAACACCGCATCATTGGGTAATCTGTTTCTGACGTTTTCTCTTAACGGCGTGAACCGATTACCCAGTGACAAGGCGTCGTATACCTGAACTGAATCCTCATCTGCACAGCGGTAAAAACTTGAAAACTCGCAGTTTGCTTGAACTTCATTGCGTGTCGCACAGAATTCGTGAATATTCGTAGAGTTTACTTGAGAATTTATAGTACATTAAGAAGTTAGGGGTCGTAAGGAACATTCAGAGTTAAGGTGAATGTCCGGAAACAGCATAGAGCACTTTTTCCCCAAATCCTGAAGCGAAATTAAATCCGAATGTGTATAGGTTGTACAAAAATCCTTCTTGTAAAACTTTCTTTTTCCTTTTTCTTTTTCAGCAGCTCTGAAGTTGTCTTTACGTGCAGGACTTTATCCTTTCCTGCCTCCCATTCTCTTCATATCGCGTGTAATGTCTCTTCTGTAGTCCACTGCTATCTCTATACTCCCTCCAAAGTTCTGAGCTCAACTTTGACTCGAAGGCCATGGAGCGAAGTGTCCCCCATTTAGATGAACCTTCTCTAAGTGCCTTGAAACTTAAAGTCTTATCATATTTATATAGTTGCACAAGCAGTACAATACAATATTTTCCTCCAAAAATTAAAGCCTGTGTTTGTATGCGGTAGGTCCCTTCCCTGTTGCAGTTTTTACGATGGAAAATCTTGAGAGTCGAAATTACACCTTACATGATGCATCGTAATTCTTTAGCTTCTGCGCGGGATTCGCAAGTTTGTCTTGCTTACCAAAAGTTTGACAACGCTCCGCAGCATGACGGCGATGCTTTTTGTGTTTCGACTAAAGTAGAAATGTTAAGTTCCCCTGGGCCTAACAGACGTTCCAAAGAGATGTCGAGAGTAAAGGAGGCAAATTTTCACGCATTCTGTTGTTCTAATTCAGGACTAATTACAGATGAATTATCAGCTTCACGTTCCGGTCTTGTTATCCCTGTGGAAATCTCTCTGATATCTACTTGATGGATTAGATTGGCTCCTAAATTCTTTATACGTGGGTGTAAGAGAATCCTTGCGACTGTCGAGGATTGAATCCCAGTAGCCTAGTCCGCAGCCATTCGGTGCGTTTCGTGTTCTACCAGTGGGAATAAATTAGTAATATTCGTTTGGGTTTTGTGTCTGCGAACCGCGTAGGAGGAAGCCTTGAAGTTCTCATGTTCCTCTGATCACTTATCTCCGAAACTACTTTAACAGATTTCAACTGTTTTCATGTTTTGCTGACCGTGAATCTCAGTGTAATGTTAACGATTGACCAACTTAATGCACAAATTCTTGTTTTATAACAAATTTATTATATTCTTCTACATGTTTCGAGCACTGTTGTGCTCATCATCAGGAGGTCAAATTGTATTATACAGCATCTGGCATCGTCACACTCTGTAGGTGGCCGTCCGGTGCGCAATTTTACCTCCTGATGATGAGCACAACAGTGCTCGAGACATGTACAGGAATATAATAAATTTATTACGAAACAAGAATTTATGCATTAATTTGGTCAATTGCTAAAAAAGGTATTTCAATTAGTTTTGGTACTGAGCCTGGTAATTAAAATTTGACGAACAAATTTAATTTTGGCCGTACATAAAAATTTTCAAAATTCGTTAAGGCAGCGATCATTTCTCACCGTAATGATGATATGTCACAGCAGCTGCAATTGGAGACCTCTTACAGCAATTCGCCAAATGCTGCGATATTGCAAATATGGTAGCCGAATCTGTTTGAGGAAGTGGTTAGATTGTGTTTCTGAATTGTGGTATTTTTGTGATATTAGTGCTTCAAGCATTGATTCTGTGGCCAGTCTAATTAACCAAATACGTTCGCACAAACTATTAGTTTAATTTCCGATATGCCAGATTATTTACATAAAACAAATAACCGGTTCCAAATGCTTTGCCGCCTGTCGAACTCATTATAAACTGACTTAAACATTCTGATTCAGTTCATTTAGATGTTAGTAGGTTTAGACTCCAATTTAATCGTAGTTTTTCGATCGAACGTCGGTGTATCGGCAGGCAAGGTACGGCCGAAATGCGAGCTTGTAGCCGTCAACTTGTAGTGCCGTATTGTAATGTATTGTATTCTCCTGTATTGTAACGTATTGCAATAATGAAGCAGTGAAACCAAAATATGTCTTTTTTCTGTCCGGTAAATATATTGTTTATTTACATTTCAGCATAAGTATTTTAAGACCTATTTTCGAAGTTATTGCAAACCAAACTACAAACCAAATGCAGCTCTCCACTTAACAAAAAATGACTTATCAATAGCCAATCCAGTTACGTTAATAGAGAAATGTGTACAAGAATTATCTATACAGAAGAGAGTCTTAAAATCTTTGTTTTCGGTAAAATAAGTTCTAACTGTGACAGTTATATTCTTTTGGTACACTATCCGGACTTTGTACGTGTTACGTATTCGGAACAGAGTATTACAGAATCACAACCACATTCGCTCCATAAATATTGTATTTAAAGCAAAGAGACACGTTTCACTTAAAATTCTAGAGCACTATTTGCTGCTTATGACATCATGCAGGCTGTTAGGACCGACGGTTGCTGAGCCCAGACAGAATCTCCGCTCGATCTCTGTTACACACGTCTTAGCTTAAGGCTTCGATTTAATATTCACGTTGCTTGCTGCCGCACTGCCAGGTTGGCGAGTACAGCGACCGGACTGTCACCCGCACCTATACTGACCCTCTGTGTGAGATCCCTGTGTTGATAGATGAAATACTCCTGTCCATAAACTGCATATATTTGTATGATAATACTGTAACGTGTGCAGAATAACCCGCACCGAAAGCATGACTGATGAAACGACGTTAGTGAGATACATAGAAATCTCCACTCTAAGGTGAGGTCATAGAATGTTCAGATGATGCTGTCATGAGGAGTTAGGAAAATGATAATGAATAGGGGATTAGTAGATGAGGGTTTAGAGGCGGTTAACGGCCCATTTTATATTATTCAGGAATTTTTTCCCCTAAAGACGAGCAAAACCACCATTTAGTCCAGCCAAGTCTTGAACCCAATTCATCCGGAATACAAGAGCAGTGAGTTGCTTTCAAGTATTAAATTATACAATTTATGCAGAAGAATTTTTGAAACTGTACTTTTGACATGTAATGTCACTCCCTGCTTCAAGCTAATTGAGGATTTATATTAGTTCATTTGGCATTCTTAATGTATCCAAAGAAATGGTGTAGAAGTCAAAATTAATTGTTTGTAAATTTACAGGAAATACGTTTATCTGGGTATCTTTATCATCGCCCAATACCTGGGTCCTCCCGCCTAAAAATAATAGTAATTACAGTGGCAGCAGTAATGCTGTCAATGATGACAATATTTCCGAAACCTTTAGAAGGTGGTGCAAAAGCCAGTTGAAAAATTTTCTTTTTTAAAAATCTGGTGTCAAGTGACTGACGCCACTTTGTATCTAGGTCTAGGCTCTACTGCATTTAGTATCAATATGCAAACGACACACGAGTGAATTCGCTATAAAGCAATAAATTAATCAGAATAATTTCTACATTCTCTACAGTCATGCGGATGTAGAGCTTTGATGTGTCTTGGGCTATTTACTCTACTAGAGGGCACTGTGAAGTCGCTTCTAAACAAATCACATTAGCAGTAATAGTGTTTGTTGCGTCACCGCATCGGACACAACACGGAGCTTAATTTGTTGATTAAACAAGAAGCCATATAATAAGTAACCCAGTCGACCAACAACCCAAATAGCCACCCACCCATTCGCTCCATTTTGACACTTTTTCCAGATTCTTTAGGGTTTCGTACGCACTATTGTCCGTCTTGTTGATTCATCTCGCACTGATGGTAGAAATAACGTGAGGTGTCTCACTTTTTTATTACGTCAAATGATGTTTGTCAAATGAACTTACAGTAGTTACGGGAGTGCATTATAGGCCTCTATGTTAATGGGGTGTAACTAAGTAGCTCCATGGAGAAGAGAGCTTCTTTAGAAACTAATGGTTCCCCAGCTACTCAAGAAATTACCCGAATTTTGTGGAACCCCGAAGGTCCATTACTTTCTCCAAAACAGCCCTCTTATCTGTGTCACATAAATCCAGTATATGCCCTCCCATCCAATTAAGATCTATTTTAATACTATCTCCCCGCCCACGTAGGCCGGTTAGCGTAGTCGGTATAGCGACTGGCTACGGCCTGGACTGTCCGGGGATCGAATCCTCGTGGGTGCGAGATTTTCCGCACCTGTCCAGACCGGCCCTGTGGCCCACCCAGCCTCCTGTACAATGGGTGCTGTGTGTTTTCAGGGGGTATAGAGCGGCCGGAGCGTGACGTTGACCCTCATGCCTTCTAGTGTCGTGATCAAGAAAGAGTAGAGCTATGCCTCTACTCACCCTATGGGCCGTAGGCCTGTGCAGAGCCTCAGTGGCAGTACAAGTGTGCACCCTACCTTACCCATGCATTCCCCAGCTACGCATAAGGCTTCCAAGTGGCCTCCTTTTCTCCGGTTTCTCCACCAAAACCTGTATGCACCTCTTCCCCGTATGTGCCACATGTTTCTCCCATTTCGTGGTTTCGATCATCCGAATTAGCAAAGGGTAAAATCCTGAAGCTTCTCGTTATGTAATCTTTTGTTCAATCTACTTTTACTTCCTCCCTCGTAGAACCATATATATTCCTCGGGGCCCCATTCTCGAACACATTCAACCCACGTTCTTCCCGTAACGTAAGAAACTACTCTCACACCCATATAAAACAACAGGCAAAACATTTACGTGTGCATATTTTAATTTTACTTTCTTAGTTAGCAAACGAAAAGACAAACTATTCTGGACCGAATGATAATAAAGTGTCATTAAATTTAATCTCTTTCTAATTTCTTCATACATTCAGTTTTAATTGTTAGTGTCGTTCCCAAATGTTGGGATTTTTCCACAATTCAAGAGGATTTTTATTAGCTGCCGTTCATATTGTTATTTTGCCCCTTATTCAGTTTCCTTAGGTGGGGTCCGTGGTGGCCCAGTCTGTTAAGGCACTGCGCTAGAAACCGGAAGGTTGTGGGTTCGATTCCCGTTGTGGTCATTGACATAATTCCTCCGGCCCCACTATGGTCCTGAGGTCGACTCAGCCTCTGATATAAATGAGTACCAGAGATATCTCCTGGGGGTAAAGGCGGTCGGTGCGTACAGCTGACTACCTTGCCAACTTCATATGCCGATTGTCTAGAAACTGTGGGACTCTCAAACTCCTGGAGTACAGAGAGCCTCTCCAGGCCAGTATAGGGATAGCTTTATGTCTTTAATTTCCTTAACGTGCTTATGAAGTAGAAACAAATTAAAACTGCAGAAGAAAATAGAAAATTATGAAAAGCTCTTTTTAAGGCACATTTTATTTTTCTAGGGCAGCACATCGCAACATCCCAGCTGATTCGAGTGAAACACTGTAGATGTTTATGTAGACTACAGTCATTAAGCTCATGTAACACAAATTTCCGTTCTTGTAGGGCTCATTTACGGTAATCATGGTGGACACTTTACAGATTTATAAAAGTGGACGGACGGAAGGAAGATGCTGCGACAGTTGGCTTTCGGTAGAACACCGTTATTTTGTCACGATTGTTACGTGAATAGACAGACGGAGTAGGCGAAGCGTGGGTTTGGAAGTACTGTGGGCTGAAGATCCGTCATGGATAAATGAACTTGTCGTGGTTCACGCTGCAGTAAATAACACACTTGCAGACATTGTACTTAAGATTAATTAATGCACTTTGTTGTCACAGGTGTTACACATTGCCAAAGTACTGCACAGGAGAGACGGATTATTTCTTCATGAATAATCAAATAATAGAATTATCTGCACACTCACAACCCCCCCCCCCACCTCAGAAGCACAGCATCGTTACGTGGCCTTTCAAATAAGACGATATTTAAATTAGCTTCTTTGGCCTGTTAGAATTTCGGACATATTGCGTTTGTTAAATGCGTTTCGATATTTGTTTATTACTAACTTAATGATGCTTTTTCCAATATTGTGTCTGGGAAGATTTACATTTCATATAGGGCGCACGTTGAATGAAGCAAGTTTATAATACTTCTTAAAGCGTACTGCTTATTTATGTACTAACACCGGGTTTAACGTTAAGAAATTCTGCGTTCTGCCCACAGAGTGCATTTTTTGTTTTTGTGTAGTCGGAAGAAGGGGCGATAATTTCCCTGTCCTGCATTTAACACATTCTTTTTATATACTTAAATACATAACCAAAATAGAGAGTGTTTACTGCGCGTAAAAACTGAATCTTTATATCTAAAACAGGCTACTTTTCATCTTCCAAGTCGATCGGGTTCAGTGGCAACTTGGGCCGATTTTTTACGCGTCTGTTAGCCAGGTAGCGAGTGAATGCTCGCTCAGTGTGACGAAAGAGCGCGGTAGGATTAGACTATTGTATAAGTGCTCCGTCTGTCTAACCTTCCTTTACGTAAAACAGATAATTGCCTTCTGTCCGGATTCCGTCAGCATGCTGCACGGAAGGTAGAAATTGCCAACTCTTACTTCACATGAAAAATCTTTGCTCCTCCACTGTCGAACAAAATACCTGAGTTGACAACCTAACAAACTCCAGGGAGCCTAGCCTCTCTTGCGAAACCGTATGTTTGTTACACGTTCGCACGAGCACACCTCTTTACCTTATCTAGGACCAGATGCATCCGGCCCAAGCCTTCCCCTGCTCTTTCTCCGTTTTAACATATTTTCCATCCACCTCTAGGTCTTCCAAGTGGCTTTACTGCTTAAGGATCCCCCACCAAAAACCTGTACGCACTTTTCTCACTCATGCGTGCCACATGTCTCGCCCATCTCATCTTCTTTGACTTTTTCCCTCGAATAATGGTATTTGAAAAGTGCATATTCTCTGTAGCACACTATGAGAGTTATCAGGTAAGTTTTTCGGACTTTCACGAAGGTTTTTGATTGGATGATAGGCTACCCGGCTTTGACACCATCGTTCCGGAGGAACTTGCTCTCCCTATCTTTAGGGTGACGGAATTCGTGAAGGCTCAGGAGGCGGCCTCGCGAGGCGACTCTACGTTACCTTCCCTCTCATAAACCATGCTTCTCGCTTCTCACTTGCCACTTCCCAACCGCCAGAAACCGGTAAACAGCTGTATATGTAACTGTACACAGTCTACAGCTTATTCGCATTTCTCACCATGCTGGCTTGGCCAATTGCCGCTCACTGTCATTACCTTCACAGCTTTACCATTTCACAGTTGCTACTGGCCAGGATCAAAATGTGCCCCATTTCCCTTTCCGTGATTCTGATTTGGTCGCGTTGCTTGCAGCCAATCTGTAATAGACCCACAGTCTCCCTGACCACTTTCAGCATTTACCTAGGTGTCACACAGGTAGGCCTACTGTGCACCTGGATACAACACGTTCTTCCAAAACGGCGGGATTACCTTATGATCCTGTACAATGTTAGTAACCGGAAACATAACGTCACATGATGATTGCTGTTTTGAGGCTCACTTTTCTGAATTATTGCCTCTGTACAGGTTTCAGATATGTTGTGATATGTCCAGTTCTAGCCCTCCCTCCCTCCCTATCTCTCTCTCTCTCACACAAACACAAATATGAGATGTAAATCCAGGGAGCGGATTTCTTCTTGGGAAAGTAATTAATTTCCCGCCTTTTGTGGAACCCGAAGGTTCATTACACTCTTCACCACAGCCCACCGCTTGTCCCTCTCCAAAGCCACATGAATCCACCCTAAACTTTCCCACCTTTAGACCCACTTTTATTATTCCCATCTACACCTTGATCTTCAAAGTGTTTCTTTCCGTCAAGTTTCCTCACCAAAATCCTAAACGTTTTTCTCTTCTCCTCCACGTGTGCCACATTCTCCGCCCTTCTCATCCTCTTTGTACGACCATCCAAATATTATTCGGTAAGGATTACGAAACATGAAGCTCTTTATTACTCAGTTTTCTCCTGCACAGTTATGAAATATGATTACTAACAGACGTACCCATGACGGACTGTACGAATGTGTTACGAAGGTTTCGATCTTCCATGTACACTTAATTCATATCTTGCAGGTTTTCGACTGTCGGTATGTGACGACAACAAGTGGAATGTTTGAGGCTTTGTGCAATCACATAAAGTACAGCACAAACAAAGGAAATATCAGGTAAGTGCTCTAATTTTATGTAAATTATAATGTGAAATTGTTCTGTGTCCCGGTTGCCTTCTGTTCTTTCTGTCTGGTAGTCGCAAGGAAACAATAAGCGGCATAATGCATAAAACCATCTATATCTACCGCTGTTTCTTCGCTAGACAACCACAACTCAAGGTGTTAAATAGTAACAAACGTATGGTCACACATTTGTTGATAGAACTTGATGGGCAGGTACAAAAACAATCCACCGTTTCTTTTTTTCTTTTTTTGGGAACTACATGAATTCCCTGTCTCCATTATGAAATTAAAGAGCTTTCTTATTTCTTCAATCTTGTATGAATTGCAGTGAATTTCATGATGAAGATTTACCTAAATTTAAAGCACCTGTAGTTACAAGAAGTGATGAAGGGTGCAAGGAGTGTAAGGTAAAGGTAAAGGTAAAGTGATCCCGTTACAGGCCCGGTGTGGCCCAGAGGGTGGGTAGAGCTATAGCTCTACTCTTCCATGACCGCGGCACTAGAAGGGGGTGAGTGGTCAGCAGCACGCCCTGGCCGCACTTTACCCCCGGGAAAGACCCGGTACCCATTGTACAGGAGGCTGGGTCTGGACGGGCGGCCAGGAGTGTACCTAACACATTTCAACATTTCTGTGCACTTTACCTAGAGAGAAAATTTGGTGAATAGTTTGTGCTTTGAGAGCAGTCTGGGTGAAGAAGTGTTACTTTGAGAGAAATTTGGGCGAATAACAGGTACATAAAAAGTGCAACATATCAGTCAAAACACAGCAGTTTTATGGCATAAAATGCTAAAATAGTATTTTGTGCAATAAAACTGTCGTTTTTTAACTGATACGTTGTACTTTTTATGTATAGATAAACACATCTGGATGGCTAACATTAAAAAAATGAATAACAGGTACTTTGAGAGGACCTTGCGTGAAGAACAGCTATTTTATGGGAACCTTGACGGATAAACAGGTATTTTTAAAGAAATGTTTATTCAATAACACGCATTTTGAGAGTCAGGTAAATGACAGGGATACCATAAGAAACCAAACAGATTGTTCCGGTTCGTAATATCGGTAGTGTGTTCCTAAATTGTGATATTTGTCTTTCCTAAGTTGTCTGCTGTCGTTGTTTCTGAGCTTCAAGCAATTCACGTCCCGTAGGTTGACATAACATGTCAGTATGACCTCTAATCCACAAAAAAAAAACCCCAATTCCGATTTAGTCTATTTAACAACACCTACGGGAATGTGTCGCCGTTTAGTCTGGTAAAATAAGCCGGGGTTGGGATAAACCGTTTCTGCCGGGACTAAGGAGACAACTGATTCTGTGAGACGTTGGTAACATTCTGTCACACTACACTGCGTCACATAACAGATGACGGCAATATCAGGCACCACCATTATAATTGACTCTTGAACTTTATGTGTTTTCTCAAACACAGATCATGGCACTAAAACTGACATACAGGCAAAATAAGAAATTCATTTTCCTTCATAATATTCACCTTTCTTTTTCTTCATTTTTATGCGACGTATTTATTTTAATTTAGTGTTTAAGTTCAGAAATTTAATTTTCATAATACTATTGCCTCTTTACACAACACGGCCTTTGAAATCAGCGCGCATTGTGGCATCGTGTGTCACCGTCATTGAGCTTGTACGCTCACTTAAAGCGAAATACAAGGCATCACAACATCTTTGAAATTCTTCATAAGGTTTATTAAAATTTCAGGATTGCAGTTGGTATAACTCTGCAACGCTACACGTAGTATGAGTTTTGTGCCTGCCATAAATGAAATTGGAAATCCCCCCCCGCACTGTAAGCTGTAGTCAGTCGCCACTTTAAATAACTGAGGTATAGCCGCCCGCAATACAAGCAGTTGTGTCAGCAGTGTAAATATTAACTCACTAAAACACATTAAACTGAAACAGTCTGGAGTGTGTACACGCTGTATTTAGACAAGGTAAGAGTTCAAATGCCGTAAAGTGGGTCCCTTTATTTTTTTCCAAGCTGGAACAGTCCATCGCCGAATATGCCACATCTCTGCTCGTTGTAGTTGTGAATTTCGGCATTGAGTGGCGAGGAAACCTGCGGGCACTCCAGTCGAGTCCAGCTTAGGCACGTTGTGTCAACTCGAACTTTCTGAGACGCCGGAAAACAGAGACCATGTGATTTTTTCGTAACATTTCTTTGTGCCTCTGTCATCCATCGAGTCGAGTCGAGTGAACTTGATGGCTGGCGACGCTGCTACAATTCGGTGTGTTACGTGACGAATGTGATAGAGTAAGAATAAGGATATTAATATTGGGGAGACGCAGAAGTCAGATCGTGCCGTCTTTAAAGTTGCGATCCTGGTTCATTTTGACAAAATTGGGAAGACATAATAATTACAGTATGTTCCCATCCGGGACCCCAACATGCTCATACAAACCGCCTACACTGGAGTACTGGAGAAAAGGGCGGAGTTGCGACTGTGTCGAACATAGCTGTAGAAAGCGTGAGTGAAGAGGAATGATCACCTTGCAGGAGGACTCTAAGAAACGTCTGCAACGTGAGCTGTTCCTAGAAATTTTTAAAATCTCACACATGCGAAAGAGCAGTGAAATTTAAGACGACGCTCTAACCACTTTCATTTTTAGCACGTTTATACGTGCTTATGTTGTAACATAAGAATTGACGCCTTTGGGTGATATTGAAGTCATGCTACGGCTCAGGCGGCTAGTCTTAGGTTCCTCATCGCGGAGGCCCGAGTTTGTTCCCAGGTAAGTCCGTATAGGATTTATGTTTGACGAAGTGACATTGGGACAGGTTTTTCTCGGAGTACATTGGTCTTTCGCCAGGAGTATCATTTCGCCAATGCTACATATTTCTGCATCCATCGCCGACTCTCTCTCTCTCTCTCTATATATATATATATATTTATATATGTGTGTGTGTGTGAGAGAGAGAGAGAGAGTGTGTGTGTGAGAGAGAGAATGTGTGTGTGTCTCGCTCTCTCTCTCTCTCTCTATATATATATATATATATGTGTGTGTGTGTGTGTGTGAGAGAGAGAGAGTGTGTGTGTCTCGCTCTCTCTCTCTATCTATATGTGTGTGTGTGTGTGTGTGAGAGAGAGAGAGTGTGTGTGTATTTATATACATACATATAATCTTAACAATTGACTCTGTCGGTGACACACATAAAATCTTCACTCATGTGGAGCAATTCAAATTGACAAAGTATCATATATTTTTAAATTAGTGTGTGGGAGCAATTACAACAGTCACAGGTCAGTTGCCTTGCGAACCCCAAGGGTAGACACGTTTATAGCAAGCTTTACGGTAGCGGGGTTGTCCTTCGTATTTCTTATTTGCCTTTTCTGACAGGACTGTCGTGTATTTCTGTACTTTCTCCAAAAGATGTGTGCGGCCGTGCCTTAAAATTGACCACTTCCGATCTATTGCTTTAACTTGCACGCAAGATTCTCAGCCATCCTATCTTTCGACTCAGATATGGTTGCAAATCGTGTGTAAACGACCGAATAATCAGATACAGGTAAGTGTTTTAGCTGCTACATCAGTTTTCTTCCACTCTTAGTGGATTGAGGGGTGAAGAGTGGTCCGTCTCTTTAGTGATGTCAGGAGGACGAGTTAACCGGGAGTGTCGCACCGCAAGCCACCCTCCTGTTGGATCGACGTCATGATTTTCCATCTCATTTGTGTCTGGCTTCTGAATTAATATCATGTAACTCAATTTATGGGCACGACATTTTCTTCTTGCTGTGTGAATTGTACCGGGTGTTCTAAAACCGTGACGTCTATTCACATGAGCACGGAAATTCATATGGAACGTATTACATGGGCGGCTCGAATAAAGTGTCCTCGGTTTAACCCAACGCGTAGATTTGTATGGAACACACTGTACGTAGTGTTTGAATTTAAGGGCGTGAATTTGTGTGAACTTGTAGAATTAACCAGGGAAAAAAATTAGAGGATGTTCGAATAGAGTGACCGCAGTAGAGATAAATGCGAATGACTGTATGTAATCCACTGTACAAGGTGCTGGAATAGAGTGACGTGGATTCTTTGGAACGCGAATTGGCTTAGCTGAGGTTTATTTCTCTACAGGGTCGCTTTCTTATAAGCAACCAATATTGCCTGTGTGTTAGGTTGTCATGGCCGGCTCTCTATCGGTATATTTATCATATTTGAATAATTTTATAGTGAATTTTCCGATATTCACTAATATTATCTTGGCGACTTTATCAGCATGTGGAGGAAGAGCCACCAGCGCCATGTCACGTGTGATAATTTCATTGCCAAGAACAAGGATATAAAAATTACGTAGCTTTTATGAGGCGGTGTCTTAATATTGAAACGACAACTTGGATCGCGACGTTTTACTTTGATGCTGATTAATTAGTAATTATTTCTTTCTAAACACAACAGCACCGATAAATTCTGTAATATTTGTAAGCGCAGAATTTAACGTTTATGAAACTGGAAATTAGAAAACGGAATACTATCGGTAATTCACAAGAATTCTAAGGTGAAACTTTCGAAAATTTATTGTTGTTTTGAGTACTGAATTCTATGTTGTTCGGATAGTATTCTTTAATACAGTTTTGGAATAAAGTGATAGTTTGAACAACAGTTTGTACACAAACAACCGTTTTAATAACGTGATACGTCGCGTTAGGAGTTTGCTTCCATTTTTCCACTTTAATCTTCAGTGGTGAAGTGAACAGCCATAGACTATAATCAGAATGCCATAAATCAATATACCATAAACTTATCTTGCATGTGTATTCCCTAGGATATAGTAAAGTCTCTTAGAGTGATATACGTTATAAGCCAGTACTTTTCAGTGGCGGTCCGTAACGAGGTTGCGCCACGTTTATGCATTTTATCCATATAAATGTTACGTTATGGCGTTTGCCTCTCCTGAATAATGTGTGATAACATCTATTGTTCGTTCTACATCATTATACATTCTATATGCCGAGATAACATTTAAATTGCCTTCTTCAGTCTGTCGAATTTTATGCGTCCCTTAACAAGGATTTGTACACGGAAAATTCTGAAGAATTTTAACTTCGGATTATATCTTTCCATCTGCGCTTCTCACTCGTTCCTTACCTGTCTCTTCTGTTACAAATTTATAACTGGTAAAATGCATTAGTGTGAAGCCACTCTTATTACAGGTCGAACTGTATTGGATTGCATAGTCGTACGTTACTATAAACCAAAACTTTACAGATAGGATTATACCCGATTTGTAGTTATTTTTTATTCTTTCTTGTGCCTTATTAATCCTTGGAATATTACTGGTCAGTAGGCACAATGTATCGTCAGGTTTAACGTTAAAACTTTGCATATTGTCCATACAGTATACGTACGTATTTCTCTCAATCCTCAGTCTAAATATTTGCTGATTTTCTTAACAGCATTCACCGACTTTTCTGTCTAACAGAAGTATCCTTTGTTGTCTTGACGTATGACCTGTGTGTATGTATGTATGTACGTATGTATATATACATATATAATATAATATAAACTAATTTCAGCGTTCAAGTGCTTGCACGAACATCCCATGACAATACTTTCGAAATCAAAGTTGTATATCTTAATTAATTTTACGTTTTTGGCTGCATGAAATTTTTGTCAGGCTATTCCCAAGTTCTCAAGATCGGTTTTAGCGTAACGTAACGTTGATTTTATATTTGACCGATAAAAGCATAATGAAATCTATCAAAAAGGCTTTATGTAGAATCTCGATAGCAAATTTAGCATAAATCCATTATTGAGATGAAGCCTTCGGACGAACGTACAACATGTGCCTAGATATGTCCTTCTCATTCGTTTTTGCGGTTTGTGCCAAAAGAAAGATAACCCCTAAAAATATGTGCGGTTAAACTCTTATAGCTTTTCTTCAAATTGTCTTGTAGCAAAATAATAGGCAGTTATGTGTTATGTTTATGACCCTGAAATGTCTCTCTCTCGCAATATTCGTCGCTTTGTGTGGTTGATACAGGGTGGTTACAAACCTCGGGTACGTCACATAAGTTCCTGCGAAGATTGTGCAATAAAGAACACGAAAAATTTATATCCCCTTTGACAGCACATCGTCTTCAGTCGTTCGAAATTGTTGCAGCGTTAACTCGGTTTGAATCTCCGCAGAGACGTGACACTTCTTGTGCAGAATTTCCATGTCGCCTCAGTACAAGTTAGCGTAGACATAATTCATGGCTGTTGCGTATTTAATTTGATTATACACGT
>Ga0123352_10008445_pt1 | contig 16030 bp, 9 predicted proteins | sample TergutLab28metaG_FD_89700 | JGI IMG/M metagenome (GOLD analysis project Ga0123352, IMG submission 89700) | Labiotermes labralis P1 segment gut microbial communities from Petit-Saut dam, French Guiana - Lab288 P1 | ecosystem: Host-associated > Arthropoda: Insects > Digestive system > Gut ... | reverse complement strand
GCGATCACTTTACGTTGTTATGTTTTCATCTTCATTCTGTCCAATGTAGCGATCACTTTACGTTGTTATGTTTTCATCTTCATTCTGTCCAATGTAGCGATCACTTTACGTTGTTATGTTTTCTTAGAGTATTTACGAAAAGGAGCAGAGCCCGAGGGCAGTTAAAGCTCGGGGTCGCACATTTGTTGAAGCATTTCCTGTAAATAACACAGCTTATTGCATGCTGTCATTATGGTAATAATAATAATAATAGTAATAATTATAATTATAATAGTATTATTATCATTGAAAAAACTCAGTTTACTGAATTCAATGTTTCTGACCTAGATCGATTTCTAATTCCCCTTTGAAAGTTTTAATATATATTATGATAATATATTGTATTAAATACATGAAGGAATAACAGCCTTTTTACTTTCGGTTATTTTCTTCTATTAATTACAGAAAGGAGCTCGAGAAATTTGCGTTATATTCCATATAAAAAAACTCCAAGAACCATAAGAACTGGTAAGCAGACTTACAGTAGATATTGCAACAGTATTTTACTTAAACATAACAATGCTTGTCACATGCAGCTCTGGTGCTTCTGTTTGCATTCTGTTCCTGTTACTCTTCTGTTTGCCTTATCTTCCTGCTACTCTTCTGTTTGTATTCTCTTCCTGTTACTCCTCTTCCACCCTAAGGAAGTGAATGCCAAATGCCCGTTTTGTTTTTGTGATTTTTTTTAAAACTTGAATTAACATCTAATTTGGTTTTTTCCGCCTTCTGTCTGTCCTGCAGTATTACACCATGCCTCCTTTCGCTGTCTGCTCTGTTTTGTACACTTTCTTCACGTTGCTACAGATTTAATTACTCTTTCTCTAATATTTTCTACATTCGCAGGTTCAGTAGATGTGTTATTTATTCATACATATTGAATTATCTCTGCGACGTCACGCATATCAAGAACGTGAGAAATATCATATATATATATATATATATATATATATACACGCCCTATTTTCTTCCCTTTTTATTCTTTATCGAGCCTCAAATCTAAGGAGTCTGAAATGCCACCTTGTCAGTCCATCCTTACAGTCAGTGTTACATCTATTGTGTTTAATTAGAAACTTTGTTCTGAATTTTGTGAATGAAGAGATGGAGTGCCTGAGTATGATACGTTTGCGGGTGGTTCAGTCGACACGTAACTTTTGCAAACAGCCTATTCCTAATCCTCAAAGGAGCTAGAATTTCTAAGGTCTGTAAAAGCACCAAATTGAATTTGCCCATTGGCTAAATGATGCCCAGATCGGGACTGTAACGTAGCTTTGATCTGTTTGTGGGTGACTTCACTTGCAAGAGGGAGATAGCAAAGCAAGGACCGCCTGGCCAGGCCTCGCGGGCCACACTCTGATCACCACTCTTCTAAGACTCACCATTTAAGGGCTTAAATACGTCTTAGATTTAATCGCTAAGAATTTATATGACATTGTGCATGTCCGTATGTGTAGGGCATGTGCGTTATGTTACAAAGTGCGCCATTCGGCAGTCCCTAAACGCAAACCTGAAGGCTGAGCCACATTTGACCTGCCATAACCTGCTAATATCGCATGCTTGTATTCTAGTGCTCAGTGCTAATGGCAGACAGCCACTCCGGAAGCAATTACCTGTGTCATGCGTACGTTGCATAAAACTGAACAATAAAACAGAAACACTAGAAGCTGGCTGTTCTCACTCTTAAGCCATTTGATGATGCACTAATTTGTTGAAAGGGCGGTAACCGGGGGGGGGATAACATCGTATTGCGTATTCTTCTGCACGTGATGTGGTGTAGTTTGGTGTATAGGTGCTAACGTTTCGGTGGATTGGGCTGCCTCCATCTTCAGGGTGTATGAATTTTTGGTAGAGACAGTAGGTTCCTTCGAGGAAATGCTACATATGAGATTACACGTGGTCATTGGTACTCATTGTTACCATTGTGATACCCCAAAATATCGTAAACTAAGACACGTTCATCAAAAAGGAAGGGCATCACGTTGTGTATATAGAAAGACCGATTTTATTATATATTTCCACCATTAACATCAGCACTTACTTACTTACTCCATGGTGCAGAGTCCTTCTTGAGAAGCTAATTGGTTTGCAGCTAGTCAAGAAATTCCTTGCATTTCACGGAACCCGAAGGTTCATTACCGCACTCACAAGCGTCCGCCACCTGTCCCTATCCTGGGCCAGCCCAATCCAGTCCATATACACACATCCCAGATCAGTACAGAGGTGTTATTTACGTCATGCTTTATGGCAACGTGTTTCGACAGTATTGTGACTGCCATAGGCATGCGCGCTTTTTTAAATCTAAACGTTTGTGTAAAAGCATCAATCAATTTATGTATTCAGAAACACAATATTGAAATAAATGGATGAAATGTTAGTGTCAGTGTTAGTGTTAGTGCGATTGCGTGTGTGTTTTTGCGTTACTCCTTCTCATTTGCACGTCCTCACGCAGTTACACAGTAGCTAACGAATAAATTACCCGCACCTTTTGTATTTTTGTACACTGATGAAGGCAAGAGTGTCAGCTGCTATTATGTCCTACTGACAGCAGTGTCAGCTGTCAGTATGCCGTATTAACAGCAGTGTCAGCTGTCAGTATGTCCTATTAACGACAGTGTCAGCTGTTAGTGTGTCCTATTAACAGCAGTGTCAGCTGCTATTATGTCCTACTGACAGCAGTGTCAGCTGTCAGCATGTCCTATTAACAGCAGTGTCAGCTGTCAGTATGCCCTATTAACGACAGTGTCAGCTGTTAGTGTGTCCTATTAACAGCAGTGTCAGCTCTCAGTGTGTCCTATTAACAGCAGTGTCAGCTGTCAGTATGCCCTATTAACGACAGTGTCAGCTGTTAGTGTGTCCTATTAACAGCAGTGTCAGCTCTCAGTGTGCCCTATTAACAGCAGTGCCAGCTGTCAGTATGCACTATTAACGGAAGTGCCAGCTGTTAGTGTGTCCTATTAACAGCAGTGTCAGCTCTCAGTGTGTCCTATTAACAGCAGTGCCAGCTATCAGTATGTCCTACCAATAGCAGTGTCAGTTGTCATTACGTGTGTCCTATTAACAGCAGTGTCAGCTGTCAGTATGCCCTATTAACAGCAGTGTCAGCTGTCAGTGTGTCCTATTAACAGCAGTGTCAGCTCTCAGTGTGTCCTATTAACAGCAGTGCCAGCTGTCAGTATGTCCTACCAATAGCAGTGTCAGTTGTCATTACGTATGTCCTATTAACAGCAGTGTCAGCCGTCATTATGTCCTAACAACAGCAGTGTCAATTGTCATTACGTATGTCCTATTAACAGCAGTGTCAGCTGTCAGCATGTCCTATTAACAGCAGTGCCAGCTGTCAGTATGTCCTATTAACAAGAGTGCCAGCTGTCAGTATGTCCTACCAACAGCAGTGTCATTTGTCATTATGTCCTATTAACAGCAGTGTCAGCTGTCAGTATGTCCTATTAAGAGCAGTGCCAGCTGTCAGTATGTCGTACCAAGAGCAGTGTCAGTTGTCATTACGTATGTCCTACCAACAGCAGTGTCATTTGTCATTATGTCCTATTAACAGCAGTTTCAGCTGTCAGTATATCCTATCAACAGCAGTGTCAGCTGTCAGTATGTCCTACCAACAGCAGTGTCAGCTGTCAGTATGTCCTACCAACAACAGTGTCAGATGTTATCATGTCGTACTAATAATTAAGTAGCTGTTGGTTTCAGCAACACACAGTTTCTAATGAAATAAGTGGCGTACTGGTCAAGTGGTAACCTCCAAATTATTGTTTTCTTATGGAAATATCTAATGTTGATGCCTCTAAAGCAGAAGTCGTTTCCTGCCTGCCCTGCTTGTCCCTATGTTTTCAGGGCAATCTACGCTTTCTAAGACAGCAAGGTAGAATTAACGTTCGTGTTATAAAATTAATGTGCGTTGAGCTGCAGTAATTAGAGTGTGGTGTGAATGGATAGACAGGCACATAGAAACTGCTACTGCAGTACTTGCACACCTTTTCAGAGGCCGTGTTTGCCCTGCGAGGTGAACGTCAGAATAGTTTGCTTATTCTGCATTATGTTGTAGAAAGTGGGAAAGAGAAAGGTCGATTTCTTATATAAATAGACAACCAAAATAAAATGCGAGGTGAAGGTTGTCCGTATATTTCTTACATTATTTTTATTTTAGGTTGGCTAAAGTCGCGTACAAAAATCGCACGTGGATGCTTCATTAATAACGTTACTTGAAAAGGCCAGAACTTCTTACGGTGTATTCCGTTTCACTATTTTGTCATTGATATTAGCCTATCTTAATAAACGTTAAGATATGATTGAATGTCGTTACGTAATTATTTACTACTCCGTCAAAAAAAGACATCATTTTGCTTATCATTTGTGTCTACGATTTAACCTGTTCGCAATACGCACATTCTTTCAAGCTTGGGGAATATAACGAAAAGTTTTTTCACATTTCTATGCTGAATTCAAAATAAATTATTGATATATATATATATATATAGTATTAATCTAAATCACGGAAAATTGTTTATACAAATTTAGAAGTCTAATAAAAATAAATGGACTTTTAAATTAAACGAATTTGACAATAGTAGCAACAAATAGCAGCACAGATAAAAAACACGACACTAATTTTAATTCTCGGCAGCTGTCCGTAAACACAGTTACAATCAGCACCACCACTACAGTCCAGCTAGTGCAGGCGGTATTGGCGGCAGCTGTCCGTAAGCACAGTTACAATCAGCACCACCACTACGGTTCAGTTAGAGCAGGCGGTATTGGCGGCAGCTGTCCGTAAGCACAGTTACAATCAGCACCACCACTACAGTCCAGCTAGTGCAGGCGGTATTGGCGGCAGTTGTCCGTAAGCACAGTTACAATCAGCACCACCACTACACCCTGTTTGTGCAGGCGGTATTGGCCTAGTGAACGGGCTACTGGCTCACCGAGCGGCAAGTCGGTGCTCGATCCTTATTTTCTGCACAGCGTCGAGACAAACTCACTGACTGACCGAGTTTTCCATCCGATGGTTAGGGTAGAGTGCAGGAACGCTTCCTGCTGCTGACCGCTGATCTCTGTCCACTGCCCAGGGCCATGTATATCAGTGCACGTCCAACCCGGAACGCCTTCGTGACTTGGTGCTCAATTAGACACACGGACAAGTTGAATTAGACACAGGGACCGACTGAATTAGACACAGGGACAAACTGAACTAGACACAGGGTCAAGCTGAATTAGACACAGGGACAAGCTGAACTAGACACAGCGAACAACTGAATTAGACACAGGGGCAAACTGAATTACACACACGGACAAACTGTATTAGGCACAGGGACAAGCGGAACTAGACACGCGGACAAGCTGAACTAGACACAGGGACCAACTGAATTAGACACAGGGACAAACTGAATTAGACACACGTACAAGCTGAATTAGACACAGGGACAAGCTGAACTAGACACAGGGACCAACTGAATTATACACAGGGAGAAACTGAATTAGGCACAGGGACAAGCTGAATTAGACACAGGGACAAGCTGAACTAGACACAGGGACCAACTGAATAAGACACAGGGACCAACTGAATAAGACACAGGGACAAACTGAATTAGACACACGGACAAACTGAATTAGGCACAGGGACAAGCGGAACTAGGCACACGGACAAGCTGAACTAGACACAGGGACCAACTGAATTAGACACAGGGACAAGCTGAATTAGATACAGGGACAAGCTGAACTAGACACACGGACAAGCTGAACTAAACACAGGGACCAACTGAATTAGACACAGGGACAAACTGAATTAGACACACGGACAAGCTGAATTAGACACACGGACAATCTGAACTAGACACAGGGATAACTGAATTAGACACACGGACAAGCTGAACTAGACACAGGGACCAACTGAATTAGGCACAGGGACAAACTGAATTGGACACACGGACAAGCTGAATTAGACACAGGGACAAGCTGAACTAGACACAGGGACAAGCTGAACTAGACACAGGGACCAACTGAATTAGACACACGGACAAGCTGAATTAGACACAGGGACAAGCTGAACTAGACACAGGGACCAACTGAATTAGACACACGGACAAGCTGAACTAGACACGGGGACCAACTGAATTAGACACACGGACAAACTGAATTAGGCACAGGGACAAGCGGAACTAGACACAGGGACAAGCTGAACTAGACACAGGGACCAACTGAATTAGACACAGGGACAAACTGAATTAGACACACGTACAAGCTGAATTAGACACAGGGACAAGCTGAACTAGACGCAGGGACCAACTGAATTATACACAGGGAGAAACTGAATGAGAAACACGGAGAAACTGAATTAGGCACGGGACAAGCTGAACTAGACACAGGGACCAACTGGATCAGACACAGGAACAAACTGAATTAGACACAGGGCAAGCTGAATTAGACACAGGGCAAGTGGAATTAGACACAGGGACAAGCTAGGGATCGAGTTGATTCCAGCGGCACTTTCTAGACGTTTGCGACTCACATGTGGGCTGCAATAGCGACTGTCCTGCCTGAGGTTTTTCGTTTGTTTTGTCGGCACCTCCAGACCAATACCGGAATGCAATGGGCCACTCCTGTGTTATATAATCCTTCCGGTTTCATCGGACTATTTAGTCTATCGTGCCAAAAGAAGCTGAGCGAAATCTCCAGTAGGTACAGGGTCGTTAAAACCTACCAATCTTCACCTGCCACTAGAATTGCCTATTATTATTATTATTATTATTATTATTATTATTATTATTATTGAGACACCAGTACGCTATCACGGATTCAGAGACAGACAGAATAGTTTTTTGAAAGAAAGTGGTAAAGCTGAAATAAGAACATGTAAATTAAGGATACCGTTTGTGGCACAAATATTGTATAGGCTAATTACGAATACCGGAATAATGTTTCTATAACATGAGATGCAGTTGAGGTTATTATATGAATGAAATAGGGGCAGGGGCGGAGAAAACTGTAAAAATGTAAATATTGCTGATATTTAGAACTAGAATAGGCCCGCATTCGTTCATAAAATCACAAGGGTCTGGGCGCTGCAACGAATCTGTTGTCGGCGGGATCAGCATCATGCATTTCGAATTTTGTTAGCGTCCAGTGTGATTGAGCTGACGAACTGTTGGTACGTGCTGATGTAACTGTCACCGGTACCACAGTTACTGCTGCCACGTTACGGAAATTTATTTCGTACTAGCTCGCTAACGTCGCCAGTCCACACTGCTGCAGTCCACCGTATCGGCCTCACTGGACCACTGTCAGCTGCAAACAAAGTGTGCTATATCTCACAATTAAATCGCACACCCTCAGGCACGACGCATGCGGGAGCATTAATTTGACCGGATTAAAATATGGATTGAAATGTTATAAAAATTAGTAGAGTTATTGGATAAAACAATATTTGTTTTAAGTCACTTACTGATTAACGACGTTTAGTGTGTCCCGTCGTTCTTTCGTTAGAAGCAATATTAATTCCCTTTACGTGTTTTATCTTTGTTGCTCCGTATTCATAGGTAAAGCAATATGCTCTCACAAATCATATCTCTCTGATATTTGAATAAAGACAGACTAACTTGATGTCACTTGCTTTTTTATTTCATCATTTAATGCTCAACATGTTTCGGATGTATTAACATGCGAAACATGTTGAGCATTAAAATAATTCAATAATAAAGCAAGTGACATCAAGTTGGTCTCTCTTTATTCAACTCTCAAGATGATGCACTGTCCAATAAACATAAGAATCTCCGATATTCTTCACAGTTTTCCTCAGCTGACTTATACATTACTAGCCTGTAAAAGGATAAGTTTATACAATGCGAGGCAAGAGTGAATGTATAACGTAACACCGGGGCGCGTTCGTGTAGCCACTGTTGGTGTGGAGGCACAAAGCATTCTCTGTGTTGTTGACATAAATGTCACTGTCAGCTGTGTAAACAAACTGAGTGTTACACAACAATGCTCTGTGACAATTTTATGTCGCCGGCAACAATAAAACTTACGTAGGTCTTCATGTAAGTGCCAAATGGTGCATTGTAACAGAAGGATGTTCGTTTGCTGATGGCCTTTTGTACACGTAAACTTTGGCTACACAGATCACGATGACAGATAAGTCGTTGCGCAGTTTCTCAGTTCCTGCAAGTACTGTAGCATAATTTATGAGATCAGACGGAATTGATCAATTATGAAGTGCAAGTACTAAATTGTATGAGTGTATGGGTGTGTGAGTGTGAGTGTGTGTGTGAGAGTGTGTGAATGTGTGAGTGTGTGTGTGGCTTGTTTGGTGTGTGTGTGTGGATCTCTCTGTGTGTGTGTGTGTGTGTGTGAGAGTGTGTGAATGTGTGAGTGTGTGTGTGGCTTGTTTGGTGTGTGTGTGGATCTGTGTGTGTGTGTGTGTGTGTGTGTCTGCTTGCATTAATTATCCGGCACGCAATTCGCATGTCTTCTGCACCGCACCATATTGCCATCTGTAGCCTGTCCCACTCTACCACATTTTCCCACATTATCTTATAAACGACAGGATTTTCGGAAAAAGACTTCATTTAACACAAAATGTGTGCTTTGATTTTCTCTGCACTTTTGTCTAAAAACTTTTTTTAATTTTGAGAAGAATTTACCGACATATCATCACGAACGTACGTTCGTCTTCATGTAAAGTCTTCGCTTTTTCTGTCATGTTTTAATGACACTTGGATTTTCTCTACACATTTTCGAAAAAAATCCTCAAATATCAAGTTTCATGAATATCCGTCCAGTGGGATCCGAGTTTGTCCGTGCGGACGGACAAGACAAGACAAGACGTGGCGAATCTAAAAGTCGCTTTTTTTTTTTTTTTTTTTTTCTATTTTGCGAACGTTCTTAACAACGCGTTGACGGGACAGTTCTTCTTCTGTTGATAGCAAATTTAAATTTTATGTCATAAGCTTTGAGTTTCTGTATGATTTCTTTAAAGCCTTTGGTAATTATACGTGCCACCAAATCATACTTTCAACAATTATGCATTTGGATCGCCGAGTGTTTAGTTTGTTTTTATGATTCTCAAATTAACAACCTTTTGCTTAAACGGCGTTAACATAATGATCTTTATAATAACAACACATTGCGTTCTCTGTGAGTTACGAACCCCCATCTCCCTCTCCTATATATATATATATATATATATATATTGCAGATTATTTTCAGTCTTCGGCTATAATTTACATATACATATTTTATATATATATATATTCAGTATCCAAAGTGTTATAATTTTGTGTAATGCTGATTTTCTTATCTCGTTTTGGAGCCGTGCCGTAGTATATCGTTTGTCACCATAAATATATTTTGCCTGTACAACCTAACTTACCGTACTGAATTGATTTAGATGCTTTCGATGCTTGGTTTTACAGTTTGTCTTCTCTGACCATTTTAGACAGTTATTACGCAATGTGGCTCTATAATTTTTAGTTTTAAAAACAAAAAATTGCACCATATATTTGGTTATACACCTCGCATGTGTATATGTATGCATGTATATATATATGTCATTGAGTTCTCTGATTTTGTGTGCGAAGTGTTTGCACGTCCGTAAATTCACTCTTTTTACCCTACTTCGTGTTTTAACATTCCGGCTTTAGGCCGGTCCCAGTGGCCGCGCGGTCTAAGGCATAGATCTGCGGCCTCTCGCCTGCTGAGAATGTGGGTTCGAATCGCGCCGAGGGCATGGATGTCTGTCTGTTGTGTGTGTTGTGTGTTGTCACGTAGAGGTCTCTGTGTTGGCCCAAAAGGCTGTAATGATTTCGGTCCGTCGTCAGTGGACTGTCCACAGCAGTCACTCCTCTAGCCTGTGGTCCTTGCACACTGCACACTATCCTAAATAGCATATCGTATGATCCACATACTTTTTCGGACAATCTCCAAGCTAAATAATGAATTTTACCGCTATTGAATAAGGTGTTTTTAGGTTAGTAAATGGATGGAACGGAGTAATCAGCTTCACGCTCCGGCTTGTTTATCCTCCCGGTAAGAGCCGCTGGTACCCGCTACTAGGAGGCTAGATGGACCCCACCGCCCATCTGCACTTGATAAAAAAGACAAATATCTTGCCGTACTGGGGGCAGAATTCTGATTGGTCGGTCTTTAGCCTGTTGTCATCGGAAGTTCAGCGCACTTTTGACAGCGCTAAGTGATGCCACAGGCACCCGATTTTGAGATTGCCTGTATCCACTGTACACAGGCATTCTTTGTCGCCTCGCGTTCCAGTGTCTCCAGTAGAGGACGAAGTGGCTGGAAAGAGGAAGAAGAGCAAGTAGGCCGCGTTCTGGTGTTTATTGTAAGACGCATATTAAAATTAACTTTATATAACTCTCTAACTCCAGTTCTCAGCCCTTGCATTATTAACGAATCAGAACATTTGACTGTATGACGTGCTACATGACCAGACAATACAGTTTTATTGAGCAAGATGCGTCTCAACACATCACCTCCACTGACCCACATTACTGACTTGTCAGAAAAGTTGTCGAACCAGAACGCCGCTGTCACTCATATTATACGTGCTGCATGTCCAACCACGCAGAGAAATTTTTACTGATGGAAATACGAATGTATACGATAATATCGGCATATGCCAGGGTAGATCATTCGGGATAGTGACTACGTTACGGTGTGGAGGTTCGGGGAGTGGGGGTTGATTCGCGGCATAGGAAAGGGCTTCTTATCTTCTCTAAAATATCCGAACAGACTCCGGGGTTAATATAACCTTCTAAGACTTTGCCGGGGATGAAGCGGCCAGAGCGCAAAACTTTTTACTGACCACTAAGTAGTGTAGAGTTTAAACTTCATGTAGCTGACTCGGCAGGTCTTGACGTCTTTGTGGCGCAGTGCCTGTTTTCTGCACCATGCAAACAAATACTGCTGCACCAGTTCAAACGGAGATGCCTTTCGTACGTTGTCTGTATTGAACTGCCCCTTTTCGGCTGTCTAAATCAGCGTAAAATTATGGTTTAACTGAAACTGCATTAATATTAAACATGGAGGTTACGGGGTTACTGGGGATCGGCCACGAAATGAACCAAAGTTTGAAGGTCATCTAGGGATCATTAAATATTTTTTCGCCCACAACCGAAGCAGTTAGGCTGTGAAGTCGAGTTAGCAGTAGTGAAATGGGATTTTAAAATGGAAATGTAAGGCACGGTATGTGGCCAACGTAGCGCTGGGAGTGCTGTGAATGGGGTAAAAAGTAATTTGGTTCGGTATTTGACAGGTTGACTTGAGTGTTACCTAGACGTAATCGTGAAGGGTATTTGCTTGGGGAGTGAAAACGTAACGACGTAGAAGAGTTGTTGTGTTGGGGTCACGTGGCGTTAAGAAGTGTACAGCTATACGTGCACAATTTCTTAACCGCAAAAGGAGATGCAGGTGATTGGTCAGCGTCACGCCGCGGCCGTTGTATCCCCGGGGGAAAAAAACCCGGTGCCTACTTAACAGGAGGCTAGATGAGCCCCACCACGGGTTAAGACGATTTGGATAAGAGGAAAGCTGTGAAACCTCAAATTCCGGTTTATATGCGGTACAGAATTAAGACGCTCCAGTATGGCCGTTTTCCTGTCATCATGCTAGTAATTTGAAACGTGACTGAAATTCACCCATTGGTTCAGAATTTATGACAACTTTCTGTGACGTAACCACTGCTATAACTCTATAGCAAAACCAACCAGATGCAGCACTGTATCAAATTTATTTTATTTGGAGTAACACTGTACATGTTTCGGACGGTCGTTCCGTCCATCATCAGGAGTTTAAGACTGTACATACAGCTGTCAAACAGATACTGCCTACTGCTTGCTAGCAATCTTCCGCTAAAGGATATAGACGGCAGTTCGCAAAATGTGTGCGGTGCTTAAGAGCCAAGGCAGGCTCGCACGACCTGGAATCCTGTTTGTATTACTGAGAAATGAGAGTTTATAGCAGTTTGACGTTCATGGAGACGTGCATCGTAATATATTTCTATAGTAAAACCAAATAGATGCACCAATGTATCTAATTTATTTTATTTTGGCATGACACTCTACATGTTTCGGAAACATGTAGAGTGTCATTGAAAAATAAAATAAATTTGATACATTGGTGTATCTAGTTGGTTTATTACGATGCACGTCCCCATGAACGTCAAACTGCTATAACCTCTCATTTCGCAGTAATGCAAACAGGTTTCCAAGTCGTGCGAGCCTGCCTTGGCTCTTAAGCAACGCACACATTTTGCGAACTGCCGTCTATATCCTTTAGCGGAAGATTCTTTGCCGGGTTTTTCATCTGTGGTGGAAGACCAACGGTCCGAATTAGCCTGTAACTTGACATGGGCACTTCAATCTATGGCCTCAGATTACGGGGATTTGAAAAGTCTCGACCTATTAACTGCGGGGAGAAGAAGGTGAGATTGAAAACGTTGGGATAAATGTGAAGGTCTGTGGCAAAATTGAGTCATGGGTTTAATTCCATAAATATGTAAAGATCTAACGCATCAACTAGTTTTGTTCATTGTTTGGGCGCGCGGAGCGCCGTCACAGACCGTCAACTGTTTGTTACTGACGTCTTGCATTACAAGCTGCCTGACATTTCTGTGTGATCACTGACCTTCCTCTATCTGCTGTTCCATTATTTGCAACTTCTCCCTGACTGCTTATGTTTCCCTGCAGACCGTATCGCGATATACTGTACGTCCCTCTATATTTTCCAGACAATTCCAGTTTTAGGAGCAACGCATTTCTTTCTCACCGCACATTGCCACATTTGTTAGATTTCGGCCGTGCGTTGCTTCCGCTTCTTTATCGCTATCAACATGCTGCAAGCTGTATTCACCTTGCTTTATTGTGTCTATTTTGTTACACTATAACATCTCAGAAGCTGTGTTACCACATTCAAGTACTTACTTAATTACTTACTTACTCCTTGGAGCAGAATACTTCTTGAGAAGCTAACCTGTTCTCAGCTAGTCAAAGAAATTCCCCGCATTTTATGCAAACCGAAGGTTCATTACCGCATTCACAAGATCCTGTCGCCTTTCCCTATCCTGAGCCACATCAATCCAGTCCATGCACCCACACCCCACATCCTGAAGATCCTGCTTAAAATTATTCTCCCATCTACTCCTGGGTCCCCCAAGTGCTCTCTTTCCCCTCAGGTTTCCCCACCAAAACGACATTCAGGTACAAATGTAAAATTACGAACGCGCCAGATCCGCAGCATTGGGCCACCGGGACTGTGCCCACAGTGTGACATACTGTAGCCTGTAGCCAGGTAGGGCGAGCCAAGTGATACAGCAGTTCTGTGGGAAAACTGAAAAAATCGAGATACAAAACAAAACCGATCATGCAGGGACTTGGAATTGAAATGGAGTGTGTTTGGTTGGTGCAGCTGGCCCTTGTTTTATTTCGCATGACAATCGAGTTAAGTTACGGTGTTGTTTTTACCGCTGAGCATGACGTTTAATGTCTGCATATGAACTGAAAGGACAGGGCACAGTCACAACTCCACAAAAAGGGTTCGGAGAAGTACGAAAACTCGCGTTAAGAGGAAAATGACAGCGAGCCGGTCGATAAGATAAACACACACACACTGGCAGTAAAACACTCGGCCATTTGCGGCACTAATTTAAGTGTACGACACTGTCCCATACAGATAATATTCATTGTTGTTAATTTGTAATAAAACTAACATAACGTCCTTTGAAACTGTACTTTGTTCTTTTTCGCTTCCACGTTTGTGGCTGACAGCTTCAAGAAATGTCAAGGGACGCACGTCACAGTTTCTGAAATAACATGAACTGTCTTAAATAAATTCAATACACCTGCCCGGTGTAGAACATAATGGGTTACTGGCGTGTGGAATAAGTTGTTATCAGACAACACGAATTATTACTAGTAATTCTTCTTATAAAGTCCCTGTCACCACGGCATGGCGCGTCCTCAGGTTGTGGATAGAAGAACGGCCTCCGATAAGAAGGGTAGCTGCGAACAAATTGAATAAGCAGTCGCGGACAGCAGACAAGGGGTGGTCCTCCAGCTTGGGGGTTGGGCGAGGTTTTAACAACCTCTCCCTGTAAAAAACTTTGTTAAGAAACACTCACATGCGGGATACTTGCTCTGGAGACAAAACAATCCGGAGGGAAACTACTCCACTACTCGGATCTCCGGGGGGAGGAGTGTTTCTAGGGGAAATATCGCGCAGTATACAAAGAGAGATGTGGGTATATGGACTGGATTGGGCTGGCCCAGGATAGAGACAGGTGACGGACGATTATGAGTGCGGTAATGAACTTTCGGGTTCCGTGAAATGCGGGGAGTTTCTTGACTAGCTGCAAACCAGTTAGCTTCTCAGGAAGGACTCTGCAACATGGAGTAAGTAAGTAATTCTTCTTAAAAAGCGCTACAACCTGTACAAGATTCTGGCTTACTCAACTACTTTCTTCCAACTGTCTCTAGTACTACTGCTGCTGATGCTACTATTAAGTGCTGCTACTACTACTACTACTACCATCACCAGCACCAGTCTGACAGCTACGGTTGCTGCTATCAATAGTACGTCTAATTGTGTTATCAAGTTCTCGTATAATGTCAATTCTTTTAATAAAATTATATTTATTCAATTAAAAATGATTGTCATAAATACAAATACAGGCCCAAGTAACAAAGCATACACCATTTTGCTTAATTGCATGTCTGGGAATTGTTATTCATTATGTAGGAACTTTCTGCTGGTTTAGCAGCTATTACATTACTCGAAATGTGAACAGTGTGCTGGGAATTCATAGCCTGTGGTAATTGTCAGCATTTTTTGTGTAATAGTATGAAGGGTGCTGGAATTTGGACCGTTATATGTCATACAGGTTTGCTGACAGCTTGCGAGCAGGATCAGGACGAAACTGCAGTTCCGTTCTGATCCTGCTCGCAAGCTGTATGACATATACCATTGCTGTGTATACAGTGAAAAACTCCTGATGATGGACAGAGGAACTATCGGAAAAATGTAGAGTTTTATTCCAAAAATAAATTTGAACTATTAGTGCATCTAGTTGGTTTTATTATAAGAATCAGAGCTGACACACCTGAATAACTTAAAGGAAAGCTGAAATCACAGTTTCACTGAATATGTCGATTTTCAGCAAGGCTAGACTGTAATATCAACTGATTCACAGTGTCCGGTAACTTTCTCTTATTTCTTCCACCTTCTAGTCCAGTTTGTAACTCCCAGTACCTCGCACCGCAACATACTGGCACAATGTCAAGCCTTCGGTGTGTATAATTTTTTTGTCGCTTTTCGACCCGATTCTGTGACATGGCCTCCCCTTACGAGGCTTCGCGATCACACTCAGACACACCACACTCGGTAGTACCTCTCTGGACGAGTGATCGACCCGACACCGAGACCTCTACTTGACAACACACATCATTCACAAGAGACCGACATTCACGCCCGCGGCGGAATTCGAAACCACAATCGAAGCAAACGAGATGCTTTAGACCGCGCGGCCACCGGGATCGGCTTTCTGTAATTACGTAAATTTATTTAAGATTTATTTGGCCCTATAAACATGAAGAGTGGCTTGAATTACATTTAAAGGCCCAGGCCGCACCGCGCAGTAAACACGCACCATTTCGATTATAAAACCAGCCATTCAATGCTGTATGGGGAAATAATCGCTGTTTGTTCTCAGACCCACACAAAACACATAAATACAGTGTGTGGGCAGAACGTAGAGTTGTTGAATGTTACACTGGTGGTACATATAGTGAACACTATGCGGTACATACAGTGACCACCGTGCGGTACATATAGTGAACACTGTGCTGTACATATAGTGACCGCTGTGCGGTACATATAGTGACCACAGTGCGGTACATATAGTGAACATTGTGCGATACATATGGTGACCACTGTGCTGTACATATAGTGACCGCTGTGCGGTACATATAGTGAACACTGT
>Ga0123352_10008441_pt1 | contig 16032 bp, 8 predicted proteins | sample TergutLab28metaG_FD_89700 | JGI IMG/M metagenome (GOLD analysis project Ga0123352, IMG submission 89700) | Labiotermes labralis P1 segment gut microbial communities from Petit-Saut dam, French Guiana - Lab288 P1 | ecosystem: Host-associated > Arthropoda: Insects > Digestive system > Gut ... | reverse complement strand
GGTATGGTGTGGTATTAAAATACAAACATAAAAAACTCTAAAAAATGTATTTTTTAGAACATAACTTCTGCCCCTTTTAAAAAGGATATTTTTACACCCCCCCCCCCCCCCGCAAAAAAAGATCTCTTAACAGCAAATTAAAGTCAATTATGTCGGAACTGCGACATGGACGACGCAAATTTCCATAACGTCATAATGCAATGAAGTTACAAACAGGAACTGCCTAGCGTTTTTGTCGGTCGAGTTCCACTGACGTCATGATAAGTATGATGTAATGGGGTAGTCGCACTGATGAGGATACAGACATATGAGCAACCTCAAAGATGAATATTTCTGGCCAGATGGCCAACAGCACAAAAAAAAAAAAAACACCCCCGTTTACTAATGCCAAACCCAACACCCCTAACAAAGGACCTACAAACAAAAGAGCAACCAAAAAAAAAAATATTTCGGGCCAAAGGGCCAAAAGCAAAAAAAAAAAAAAAAGGCGCCTGTTAATTAATGCCAATCCAAGCTCTCTTGACACCGGCCTTCAAATGACAGTATACATGCACACGTTTTCTTACTAAGAATCGCCACCCTGTAGACAAAGAGAGGCAGGCATGCTTATTACACATTTAATGGCAATGTTTCCTGGTTTTACGTTTAGTCCTGCCAGTCCTTGCCACTGAATGTAGTGATAGGAGGTCGATACGATGGGCTGAGCGCCTAGCAATGACCGTACAGCCAGGCTGCTCGCACACTGGAATTGCTGATTCGGTACACACCGGGACGTGAATGATAATAGCGACGTGACGCCTTGCGTGTACAGAAAGTCCTGTGCTCGCTGTGAAAGCACGTGAGGCAGTAGCGGTACAGCTCCGCTCATTCTTAACCTCGGAACTAGACAGAGGTGAATGGTTCGATTCCCGTCCGGGCCGCTTTACCGCTGGGGAGCCGGGGCACCCATGGAATAAGTGACTGGATGAATGGACGGTCTGGACACTGGAGAAGAGCGAAATTTCGTCCTGGCGACGATAATCGAATCACAATTCCTCAGATGTCCAGCTCTTATCCTCGTCACTACCGCGTTGATCTGTGTTGTCATTTATTGGTAAGGGCTGGCGATGGGGCGATCCCTCGTCAGAGCTATTTCATTGCGTTACTGAAAATGCTGCAACTCACATCTGAGGTTTGAGAGGCAAAAAGCCTAAGCCGTACAAGATGTAAGTTTAGAGTGCCAGCAGGTAGGAAACTTGCTGGCAAATTTTAACAGTGTAAAATTCTGGCACACGCTTAGGGCCTTTTAGCAGTAGCGGCGGCGGCGGCGGTGGTGGTGGTGGTGGTTGTTGTTGTTGTGGTGGTGGTGGTGATAGTTGTAGTAGTAGTAGTAGTAGTAGCAGCAGCGTAGTAAAATACTTGCCCCGACGACGGACAAGCAGATGGCCATCTGCACCTTACACATTACTGTATCTTCAGTACATCATACGAGCTTCAGCAATGCCTCTGTAAGTTAGCGTATAGGTACATCATGTCAGCCATCTGACCACATCCTAAACTCTTACTGATTATATTGTAACCATACAAACCAATATTTCCCAAACTTTTTTGCTCGCGGAGCCCCTTTGGCTTCGAAAAATAACCACGAATCCTCACATCCTTGTTCACGTAAATATAGAGTGCCCGGATGATATGCAAAATTAAAAATTTAAAACCTAGAACTGATATTAGATACCCACGAATACATACCAGCAGCATACGGTACGTAACAGTGCACTGCTTGTTTTGCCCCTGATTGTCGTTCGATTCGTGAGTACAGGGAGATTCTTAATTATATATTCCAATGATCATAAAAAATAAACACATCGCCAATTAAAAAAGTTTGGCGATGATTTTTCACAAACAAATATTCCCTTAATTTAAAAATAAGTAACGCCCAAAGTAGCCATTACAGAAATATATCCATGGATTTAATAATTGTCCAACAAGATGCGACTTATTCAGTTTATTACATTTCTGTAGGCAGTTCTACATGTTTCGGGCGTTGACACCCATCATCAGGAGCTCGTACAACTCTAATTACAGCTTCTGGTATTGATTTAATGCAATGAGTAAAATACGCTGCTATTAATACTAATGTATAATTTAAATATATTAGTATGTTTATTAAAAATGTACGTTTGAAGATTATAGGGACACGTACGCTGGATAAAGCAGAAAATGACAAGTAAATGAGACGTGGAATTAAAAACGACTAGTACGTAGAGCGGGTAGTAAGTAACGCACAGAAATTTAAAAAAAAAATCAGTCGCGGGGAAAAAAATGCGTAACATCATCATCACCATCAGCAGCGGCGGCGGCGTCGGTGACGACGACGACGACAACAACAACAACAACAACAACAACAACAACAACAACAACGGTAAAGTGAGAGGCACAGCAGACCCCGTGGACGCCAAAGAGACATAAGAAGAAGCCGAAATCTAAAGCCATTCCTCCTTAACACAATTGCAGCTGAATGGTTAGCTTCACGCCCTCGCCGCTTAACCCACGGGGAAGGACTGCCCGGTACCCACGGAGTGAGAGGCTGCTTTGGAGAAAGGAATATTTTCTTGCCTTTGCCGAGAATCGAACTACGATTCCTCGGTCGTACAGTCTGCAACCTAGTCACTCTACCTGGTACGCTATTCCGGATATATAATAATAATAATAATTGCGGCGTTATATTAACCGACGAACACAACTGTGCATATCTATTGATTTGGTCCTTAATTTAGTACCACTACATGTTTCGGCTGTTTACATAACACCTTAATTTTAAGCAATACACAACGGACTATGTCACCTAAGATGATGATGATGATGATGATGATGATGATGATAATAATAATAATAATAATACCGCTCACTGAATGTCACAGTGGCACAATCCAGAAATTTCCCCATTTCGATTTCATAGTACGAATTAGCTAAAATATATAACAACTACATTCTACAACAATGGCATCCAGCGGGGTATGTTTCGACTAACAAATGTGCCGGTATTGTCGGATGTAGCTGTTATATTTTTCAGTTCAATCGTTGTATTAACTCCAAAAGGCAAATTTTGGGTTGTGCCAATAGTGCATTCAGTGAGCGATATTGTTTTGGATCTTAAAGAGGAAGGGGTGGGATTGAGTGGATTAATCTGGCTCTTGTTAATACGGTGATGAACCTTCGGATTCCGTAACATGCGGGAATTTCTCGACTTGGTAAAGAATTAATGACTTATCAAGAAGGGCTCTGCTCCATGTAGTGAGTTCATAATATAGGCTAAATGCCGATAACAGAAAAAAGAAACTGGGCTGAACAAGATATCCCGGCAATTTTCATAGTCTATTGACTAATGCTTTTGCTTTGCAAATGCCAAAGAAAGCTTACGCTATGGTCGTAGCACACCGGCTAAGCACCACTGCTTTAAGAAGCTTTGTTTGATATACTGACGAGGTCAAAATGAGGATTCACGGAAAGCGAACGCCAACTCTGTGTGGCGGCGATAATGCGATGCCTCAACAGTTTCCATCGTTATGGGTTCACTGATGGAAATTAAGATCTTTAAAAATTATGCATAACGAGAGAAATAGAATAGCACATTATTTATGATTTTAAATCATTTAGTAACAAGTCCGTCATTGAAAAAATGAAGCCATTTAAAATGTGTATAATTATATCACTGATAAACATTGGATGGTTACGTTTTAATGAACATCCTTTCCTGGATACAATCCTGTACAGGCCCTGAGGGTTCCAGGAGGTTGAGGCTCCCAGATTTGAAGACAGTCGGCACATGAAGGTGGTTAGGTTGTCAGACCTACGCACCGGCCGCTTTTACCCACCAGAAAATATTCCTGGTACTCATTTCATAGTGCGGCCAGAAGGATTATGTCAATGAAAAATTCGAACACTACCTTCCGGCTTGTAGCTCGGTGCCTCAACCAACTGCTTCACCGCGAGCCCCACAATGAAATATTAATACACAGCACAAGAAATCAGAACTTTGAAATTCGGTACAATGACACATTATTAACTACCTACCCGTCTATCAACCTGACTAACTCCGTGGAGCGGATTCTCTCGTGAAGAACTCGAAAGTCTTCTACTAGTCGAGAAATTCAACCCATTTTATGGAACCTGTCGGTTCAATGCCGTCTTCACAAAGGTTGTCCAAGTCTCGCCATCCCTAAGGAAGATAATGGCAACTTTCTTTTGGTGCTATAAAAGTGTGCTTTTGTGGATTTCCTTGACCTTGATGACATCGTAACTGCTGTGCGTTATGGTGATAAACTCTGAGAGAGTGCGTGAGTCCTCTCGTAGCAAGAGTGTTCGGTTGCTGCTCCACGGCGTCGTCATTTTGTAAGATACAATAACTGGGTCTTTAAATATAATCCACTTGAATTTTCGTCTTTATGGCCTTGAAATAAAAATTTGTCGGTCTTAAGGGCCCATTACACTCTAAGTTAAACTGTGCAGTTTAACTGTGTAAAAAAACTGCAGGAAAAACAGAACTGAATGTTCTCTGGCATAGCACAAGTTTCCCATCAGGTTTGTCAGTTGTGTGTGTCTTCTTCTTCTTCTTCTTCTTCTTCTTCTTCTTCGTGTGGTTACGGTGGATAAAAACAAGGCTACCGTTTGCTGTTTGCTAGCCACATCGGCTACAATGTTGTCCTAAAAGAAGAAAAGAAAGCGTAAAACGTGGAGTAAGAAGTGGTATTTGAAAAGGAATATATCATGCGATGTTCATCTGCTGAATGAATTGCTAGATACGGATGTGCCTTGAGATTATGCCATCGTGGTGTTGGCATGTAAACTGAGGAAACTGTGGGATTCCCTGAGTGAACTGCTCAGTTCTCTGTGTGAAAGACGACTGAAAGGACAGCTGTGAGGCCTGCGCTGTTGCCTGTAAAAACTGCCCAGTTTACTCAGTTTTCCGTAAGGTATGACGTCACACAGTAAAATCGCTCAGTTTAACTGAGCGTGTGTGGGGCGCTTTACACGATCAAAGAAGCAGCTGTTGATGGAACCTGCTCTTTCCGTACCGTGGCCTTTGTGATGAAGACATACAAAGTAAAGGACGAAGGTCGTTCAATCACAACTAAGTTTTATGTTATGATATGACTTTAATGCAACATGTTTCGGCTAAATACAAAGAGCCGTCATCAGGCGGAAATAGAGTATCAAATAAAAGTTATCATGCAAACTACCTGAATTCATTGTTCGTTTCGGTATATACAGTTGATATCCGAACTTCTATTTGGCTGCTACTGGGGACGGATGTCAACACAGAGTCTTCACGCAAAATATATGTATGGGAACTGGGATCAGTTCTGAGAATATGTGGAGGGATAAAATCCATAGCATTCTTTACTGTTCAAGTTTTTCCTTTTGAATTTGTACTGAATTTGCTACAGTTACTACTCATGGCGTGCATATCTACAACGCGCAGTGTAGCACTGAAGTGCCATTGAACCCACAGGGACCGGGATGTTTACAGCGCCAAAATTCAGTGGCTCCATACATTGCTACTACAGATGTATTAATAACATTAAATTGTGAAGGGTAAGCAGCAATCAAACCGAACAGTTCTACTGTGTACACAAACTGTGGCAATTTCAAAGGGGCGTTGTGTTGGCAGGCGCGAGGCAACTGAAATAGCGTCACTTTTATACATAATGGGTGCCATTTACAACGTGTAACTAAATTAACGTGCTCATGTAACGGTTAGTATTCGTTACACACGGTTTCAATCACTGACTCAATTTCACCTGCGAACGGCCTAAGACTGCCCTCAAATACTTCTCGTACCATATCCTCCCTTCGCTGGTTCGATCCCAGCTGGTGTCATTGGAATTTTTCATTGACATAAAATCCTTCCGATCGCACTATGACCCTGGGGTCGACTCAGCCTCTAACAGAAATGACTACCAGGAGCATTTCCTGGGAGTAAAGGCGGCCGGTGCGTAAGGCTGACAAACTTACCACCATCCTGTGCCGTCATGAAATCTGAGAACCTTAACTTCCTGGAACCCTCAGGGCCACTCCAGGCCTGTAATGGGACTGCTTAACATGTCCTCCCTAACTCACCATATATAACCATATCACATTCGATGTTGCATAATTTATCAAGCTGATGTAACTGACTGACCAACTAGCTGGATAACAACCCGCGTTACAGTTCTCTGAGAAGAGGTCAGTCATCATATCAAGACATATTCCATTGCATCAGAACTACCATATTCATCGCCTTCAGTCCGCAATCTCATTACACTCTGTTGATTCAAGGTCATTTCGGATATTTGTATGTCATGGTAAAGATAAATCAACACCGCCTGTAGAGTATGGACACTCCACGCCTTACACAATAATTATCGTTTCGGCGCAAATCAAAACTGAGTACATGTAAGGCCAGCTATACAAGCGTAGACACAGGAGCCCTGTTGAAATCCAGACTCGAGCACACTGGATGGAACCTGATCTGTGGGAGCGTGACTCGCCGTCGCCTATGCCATCGCCCAGCAGTATTCTTCCGCCACCTTATTCTCATCGCGCTTTCAGTCCGGCAAGCAAAGTTTCGGCCCGCAAAAAGTGTTAATATTTCGTTGTTTACTTCTTTAAAAACTGCGTAAATCGGAAATTGCGTAGGCCGGGGAGTGTTTGTACATAATAAACTCCCAAAGTGTCACGTGGGTGAAGATTTATTACATACTGGACAACTCCCAACAATGATTACACAACCGTTAATCTACAGTAGTTGAAAGGCCTTCCACATTTATCACGCAGTCACAATAATTAACACTGACAGAGATCGGCATCATCTTTATTATACAGTGTCAGCGCTAAGTGATGTTTGAAATATCAAGACGCCTAAAGTGAAATATAATATATACCTACCTCTCTGTCAGAGAAATATCGGTTTATAAGCGTTCACTTGTGATTTACTGGCCTGCTATCCGTACTCGAATACATATGTACGCTAAGGCCGTTTATTTTCTGGACGTGTATTGGGTTCAGAATAGGGTTCAGCTGTAGGCTCCCATGAAAACTGTGATTAACCTTTCGGGCTCCTAACGGAAAGAAATATCTCGACTGGCTTAGAGCCTAAGCAAGTAAGTTCTCACGAATGCTCCCGTTCTGTGTAGTGGGTTCATCTGTACTGAAGACTCTACAAGTTTCTCATGAAGAGCTCTCTTCCATAGATTGAGTTCACCTGTAGTGAGGGTCTACCAGTTTCTTCTGAAAAGCTCTGTTCTATGGAGTGGGCAGTTCACTTGTACAGAATGTCAGTCTACAAGTTTCTCCTGAAGAGATTTGTTCTATGGAGTGAGTTCACGTGTACTGAATGGCAGTCTACAAGTTTCCCATAAAGAGCTGTCTTCTGTGGAGTGACTTCACGTGTACTTTTGATGTTTTGCTGACTGTGCATCTCAGTATAATCTCAGTAATTAACCAACTTAATGCACAAATTCTTGTTTTATAATATGTTTATTATATGCCTCTACATGTTTCGAGCACTATGTGCTCATTATCAGGAGATCAAAATTATATTGTTCAGCATCTGGTATCATCACATCCGGTGCACTGGTTGAGAGAGTCCTCTCTCAACCAGTGCACCGGACGGCCACCTACAGTGTGTGATGATACCAGATATTGTATAATACAATTTTGACCTCCTGATGATAGCACATTGTACTCGAAACATGTAGAGGCATACAATAAACTTATTATAAAACAAGAATTTGTGCATTAAGTTGGTTAATTACTAAGATTTTACGTGTACTGACAGTCCGCAAGCTTCTCATGAAGAGCTCTGTTCTATAGGTGAGTGACTTAGTTTGCCTTTCCGATTTCAGATAATGCCTCCAAAGACTCAGCATACAGTGGCGAGATGTAAGACTACAGAAACAGAATAAAAATAACAAAACTGTGGTTTGACATCCAAAAGTCAAACCCTGCACCTTCGCGTACTGAAGACTTCTCATTCCGCGTCAATATCGAAGGAATCTCCGATGATTCTGGGACTATCCCTGTTTCCTTCATCAGCCAATTTTTACTGTGTGTATTGGCAGTAGGAATGTCCCATGCTACAAATCTAACTATGTTCTATGTGGCGTGAATACGAGAGAAACAGACGATGTTTAATTTTCCACGATCAGTCTTGTACCCGACGAATGCTCAGTTTAATAACGGGAAACATCCTCATTATTGCACAATAAGGAACTATTGATAATATAATGACGGCTTCGTTAAGTCTACGCTCGTGTATGAAGGAGGCAGTTCTACAGAATCATTCGGTAATTAGGAACCGGCACAGTAATGACCAGACTCCAGTGGCACACAGAGTGAAGAAAGGGGCCCACAGGTTCTGCTCGTTTTCAAAAATCTGTTGGCAGCAACAATAGTATCAAGAATGGGGAAGGGGGAGAAGAAAAACAAGAGCAGCAGCAACAGCAGCACCACCACCACCACCACCACCACCACCACCAACAACAACAGTACCAACATGAACAACAGCACCACCACCACCAACAACAACAACATGAACAATCACAACAACATGAACAACACCAACAAAGCAGCAACAGCACCAACATGAACAACAACAACAACACTTGACTGAAATTTTTCTTGATTTGATGACATGAAATTACACAAATTACAGCATTATTGCGTTTTTGTTGCCGTATTTCCATGAATTTGTGGATTTTTCGAACTAGAATATTTACACGGGAGTATCTTTTATTAAGGTTCTCAAGGACAAAACATCGTAAGCTTAATAATTAAACCCTCAAGTTGCGCCTAATATGAATTCAAAAAGTATTGACACTGAGTGAACTGCCAGTGCTGACTGGCCAAACAGTCACTTTAAGTCTGTTGAAGCTTTCGCTGTAAAATCAAATATTCATTAGTCGAATCCAACTGTACGGATGGCTGCGTTCGCTGTACTCCTTGCAAACTGTATTGTAAATCGATTCACTACAATCAACACCGATATGATGATGATGATGACTCGGCTATAATAATGATGGTTATAGCGATGATGACGAACACCACCGCTCTAACAGTTAAGATAGTAGCGTCACGACTTCGAAACCCATGGCTGCCTGTCTGCTTCTCCTGTATTATTACACAATAACGATATTGACACAAGACAGTCTTACTCCTCCGAATGTCCAGGACATTCACGCATGCAACATGCCAAATCTGTGTACGCGGGGAAAAAATTCAAATATTACTGTCAACCAAGAATTGGTCTAGCTCAGTGGATACAGTGACTTGGCTAAGGGCTGGATGGCCAAGAAATCTGAGCTCTATTCTCGGCGGGACGAGACAGCTCTGTTTTCTCTGAAGCGTCTTGAACAGTTCACGAACCCACCCAACCTCCTATTCGGTGGGCGAAGGGGCCTCTTCCCCAGTTTAAAACGGCTGGGGCGTGAAACTGGCCACTCATTTCCACCTAGTACCGAAGTTACAAATACATGGAGTTATACCTCCATTCCGCCATTTGCTTGCGTGAAGTGGTGCTTACTTAAACACAGGGACAACTTTAATGTCTCTCCACTTTCGCTATCCCTTCCGATGCTTTCAGAGTGTTTACGCTTCGCAGCCGAACCGTCTTATTTTTGCCCCTCCTTGTTATCCCTTCCCGCTCACAGCCCCTGGCTTCCGCCTTACCGACCTCACAGCCAGTTTGGTCGTTGAACCGCTTAAGGTACAGTACGGTGGTGTATATACGGACATGTACCGTACCGCGTGGCTAAACGTCAATATACGCTACAGGATACATGCATTTTGCTGCACGGTTTGCTTATGTGGTTCATTTCATTCTCGGAATGAATACCGATTATTTCCCCATGCAGCAGCGATTCTCAAAGTGTGTTCCGCCACCAGTTCCCAGGGGATCCGTGGATACATTTACGTAATGGTTAGTTTGAAATGTACTAATTTTTTAGATTAAAGGAATGATGTATTGTAAAACTAATAGCGGAAGTCCTTTAATTAGCGGAGTGTTTTTTTTTATATTACCATTAGATTACCTAATTAAGGAACCCCTGTACCCACGAAGCGGGCGACAGTCAGTTTAATTACGGTCAAATCATGCCATGCACTGTAACGTACCGTATGCTACTGGTCTCTGTTCGTAGCTATCTAAAATTAGTTCTCAGATATAAAGTTTTAATTTTGGATACCTATCGTCCGGACATCCTATATTTACGTCAGCAGGATGTGAGGATTCTTGGTTGTTTTTAGAAACCAAAAGGGGTCCGCAAGCAAAAACATTTGGGAAACATTGCTATACAGCATTAACAGACATGTCTTGACAATGGTTACGGGCTGTGTTCTGTGTGAGGTACGAATTGGATTTGTATGCGTATTCTTAAAGAATATAATTTTCAGGGAGCTATTCGCCACTATTTACGAAAAGTGGAAGAAAGGTAGACAAGTGTGACAGTCAGATATAAAAACAGAAAAGAAGATGGGTAGGAGGAGTAGGAAAAGGAAGACAAGGAACGGAAGAGAAAGAGGAGACGGAAGGGGGGGAGGAAGAGGACAACGGTGGTGGTGGTGGTTGTGGTGGTTGTTTTGACAGCGATTATGCTAATGAAGAAACGACGACGACGACGACGATGATGATGATGATGATGATGATGATGGAGTAACACAGGCTGACGGTTGGATCTTGGACCAACGGCACACAGCTAGCTACTCACAGGTTGGAAACCAATGACGTATTTTACGTAAAGACGAAGAGCTGGTTTTATTTATTTATTTTATTTTTACCCCCCGGAGAGGGCTGTCGTTTTAAAATTCACAACCTTACTTTGCTTCTGACATCACGAGTGCATCACGTCACAATCGGCTTCACACGCCAGTCTCGCCCACATGTGGCGTGAACTGATCGAATGAATCCCACCCGTCCGTGGGTGGAGCGATGCGAGTCCACTTCGCCAAATTTGCGTGCATCTTCTGGATTCGCGAATACTATTTTCCTAATCAGTCCTACAAATATGAATACATTCACGCCTCCCTGTGCCTGAACACCACGACGTGTAAACGTAGGTGCCCCACATGAACGTGATGTCCATGTTCGTTCTAATCGGTACAGTAACGTTCATTTACACGAAAACTAATCTTCCACCGAGCTTTCGTTAAACTTCTCAGTCCTCAGATTCTGATCAAACTCGGCTCACCATCGGTAACAATTTCAAAGAAAAAGCCGCAATGGCCTGTCATTGCTCCAATTCATGAACATCTCGTCGGCACAAACAAATTTATTTGTTCGTGCTGTACAATGTATATTAACACTCAAGAGTGTATATAAACTTCATATCGTAGGTATAACTGGCTGAACAGGGCAACACACATAGGCTTCGAACCCCCAAGTAATCAAAAGCCCTACTTATTCCACAATCCCCTGTCCCCTTAGGGACTCATGTAACACTGTAAATGATGAGCTACAGTAAATCCCACTACTTAAAAGCATTTAGTCACCCCCTCGCGATATTTGAGACGTCTTCAAACTGTTGCCAGAATATCAAATCACTCGACCTCGCATATGGCACTTGAAAAATGGAGAGTACTGTAAGGAAACTTGACAACATGCCATACAATAAAGATCGCGCTCCGAGATACACCTCTGGCTTCTTATCTCTAAATTTCGAGCCTTCACCCGTTCCCAGAGGAAAGGACGAATCGCATTGGGGTTGGTGAGAGGCATTTAGTAGGGGCAGGAAGGAGGGTTGTGTTCAGAATGAATTGCCATGTATTAATGCTGCCATCTGATTCGCTCAAGTTGTAAACCACCTCCAATAACAATCGCTACTTAACTATTGTGACACACCAATCAACACCCTGGCATATGGTAATGGTTTATATACAACTACAGACTGTTACCTAAATTACTCAACAAAAACATGATTAATATCACAGACACGCAGATATACAGTGTATTCTGCGAGAAGTCTACCAAAATTTAGGTGGTTGTTGCCTTACTCTGGGGAACAAAAAAAAAGTTATTTAACACAGATCCTAATCTCAAATGACGCATACTTAAGTCGTCATATTTAACGTAAGTTGCGACGTTAGTAGGTATCTAGTGTACCTGCTGTTCGAAATGACTGGCTACAATCGAATGCACAGGCGAGTTCGCTTAAAACAGGACGTGCTGCTTTCCTTACGCTTTCATGATGATTCTGCATTACAGCAGGACAGACCGTGTTGGACCGTAAGAGGAGTTCATCTGGAGTCTGCGATTTTGCCTGATATGCCTTCACCTCCTTGTGTCCCCTAGCGTAGATGTCAAGGGACGTCAAGTATGGTGAAGGGTATCACTGTATATGCAGTCCTGGTAGTCAGAATGATTACTACAGTAACCACAGGCATTGCCTACACGGTGCTGCTGTGTAGTGAGACACAGCAGTTATGGTGACCAGCTATGCATTGTTTGCATTTGGTGTGTACCGAAAATTTGCTAAAACATATGTTCTAAACTGTTTTTAGAATTGTTGTATTTACTAATTTGGCGTTAATCCGGGTTAAATAACAGTACAAATAATCATTATACAATGACATTTGTTTGGGAAGAAGTAAGACTGAAGACGGACGATCTCAGTGGACCGCCCGTTCTAAGGAGTGGATCTGCAGCCGTTCGCTTGCTGGGATTGTGGGGTTCGATGTCCGTCTCTTGTGAGTGTTGTGTTTTGTCAGGTAGAGATCTTTGCGTGGGGCTGATCACGCGTCCAGAGGAGTCCTACCCAGTGTGGTGTGTCTTGAGTGTGATCGTGAAGTCTCGATAACGAGGAGGCCCTGGCCCACTATGGGCTGTTGCGCCATGGGGGAAGCCTGAAGACGTGGACCGAACCTGTCCCCGAAACGCAGTGTATGATGTTTCATTTCATAACACAGAAAAATTCCAAATACTTTGTGAATTCCAAAGCAAGCAGTTTGTTGTATACTGTGCAGCTATATTAGCTGTTTCAAACACAGTGGCAATTGCGTGGACCACTTTTTTTGACATAAAAACTCTGCATTTTGTCAACATAGTGCATTAATGTAATTTGTATTGTTCTCAGAACAAGCGTGGTTTATTTCCCTAAACATTTAGCTGGTGCTCTTTGTGTTGTGTTCTCTGTGAGGTAAGAACTGTCTTTTTAAGTGCTGGTCCTATTATTTAGATTAATTTTATGCTTCAAAGCGTTCAGTAATTTACGATTAACCCAAATTTGTTTAGTTCATCACTCCCAGGTCCTACCTGACGACAGATATTTCCATCTCACAAGTCTGCGTGTCGGACATGTTTCATTTGCTGGAGAAAGGAGCAATCACGTCATGCTGAGTCAGACGTAGGGCTGTTCGAAGTTTCAGAAGACCTTGGAGGGGAGCTGCAGACAGAATGACCGACACAAAGGTTCTACCTCTTCTTAAAATTGAAGAACGTAGGTTAAGAAAATAGTAAACAACGCAAAACGTTGAAGGAACAAAGTGAATGGCTGAACCAGATTTGCGATATGCATCAGGCCGTGTTTTGTTTCAGTTCAGAACATGTCTCAATTGTCAAACCCAACTCCATTTTGTGTCAATTCGAGTCACGCGTGTCGGGTTCATCTAAGCGCATGCGTTTAGGCCGGCGATGAAAATAAAAGAAAGCTTACGTAGTAGAAAATGGAAAGAAAGATATTAAAAGTTTGCTCTGCCGGGAGACGAGATTAAAGGATTTCGTTTCCAAGCAGATGACAGGCGATAAAATGAGGGCAAAGAAAAAAAAATGTTGATGTAAGCCTCTTAACTAAACAGCCTGGGTTGAGGCAAAACAAGTAATTTGCTTTAGATTAGCAAAATACGGAGAACAAGCTCCGAATGAAACACAATGAAGGGCTATGCTACAGAATAGCAAAACACGCACTGATCAGCTGAGATGCAGCCGTACACGCAGACTATTAATAGCCCCAGCCAATGAACGCTGTACAGTGAAACCAGCTTATCATGGAAGCTCAAATTAAACATTCTCTTGTTTCCTACAGATTTCCGCTTAACACACTTACGTACTCTTACATAGACATATTCCATTTACATAAAAAGGTAAAGCAGTCCCGTTACAGGCCTGGAGTGGTCCAGAGGGTTCCAGGAAGTTAAGGTTCCCAGATTACGTGACAATGGCACAGGATGGTGGTAAGGTTGACATCCTTACGCACCGGCTGCCTTTATCCCCATGAAATGCTCCTGGTACTCATTTCTGTTAGAGGTTGAGTCGACCCCAGGGCCATAGTGCGATCGGAAGGATTTTATGTCAATGACACCAGCTGGGATCGAACCAGCCACCTTCCAATTTGTAGCACAGCACCTTAACCACTGTGCTACCGCGGTCCCCCATTCCCGTTACATATCTCACGAATAAATGCACGTGTGATCGAGATTACCTGTCAAGAAGGTCTTACAACTTCGCGATATTTGAAATTGTCACAGCGGTACTGATAAAGATATTTAAGTCTTTTATGAGGCCGATGTAGCAAGCTCAGCCGAAAGTCCGTTGACCAACTACAAGTCGCTACCTCTCACGTTCGCACGATCGCCATGTTCGTATTACTGTTAACCCGAGAATATAAAGCACAAAAGTGGGGTGTCTCCTAGTAATATGATCCAAGACAGGCCTGTCCATAATGCAACTATGCGTAATCATGAAGTCGTAAATGCGAATGAAGACGCAGAGTTAAAGACTGACGTATTTCAGATTTCGACATTAAATACATAGATTGGTCCGCTTCACGCTCCGGCCGCTTTACTTCTACAGAAAGAGAACCTGATATTCATTGGTTATGAGGCTGGTGATGGGCTCGTACGCGATCTGTGATTGCAGGATATTTGTAGGTGAGATAAAGGATTATCGGCTACTGCAGGAAGGCGTTTTCCGTGGATTACTTCTGTACCCTCCCTTCGCCGCTCTCAAAAGAAATCTTTTATCCTGATTAGTGGCACTGCATGATCGTAATCTGTCGGAGCACCGAAGATCCGGATCCGCCACTGAAAAGATTAACGTTGTTTTATGGCGAAGTTACGTTGGATAGAAGTTGGCGGGGGTCGGGGTTGGAAGTGATGAGTACTGCAGATATCAGAACGGAGGGGGATTCAAAATCGCTGAGTATGTAACGTTTCTGCCTCATTACTCTTTTCAAGAGGGCTCCAGGGGCTGGTTTGTGGTCCGTTAGTTCCGTTCCTTACCGGCAGGTGGTCCCATGCACGTCCGATGCTCATTTGTCGTTCCATATTTTGTTGAGGGTTTGCCGGAGGGCGGGAACCAGGCTGGGAGATGCGATGCGGAAAACACTAGGGCATAACAAAGGGATGTAGAAAGAAAAGAAGAAGCGACGCTTGTCGTATGAACGTAGTCGATATGGTACAGGCTGCAGTGTGAGTGGGCTACTTGACCAGGGTAACAGTACAGATAACTGGCACCAATCATATTCACGTGCTATTTATTTCGAGCATAATGCTACGAATGAGGTGGTAAGATGAGTGGGAATGGTGAAAGCACCATAGCATGATATTACTCATTTGGAGACACTGTGGAAAACTACGCAAACCTGAGAACAGCTGCTAACCCGATGGACAGTCAAAAAAAGGTACATCCTCTATCCAAGTCTACCACGAACTCAAGAATTGTAAGTAACCAGAGAATGGGGAACATAAAATGATTCAGAGTTTCATGAGCTGTATTCTGTACCAAACGTTCACAAAAGGTGATCAGCAAAAGTCTGGGGGGGGGGGGGAATCTTTTGAAAGATCTATACGTAAAAATAGGTGATAATATTAAAAAGGGATGTTAGGTAAATAGGGGACCGCCTCTGTGGTCTAGTGGTCAGAGTTTCTGGCTACAGGTACAGAGGTCCCGGGTTCGATCCCCGGCGCTACCAGATTTTCTAAGTAGTAGTGGGTCTGGAACGGGGTTCACTCAGCCTCGTGAGGTCAATTGAGGAGCTACTTGAATGAAAAAAGTAGCGGCTCCAGGTCTAGAAAACAGAGATT
>Ga0123352_10008439_pt1 | contig 16036 bp, 11 predicted proteins | sample TergutLab28metaG_FD_89700 | JGI IMG/M metagenome (GOLD analysis project Ga0123352, IMG submission 89700) | Labiotermes labralis P1 segment gut microbial communities from Petit-Saut dam, French Guiana - Lab288 P1 | ecosystem: Host-associated > Arthropoda: Insects > Digestive system > Gut ... | reverse complement strand
TTTCTCAGGCCATTATCTCCGTAACTGTTCAACTTTGGATATAGGTGTTTTGGGTTATATCGGTATACCTTAACATAAGGAACACTCTCCCGAAGTCTGGCACATTCCTCCTGGGACACCCTGCATATGTTTAGCATATAATTTATGTGTATTTATGTCCTGGAGGTGCACTAGTTATTACTGTCTGCCTCCCTGTATGCATGAAATAACTTTAGAACCACTGGAATTTGACACTGCTAAAATTTGTAGGCACAATCTAATTTTGATTAGAATTGCATTAGAATAATGGACACCATATGAGGATGTACTTGCATTTTTGCAAGAGCTTGAAGCCTATCATGGCCAATATTTCTGTACTTTGGAATGAGAGCAACCAGTTTTCTAATTTAACAGACTTCAGACATTGGTTCTTGCTGTATTGTACAGAGAGATCACAGAAGTTTTTGAGTGGAAGTTACTGAGAAAAATTGGTCTCATAATTTATGTCCAGTGTGCCTTTTTTGTATGAGGCATATGGTTTGGTTTCTGAAATAAGCACGAATAAGTACCACAGAATTGTTACACTGTGTTTTTGTTCCTGATCTTGTATATTTGGAAGTATTAAGAACACTTGACAAGTGTCTCAGAATCTCTTCCTGTTCATAATAATTCAATGAAGCTTTTCCCATATATAATTTTTATATGAAAGGCCAAGGTAAAGGTGTTGCTATGTAGTCCATGAAGGCATACAGAGGGAGTAGATGTTGAGCTGCATGCATTCTTAATTGTGGGACTAGATGGGAGTGAATGGTCAGGTCTTGCACAGTATGTAGTTTACACATACACACATGCGTATGTACTGTATGTGGCATATAGAAAACTAGCCTTTACCTCTGACAGTCTGGCACCACCTCAGTCTTGATGGCTCTAGACAGTCAGATGTCTGCTGTACTTTATGTTTTGTCTGTGGTGTAGTTTAGTATAAATTATATTTTTGTTTTTTTCACAGGGGAATGAAGAATGTCCTTGACGCCGTAACGGTTCAGTTTGATGGTTGTGTTCTGCGTGCATTGCTTGAGTGGTTGCCAGTGATATCTTGTACCGTATCAGCTGGAGCACTGCGGTGGTATTTTCTTCTTCTCAGTCGTGTCATGTCACTGGATGTTTCTGCCACTACTGGACAGAAATGTGTTACACTCTTGCAGCAGATAGCACATGAAATGAGTGCAAGATCCAGTCCCTACCACATGCTGTTAAGGACAAGGTGTGATAGTTTGATACTTCTAGTGACAGTATACAGTTTACTAGTAGTAAAGTTCTATGTTGACCGATTTGGTATGCATCTGCAGGTAGATACACGCAGAAGTGGATCATAACGATTGTGCCTTTATCGTTTAATTACTTTTATACAGTCCTTGTCATTGTGCATCATGACCTTCAGTACAAGTGTCACCAGCAGTGACTACACCTGACAAAATTAATGACTATGCAAGTGAGAACAGCTGTTCTGATTCATAGCAATGTAACCCGATCTTATGGTCTGTCTGCTTGAGTCACGTGATTAGCTTTTGTGTATGATAAAGTGGCCTCATCTGCTAGGACACCATTCTCTTAATACAGGATGATGATTTGCATGCACAAGACCTTGAGATTCACCTCATGGCAGTTCAGGCTGTCTGTCCAAATACCTGGAACTTTATGAAAATAATCATACTGTGCGTCTTTGTTTTATAAATTTGCTTCAGAGGATGCTTGTACATTTTGCTGGTTTTAGGATACGCATGCTGCAGCTTGCTGAAGTCATGGCAGAAAGAAGAGTAGAGAGAGTTTTGAACTGTAGTTGATTTTGTTTATTGACATTCAGGTTTGAAAACTCCCAGTTTTCTAGAATCTGGTAGATAAAAGAACCTTACAGATCTGTGGAATTAACTGAGTCATACCACGATTTTATTCAGTGGAGTGCTGTGAGTTCATGCAGTATACAATATAAACTCTACATAAAGAATTGGGTATTTGATTATTTTGTGTAGGAGAAGAATGGAATTGTTGAATGTACCTAACCGATTGTCATATTGGTATTATATGGAGCACATTTGGAATCATATAGCATTGTGCAGGGAACCATTTTCAGTCTGTCTAGGTAGATTAGTCTACAGGAGGTACTAACAGGGTGTCAGGGTAATTGTTTACAAGTCCTTTTTGGAGTGGAGGTGGTTCTGTTTTGCCAGCTGTTAACTGCACAAGTTAGTTCCTCCTGAATACTTGTACTCTATACCACTTGGTGATGTACAAAACTGTAGGGTTAGCTGTTGTTGTAGAAGTGAAGTAGCACACAGTGTGTGGAACTGCATGTCAGAAGAGGCATTAAGTGGAATAAAAATTATGCACTGAGGAAAGAAAGCAAACTTGTGATTTTAGAGCGGCAACACTGCTTTAGATATATCTGTTTCCTCCAGGCTGCCTAACCATCATCCCCACTGCTGTAATGCTCCAGGCCGGACAAACTGTCTGTACACAGACACTATAAGATCGTGTTCTGACTGTAATATTAGCCATAAAGTCTCATAAGTAATTGTATTAACATGTTAGTCATGGCTGAAAATTGAATTCTTAACCATGTGTTCTGTGACTGGTTGGGGCTTTCAGATATTGATTTTCTTGCAGAGCAGTGAAGTAGCCTCCTAACAACAATTGGAGTTGGTTAATCAAAACCAGAAACCAACCCACTTGTCTTATACAAATTCAAAAGCAGTACTGTGATCCTTTACAAGGATTGGAACCAGTAGATTGTGAATAAAGGCAATCTACATTGTATTATTTTTTGATGGAGGAAAAGGTTTTATATTTATGATGATCTGCTATTGTTTTCCTGTAACACAAAGCATATACAATGCAACTCACCTTCTTCACTGCATACCTCTCTGTATGCCCTGTTTTCATGTCTTCATTTGTGCACCACATCCGGGTGATCTGGTTCTTGCAATATTACAAAAAAAGGTTATTGTTGGTAGATTTGAGGTTGTCACAGCAGTTTTATTGAGGCCTGACACTTTGACACTGAGATTGTGTTTCTCGATATTCTTGAAGGAATATGGTGCCTTAGTCTTCAACAGTTGAGGGGTCAAAGAGTGATGCATACTTTGGAGACCTGCAAACCTTACGATTAATTGCTGTGTTCCTCTGAAATGTCAGGAAACACTGCCCTATTGTCACTGTGTAAAATTGCAGAAACACTTATGCCTCAGCTCGTCCTTTGTTCATCACAGGTTGTTCTTCTATAGTTTTAATTCTGAGTCATTGCATGAAAACAGAAATTGAGTCACAGTCTTCATCCCATTCATTGCATAGTAATTCATAATTATGGGTGTCTGATATGTGAGTATAATTGTTTATTTACAATGCAATAATATAATTGAAGGGTTCAGGGAGCTATCTGCTGGTCATTTCATAGGTGCTCAGTTTAATACCTAACGCAGAGGCACCAACCTGTCGTCCTTAGCTGACACTGAGTCTCATACATAACCACTGCTGTCCAGCATTCTGTTGTGCACAATCCAGAAATATGAATAGCAGTTCTTGTTGAAGTGGGCCAGACCATATGTGTAGGGTGCTGTAGCAGTATATGAAAACTGTCATTAGACACTTGTTCCATTTGCGGTGGTTCATTTGATCCTTCACACTGTCTCTGGGGGAGCTGTGATAACTCAGTTGGTGTTGTGATTGGGCCATGGCTTGGATGATCATAGAGTCATGGTTTGGTTTTCTGGTAAGGGCATGAGATTTTTCTCTTTTCAAAAACATTCAAACCGTCTATGTTGTCTGCCTGTTCAGTGGGAAACAGGGTCACTTTTACTGGGTCATGAAGCTGACTGTTCATCTCCATCTAGTGCAGAAGTTAAGAAAGAAGTGGAGCAGTACCTCTATTTTGTCATATACCTTCATGGCGTGCACATTGACATCTTTTATATACATTAAAAACTGGTAGTTCTGCTTTTGAATCCTGACATATTGCAGCAGTAGCTGTTCCTTCAACTAGTGTGTCACCTGTTATCTGTAGGTTGTCAGAGCCAAAGGAGTCATTTGAGAGAGAGACACCTTTTCATGAAAATATTTTATTCCAGTTTCTTGTGAGTTCATGTTTACAGATTTTTTGTTTGTGAAATAAGGAGTGCATTTTTAGAGGTTGAGAAGAAGTTAATACAAGCCTGACTTTTTGTTATATTAATAACAACAATGGACTCATATGTGAACCGATAAAAATGGCAGAATTTGTATTTTCACTTCTTATTTGGTGATTTGTGGAGACATAAAAACAAAGTAGATATTGTTAACTAAGGTGACGTTAACAATACATATGTTGGTTCATGTTTCACCATGGCTGCAACACAAAATAATATTTGTCTTTTCCCTTTAGAAGCAAACTAACAAACGACAGAAATAACATAAGGAATTCCTGCAGGATTAAGATCATATTGTTACATGTTACCAAGTTTAAGAGCATATTATTACGTGCTACCCAGTTTAACCTTTCGGCGCCGGAATTATTTTTTTAATTTTAACACACCCTGTATGTAAAATTTGAGTAATACAGGAACCAAATACGTTAGAATTATGAAACAAACTGCATCTTTAAGAGAAAAAATGGAGAGTATATACCATGTTTAAAATATTCAGTACCTATATTTGTTGAATAAATATATAAAATGCAACTTCAGAGCTTAGCGGTGCGGTACGACCACTATAGTTGACATTAGGCACCAAAAGGTTAAGAGAATATTATTATGTATGTTACTCAGTCTGAGTGCAGATAATTACATATGTCAGCCATTTTTTAGATGTGCACCTGTCATGAAACAGCTGTGCAAAATACTAACAAACGAACCAACCAACAAACTCCATGGTGTGTAACACTTTTTGAAGAGTTGAATACGTGTCTATTAAGTCAGAAAGTTGTCATCATTTCATGGAATCTAATGGTGTATTACCATGTTTACAAGACACCTTGACTTGTCCATCCTGAAATGGAGTTATTCTCTTTACACCTTCCCATCATATTTCATTATGAACCATTTTAATATTATCCTCCCACATGTGCCTGCAACTTCCAAGTGTTATTTCCCTTGGGTTTCTTCACTGGAACCCTGACTGCAAATCTCTTCACCGCCATGTACAAAACTGGTGCTTATTTATTGTAAACATAACACCATTGATATTAAAAAACCATTTGTAATTCTCACTACGTTTCTCACTGCTGACACTGATGGTGGTTGATTGTGACCCAAGCTTGTAGGACCTCTAATGAATGAGTCGATGTGCAAAGAAAAGTGTGTGCTCTGATGCTTATATGTTTATTGACTTTACAGTCCGTATGTTCATTTGCAGGTTTGGTTTGTATAGCACTCCCTTTGAGCCAGAACTGTTTGACATTGAACCGCCAGTACCTGCAAAGTTTTCGTCAGTTCCCATAACCTATGCAACAGTTGTTAGTGGGGAGACAAGTGGGAGTGCCATGGTCACATGTCCTGGAGTTGCTGTGGGTCCCTCAGGTTTTGGTCTATCCTCTGATCTGGATCTCAGGGAGCTGCTAGGGATAGGAGGTACAGCTTCTATCGTTACTTTCACATTGTGTTCAGAAGTAGTAATTCTGTCAGTTTTATTGACCACTCATGATAACATGTGATTTCCATCATACAGCTTTTCAAGTGTTACCTTTTGAACTATGATTTAAATAGGTAACAGTGGTTAAATTCCTAGAAAATTATCTTGGACATATGCAGTTATCTGTAGATGTTGGTTACAGTACTGTCTGAAGTGAAACTAAAAAGCTCTTCCCAAAATTCAGCTTGTTTTTATGGATTTTTAATGACTGTAGTAAGTATAAACACAATGAATCTGGTATATCACTAGCCACTCTGATTTTGTTACAGCTGGATTTTCCAATATTGGGGATAAAACAACAACAGCAAGATTTAAAGGCCTTACCTCAAACCATTACATGAAGGGACTATTAGAAACAGAACCTCTACATTTCACCTGCCATGCAGCCAGTGATGGCACCAAAATGGAAAAGATAGAACCAGGTCTGACTCTTCTTACAGTCTTCATGAAGCTAGTAGTATCTCACAGAACAGTTTCGTTTTGAGGTCTTTTTGACAGCAGTTTTCAGTGCTTTACTAAGTTTAAAAAAACAATTGGGAAACCATATTTGTCTGCCTGTGTATGTGTGACTTAATATCAGTGACTGAATTCTGTACTGAATTATTGTGCAATTCACTGTGTGAGTTGTTGATAAAATGTTGTTGAGAAAACAATAGTTCCACGAAAGTTAGCTCAGTATCAGGCATATTCTGCTTCATTGAATTACTGGCTATACTTCCCATATTTCTTAACAAGTTTGGGTGAATTTTGGTGTAGAAGATCTTCACACATTGCCACTGAGCAATTGCATGTTCCATAAAAGTCAGTATAATGAAAAATCTGCTTTACTTTGGAGCAAAAGTGAAATGTGCTTGTGCATGACTTTATGTTTCATTGTTCTAGGTGTGTTTATGAAATTGCAAAAAGCAACAGGTAGCTTCAACATGTCTGTCTGTCCTTTCACATGGAACAACTGGGCTCCCACTGGACAGATTTTCATGAAAATTGATATTTGATTTTTTTTTTAAATCTGTAAATACATTTGCAGGGTTGATTAAAATCTGATGAGTATAATGGGTACATTTTGTGAATACCTATGTACATTTATGATAATATCTCACTGAATTCCGTGTAGAATGAGAAATGTTTCAGACATAAATTACTGAGGTGGAATCAAAACACACACTTTATTTTCAGTACCTTTTTTTCTGAAAATCATGCCATGCATGAGATAATGAGGAAAAATATAGTAGAGCTAGACTGGTCACAGATGACAGTAAAATACAGCACAATTACTTCACATGCTGGATAACTAAGGCTACAGACACACGCTCAGAATGTGTAATACCTCTTGATTTTCCACGGCAACAATGGTTATGTAAATGTGCCTCAGTATTATTTTATATGTACAATGTCTGTCGTGTTGAATTTCAGTGTGTGTTTTTGTGTGAAATGGGTGATGCTTCAGCTGGCAAGCACAAGACTGGTAGGTCACTCAGGTGTGGGTTTAAACTGTGTGTCAGCATGCACAGATGTATAATGTATGGCAAGTGCTGTTTATTAGTGGCAAGATGAAGCTCCTGAATGGTTACAGCACTGTTGCCACAAGATCAGTGGTCTGCTCTAAACGGTGAAGTTTGTCAGGAATAATCCTTATGATTGTTAAATTCATTCTACTGTTCCCATTTTTAATTTCAAATGAAGTGCAATGCATTACTATAGTAAACTCTTCAGTTACCTAACATCAGCTATACCTATCAGCCTGAGATGCTCAGAATGTCTTGCATCAAGTAAAGGTGACAGCATCATTGGCCTTCTTTACACAACTCTCATTTAATTCAATCTTCTTGCAGCTCCTACTGAACATGTAATTCTGGTGCCCATGGTTTAAGGATAGTGTGCTAGATGGATTGCGTATGTCATGTATTAAGCATCTCATTTAATTGTTTTAACTTTCCAGGATCATCATCTGGTGCAAATGGTTCTTTTCCTATTGGAAATTTCTTTGATCCATCCAGCTTTGTTACAACAAATTCTGGGGCTAAAAAGGGAGATACGGAATTTGTGAGTACATTTTGATTGATAATAATTTCTGAATAACTGGGTTGTCTGACTGAAATAGGCCAGCTGTTGGTTTTATGTGGTTTACTTGCAAGCAGATTGCTTCATCGTGATTAGTTTTCTGTTTTGTATACTGTCTGGGTACAGGTCCTTTGTGAACATACTTAGCAGACTTGACTGATGTTTGTGTATCATGTTTGACTTTTACTGAACCATGAAAGTGACATGTGATGATATTTTAATGGCAGTCGGTGTTTTGTAATTCGTGTTTTGAGCTTATCCTTTTTATTTTATTTTCATCATTTTAATTACATTCCCCCCACCCTGTAAAAGGTGCTGGTGTTACCAGCAGTTAAAAGTATTTATAATGTTGCTTTGAGGTTAAACACTGCCCATTACTTCAAAGTTTCTGCTTTCTTTTGTCTGTTTGGGTTCATAGATGAAGACACTTATTCCACCTTCCCACCGAAAATTTAGTCACAGGCATAGCTACTTGTGAAGCTTGTATTCATTCAAAATATTAAACTTGGGTTAGTGTTTTATTTCATTTACCACAAAAAATGTTGTATAGTTGTGATAATTTGAGTTAAATGTGTGAATGTACTTTGTGTTTTAACACGTGCAGAGATTTCAGGCCTGACTTTAGTTTCTGTGGTTCTAAGCATCAGCACATTGTGTTTTCTACTGTCAGAAGAAAAGAGTCATATTTGGGGGGGGAGTGTGAAGATTTAAAGACAGTTGTAGGCTTTAAAGTTATGATGCTGTTAAAGTGCCTCAGGATGCAAGGAAGGCATGTGAGTCCTGTTTTATTACTAGATTTTAGGTTCTGACAGTGGTATGGCTGAAGATTAAGTTTTCTGTGCTTAGGCACTGTGTTGTTGCATGGGTGGTTCGTGACATTTCAAAGAATTGTAGACATACCAGAAGAATTGAATCTTCATATCTTGTTTTCCATGTGGTATTCTTTTGAGACACACTTCAATTTTCTGTGGGGTATTTATGACCTCTGGTGGTGGGAATTCCAGGGAGTTTGTAGTTTTTCATTATTCTGCGCAGTTGAACTTTTGGTTGTTGTGTAGAAGATATTTTTTGGTGGCATGAGAGTTACTATGTTGAAAAAAAGAAATTGCATTGCTGTTAGCATGAATTGAAGTTTGAGGGCAGTTGTATCCTTCTTGCGTCCTCTCATTCTTGTGTTCTGCAACCATATGACAGTTTTGCTGCTAACTGGCGCTGTACAGAGCTGAGTGTGAAGAATAAAAGGCTGCAGAGAGCACACTGCAGAACATAAATAACAACCTTTTCTGGCATGGAGGAGAGCTTTTTATATCCTGATTAGTCTTCTCGATAGACGGGAGGATAATATATGAGTGGATCTGAGAGAAGTAGGGTGGGAAGGTGTGGATTGGATTTTGGCTCAGGACATGTGGTGGGCTGTTGTGAACACAGTGATGGACCTCTCATTTTCATTGAAAACAGAGAATTTCTTGTGTAGCTGAGGAACTGTTAGCTTCTGAAGAAAGACTTTGCTGCTGCATGCAGTGAGTTATTGATTCCAAAAGCTGAAGATTTCTAGCTTTTGTCCAGAATTGACCTCTGTTGGTTTTAATGTTTTAGATTCTTCAAAAAAAGGGGCAGCAGATTACCTGATTTAAGGGGGTGTGTGGGGATAAACACAGAGATGGCAGCAAGTGTTAGGACATACTGAAAGTGGCCACTCATCTTGCAGTGTAGTCTCTGAAATACCAGTCTTGCAGATCTGCTTTTGTGCTAGATGCTAGTATACACCTGCGTGTTGGTGCGCACTTATGCTTTTACATAATTATATGCGGTTTTGTTGAGGTTAATGATACTCCAGATTGATTGGAATTATTTTGCTGAAACCAGTAATTTCTTATTAATATTTTTTGAATATTTTTACTTTTCTGCATAGTTTTAGTGTGTTGTAGATGGAATTTGTCAGTCAGAACAGTAGTGTTAAAAATGGGTGTTCATGCAAGGTTGAAATGTTGCACGTCAAGTTTCACAAACATCAAGGCTGAGCTGTAAAAAGCAGTGTTATTAATGCAGTGTTCTTATTTGTCTTCATTTGTCATCAGATCTCATTTTATGCAGATGTGAAGGCAGAAGATTATATTCAAATAATGTCAAATTCAGACATGAAGCTAAAATGGCAGTCCTTGTATCCATTTGAGAATAAGAATAAATGTAAAACAAGTGCACCGACAATGGTTTATATGTGCAATCAAGGCAGCAGAGGTCCGGGAGAAGCAGAAAGTAGTTCAAGTTCATCGTCACAACAGTCCACTGTCTCACGTCCACCTCCCACCAGATTTGCAAGTTCAGGTATTGGTTTGGTGAAGGAAAATACATCATGTGAAACAGACAACAGAAAACAGGAAATCAAGAAGGTTTGCATTTCATCTCAACAGTGCATGATTGACAGTTTTCATTCTACAGTCAAGAAAATATATTTGCATGCTCTGCTGTTAGATGAAAGTGGCTTACATATTATGTATTGTTTTCAAGTAGACATTATTATTGGTAGATGGTTTAGTAGTGCCATCATTCACAAGTAATAGCTTACAGAAGAAAACAGATTCAGTAGAAACTTGTTGTGGAAGATGGAGATTGAGGGATAGTTTGAATAAATCTAAGATAATAGCCTTTAAGAAAGGAGGGGAAATTGAAGACTGCCACATGATGGAGAATGAATGGACATAATATAGAGGTTTTATATAAATTTCATTATTGAGGAGTAACTTTTGTAAAAATCAGTAGGATAGATAGAATTAGCAAATAAAATTAGTTGAAGCAAACGGTTATCAAGTACTGATAGCTGTTGCTAAGTTCATCACTAACCCATGGATAATGCATAATAACTATTGGTATTGCAACAAGTTAGTATGCACAGTGAGGTCCAAAAGTTTTAGGGGTGATTTTTTTTAAAAGTCAAAGACACGTGAGGAAGACAAATACTTTTTTTTAATTCCAAATAAGCTCCCTTGGCATATATATATATATATATATATATATATATATATATACACACACACACATGCACACACACACATACAGGCTTTTGCACTGTCATACAGTTTCTAAAAAGCTGCCAGAAATTTCTCTTTTTGGACTGTCTTTAATTCATCAGTTACGGCTTCTTGAATCTCAGCAACATCTGCAAAGTGGAGTCCTTTAAACTTCATTTTCAACTTGGGGAACAGAAAATAGTCTGGCGGAGATAAATCTGGAGTATGTTGGGGGTGATAGAAAGTTGTAACATTTTTTGGGTCAAAAATTGGCAAACACCTGCAGCTTTGTGAGCAGGCACATTATTGTGCAACAAGAAAAAATCTCAAGAGCAGAACGCAGCTGGACGAACCCGTTGAATGTGTTTCAGGAGGCGATCCATTACTCCTTTATAAAATTCTGAATTTACTGTTTTTCCCTCTGATATGAATTCTTTAGCACTACACTTTCAGAGTCGAAAAAAATTATCAACATTGTCTTGATGTGAGACCTTTGGAATTTCAGTTTCTTCGTCTGAGGGAATGTCTGACCAACCCATTCAAAACTCTGTTGCTTTGTTTTGGGGTCATAGGCAAAACACCAGGTCTCTCATCTCCCATAAAAATTTTGTTACAAAAATTTTTGTCTACATCGGCCAACGCAATAATTTCTTAATAAGATGTGACTCAATCTTCCCTTTGCTCAGGTGTCAAGGAGTGTGGAACAAAATGTGCACACAACTTTCTCTTGCCCTAATCCTCTTTCAGAATCCGAAGAACTATAGCCTTGGGGATGTTCAAAGATTCTACTCTCATTCTCGATGCAATTTGACGGTCATTTTTGACCAAGTCAGCAACAGCAGCAATGTTTACCTCAGTTCGAGTCAATTTGGGATGGCCACCTCACTGGTCATCATCTACCAGCTCCCATCTCTCTCAAAATCGTGAATACCACCTAAAAACTTTGGATCGGTCCAGAGCCTTATTCCCATAAGCCTTTTGCACCAATACTAGTGTTTCTGTCGCAGATAGACCGGCTTTGAAACAAAATTTTATAGCAACTGTTCATTTCTGCCATCCATGATGTATAAAGAAAATGACTTTACCAGACAAGTTATAACTCATACACTGTCTAAGATAAACAAACGAAACTCGGTTGTGAATGGATGTTGATTGATAGTACTTAGTGGGTTGGCTGATAGATTGCTCTAGTTCTGTTATTTAAAAAAAAAAAATCAGTCCTAAAACTTATGGATCACACTGAGTATACAGTTGTAGAATTACCAGAGCTACTGCTGGAGTTTTTAAAACAAAGGACCAAAGCACGAACAGTGTAGATGTTTTTTTATGGTTTTCCTTTGTGACTCCAACAGATGACAACCATTACTTGATCAAACTGTGGCCATATCCACATTCTTTCATCATACATCATACCTCTTGACACTACTCTTGAGATATTGATGTCATCAAATATGCAACACAAAAAATTATAAAGCATGCCATAATTGTACTTTTATGATGTGTTGTGGTCCAGTATTCCAATGTAATTTTGGTGTGCTTACTTCAGGGGTGTACAAATTATATAAAAAAAAAAAATTTGGAGCGACCTCTAAATTCTATGTGCCAGGAAGGTGACATGAAGCAAGTTCCATGCTGAAGATCCACGGTTGTTAGGCACCACCGTACAAACTGTAGTCAGCACAGTGACCTGGCCCCAGGATTTGTGCATCCCTGTTTTACTTTATTATTTACTCGCTTCCCAGATCTGCAGAATAATGGTGGACTTCTCTCTGAAGTTACTTTAAAATCGGAAATATAACAGGAAGAGGCAAAATTATTGAAACCGTGTTATTCAGTAGCTAAATAGTATCTTGTACATGTGTATCGGTAATATACTAAGTAACTGCTGCCCAGTTGTTGGTTCAGTAGCTAAAGAGTATCTTGTACATGTGTATAGGTAATATATTAAGTGACTGCTGCCCGATTGTTGGTTTAGTAGCTAAATAGTATCGTGTACATGTGTATTGGTAATGTACTAAGTAACTGCTGCCCAGGTGTTGGTTCAGTAGCTAAATAGCATCGTGTACATGTGTATCAGTAATGTATTGAGTAACTTCTGCCCGGTTGTTGGTTCAGTAGCTAAATAATGTCATGTACATGTGTATCGGTAATGTACAAAGAAACTGTTGCCTGGTTGTTGGTTCAGTAGCTAATTAGTATTGTGTATGTGTGTATTGGTAATGTACTAAGTACCTTCTGCCTGGTTGTTGGTTCAGTAGCTAAATAATATCGTGTACATGTGTATCGGTACTTTAGTAAGTAACTTCTGTCAAGTTGTTAGTTCAGTAGCTAAATAGTGTTGTGTACATGCGTATCAGTAATGTACTAAGCAACTGCTGCCTGGTTGTTGGTTCAGTAGCTAAATAGTATTGTGTACATGTGTTTCAGTTATGTACTACTGCATCGTGTTGGTTCATTAGCTGAATCGTATTGTGTACATGTGTATTAGTAATGTACTAAGTAATTGCTGCCTGGTTATTGGTTCAGTAGCTAAATATGAACATGTACATGTGTATCAGTAATGTACTAAGTAACTGCTGCCCAGTTGTTGGTTCATTAGCTAAATAGTATCATGTACATGTGTATCAGTAATGTACTAAGTAACTTTTTCAGCTGTTGGTTCACTGTGTGTAGTTATTGTATTGTCTGAAAAAAAAGTGTGATTTCTGTGTAAATATGTGTTGCTGCTACAATGCCTTGTTATATGCTAAAAGTGAATAGCTTCCTGCTTTGTCTTTATGGGAAGGGTTGTTCTTGAGAAATGAACAGGTGCTTAGTTAGCCAAGAAATTGAATTTTGGAACACCCAAAAGCAATTACTGTGTTCGCAAACCCTACACAGTTGTATGTAAAGGTGAAGGCGAAGTTGTCCCTGTACATGCCTTGAAAATGTATGGGGGGAGTGTAGGTATACTTCCATTCATGTGTAACCTCAACACTAGTTGGAGGTAAGTGATCAGACTCAGGCCCTGGTCACTTTACCCCTTGGAACAGGGGCCTGGTGCCCATTGAATAGGAATGTGGGAGGGTCCAACAGCCAGTGTGGACATTTTGGAGAAGAAAAAAATCTCTTGCTGCTGCCACAGTCTGAGCTGAAAGTCTTCCAGCCCATAGTCCAGTAACTACATTGACTGAGCTGTCCTCGCACTGCAGTTGTAACTAAAATTTCTCTTACTTCAAATTGAAATGTTTTTTTACCATACCAGAAAAGAAAACATATGCCATAGAAATTCGAAATAACGTGGCATAATGTAATATCATTATTTCTTTTTTCTGTTCTGTCATGCGTAAGTTATACACGTACATCAACCTACTTCTGTTTGCTCATATATAAGCCAATCACATGATATCCTAAATAACGACTAGTTCCACTCTGTTAGACAGTAATTCACTTTAGTGGTTGCTGAATTGGTTCTGAGCACTCCTGGCTTCAATTTTTGGATCGTCCATGTTGGATTTATGGTGGATGAAGTGGCACAGGGTCTCGGATTTATCATGCTCCTTTGGTTTCTTTCTGTATTCAGCATCATCTAGAACTTCCATTGTAGTTAGTATGGTGACTAGGGTGTGGGTTGTGATTCCTGACAGGGCAAGAGATTTTTCTTGTCTCCAAACCATCCTGTGCAGCTCTGGAGCCCATCCAACTTCCTGTTCAATTGGTATGGGGGTTTGTCCCTGGCGATAAAGTGGCAAAGGCATGTAGTTGACCACTCAAATCCGTCCAGTACTGAGGTTACGAATGAGGGGATATATATCTCTGCTGTCCCATAAATGAAATGTGGTGACACAAAGGGACAGCTTTACCTTTACCAGAATTAACTGTGTGTGAGTCACACTGTTTTTTGTCCTGTACACTCTGACCTGGGGTTAGTTTCACTAAGGATGAATACAGTATGAACAAAAATACGTTTGGGATTTTTAATGTGGAGTATGTATAAACTGTCAATGCAAGGAGTTTCCTTGTTTTTGTCACCTGCCAAATTTAGTGTAGTAAGTGCATATCTACCCCATGTGTACTACATTATACCTAAATACTGTGTTGTCCTCAAAATAGTTGTGTATCGCTTTTCACATGTAGCATTACAAATTCATGCCACTTTTGCCTGTTGTCTGGAGTGGTATATTGCACTGGTTGTGGCTAGTTAGGTCTGAGGTGCAACACATCAGACACTGTGAACTAAAGGAACTTAAGCACCAAGTTGCTTTCCTTGATAATTTTTTGGACTGCACAGTTAACTGTGGCATATATTCTGAGCATCCTGTTGATGTAATGGCATGTGTGCTGTGCATCTTGTTGTGGTGTTGTGGCATATATGCAGTTAATTTTGTTGTGATGTTGTGGCATATATGCCCTGCATCTTGTTGCATTGTAAGGGTTTGTGTGCTCTTCATCTTTTTCTAATGTTAGGTCTTATATGCCCTGCATTTTTTTTTGTAATGGCATGTATGCTGTGTATGTTCTTGTGTTGTTTATGGCTTATATGCAGTGCATTTTTTGCAACATAAACCAACGGAATGCACACTTTTCATGGTAATGCACTTATATTCAGTTTTTCAATTTTTTATGTCTTCTACATGTTTCAAACCTCGTGGGTTCATCCTCAGAAAGACAGTCGTAAACACAATTTTTGTATGGTATGTTTACATGCATTGGTGTAAGCAGTTAAAAATTGAATTAAAATATTAATTTTAAAAGTTTGCATTTGATTGGTTTATGTTGCATAATTGTATCATAAAGCATGGTGCAAAAAACCTAAAAAAAACAAAAACAAAGCAGCGCGTATTGTTATGATGTTACAGAATGTGTGCTGTGCATCTTGTAATATTTTGACATATATGCAGTGCATTTTGTTGTGGTGTTATGACATGTACGCAGTGAATTTTATGTTGTTGTGGCATATATGCTGTCCATACTTTTGTGATGTTATGATGCATTTATAGTGCTTTTTATGTGTTGTTATGACACATATATATGTGCTCTGCATTGTGTGATTTTATGGCACATATACAGGGTGTCCCAGGGAGAATGTGCCAGACTTCAGGAGAATGTTCCTTAAGTTAAAGTATACCGATATAACCCATAACACCTATATCCGAAGTTGAACGGTTACGGAGATAATGGCGAGAGAAGTTTGAAAGTATGACAGCTGTTACACAGTTATTGATTACTAAATACATATTAAAACTGGCAGCAATTTGTGGTTTCTGTAATGTTAATATCTGTACTTAACATCTAATTAACATCTGAGTGACATAAAGCCATTCAATTCATCTACATAAACACTCCCACTA
>Ga0123352_10008438_pt1 | contig 16036 bp, 10 predicted proteins | sample TergutLab28metaG_FD_89700 | JGI IMG/M metagenome (GOLD analysis project Ga0123352, IMG submission 89700) | Labiotermes labralis P1 segment gut microbial communities from Petit-Saut dam, French Guiana - Lab288 P1 | ecosystem: Host-associated > Arthropoda: Insects > Digestive system > Gut ... | reverse complement strand
GTGTGTGTGTGTGTGTGGTGCCAGAACTTCTGAGTTCCATCTAAAGTTAATATGCACTTCTCCTCTAACCAAGTAATCTAATATGAATGGAGGCTGTCAAATTTTCAGCACATCAGAATCTTCAACCAAGTGATATACAGTATCCTTGACATTCTGACACAACTAATTTCCAGTTCTAGTTACATTAAGGTAAGATGCTGCTGCATACATTCATACATATAAGCTTAACTGGATAAATACACAAATGTACATCATAATTAATATATAAAAAATAAATAAGTAAATAAATAAATAAAAGGTACAATCTTCAATCACAAACAACTTGAAACCATGACCAAACTTTTATAACATCTGGCCCAGGTTTGAGAAACATCTAAAGAACCCTGAACTAAGATATAAACAAATTTTGTATTCAGGTACACCAAAATATAAATTCTGCTTATGGCAAGACAAAGATACAAGATGCCTTGAAATGAATCTAATCAGCCACACTTCGCGAAGAAACATTTGGTGAACTTTTTATAATGAATTTCCAAAATGAAGCCTCAGAACGTGTGATGCAGTACATCTCTGAAGAAAATATTCAACTCACTCCCAGACAATTACTATTAAAACTAATATTCTGGTACAAACCAAACGAAATAACTGTGCTCACTGCTACCTTAACTTCTCTTTTCCTCTTGCTATTTCTTGGTGGAGTAGCCACTTTGAATTCGGGTTTTGGTGCCTCTGTCCTGGGTTTGTTGGTATCTGCCAAAGCTGAAGTGGGCTTATAGTGGTCCTGTTGAGTTGGCAGCAATGGTACTTGCTGCTGCAGTGGTGCTGGTGGCTGCGGTTGCTGCTGCTGTTGTGGTGATGTTTGCTGTGCCTGAGGTGTCAATGGTGATTGCTGCTGCTGAGGTGGTGTCATCTGGGTTTGCTGCTGTGGTGAAGGTGCCAGTTGGGTCTGCTGTTGCTGCTGCGGTGGTGGAGGTGGTTGTGGTTGTTGTGGAGGAGCTGGTTGTTGTGAGGGACCTGGCTGTTGTGGAGGAGCCACCTGTGGCTGTTGATGCTGAGTGGAAGTAACACTTGTGGACCCAAAAGGTATGGTCACAGGGGCAGGTTCTGCAGACTCTTCTTGTACTGACAGCTTCCCTTCAACTGCCATAGCCTCAAGTTTATTGGTAACGTTGAGAAGTGCTGAATGATTCGCTGCACTTGCCAATACTGCAGCAGGCTGTGGTTTGGGTGGGCTAGGTTGTGCACCTGGAATCATGTCACAGCTCATTTAAGACACATTACCCTTCCGCAAGTTTAAATATGCCCCTCCTTGGTTCAATAAACACGTGATTAATGAACGTAAGTGCAGTACACAATGCAGTATAATGAACACGAGATCTGTCGTCTTCTGGTCAGTAACTACAAATGCTGTGATAAGTGTCATTTGTGGACAAATATTCCACAGCATTCTGCTGTCTCCATCATCAGGAGAGATGATGAAACAACTTCCTCTAAAATACCACTGGATGGATTTCAGAGCCAGTCTGGATACAGCAAAGAAAAATACCCCTTCCACCTGCAGGGAATCAAATGTCAGTCCACAACCAGACACTACCCTGGCTGAGCTACCCTGGCTCCTCTTTGACTACATTCCAGTAATAGCAACATGTCTTCATGTTACAAATACATATATAGACACACACACACACACAGAAACAGAAATACCTGACAAAGCAGGAGGGCTGTCATTTCTATGCATTACTTAATGATGGTTCAGAGGAGGATCATTCAGTACAGTTACAGGATACTACCAGAACAGAACCCCTATACAATACTTCCCTTATTTTAAGCATATCATAGCAAGGACTCTTTGTATAGGCCCTTCTGATGAGGTGCAGGACTAAATACAAATTATTAACCCCATTTGTTCATCACTAGCTAAACAATATTCTGCATGAATTCAGGCTTCCACTATGGTGTAAATGAGATCTGTGCTCTTCTGCGATTTTCTTTTTGGACTGACTGACCCTTGAAGATGGGACCAATAGGTTGTCCCAAAACATCGATAAGTAAAATGCCAGGAGGGCACAGATTTTGTAGCATTCTTTCTGGGGCACAACTATTCTCTTTTCTTCAGGTTTTTCTTTTTTCCTCCCCACCCATCTCATCCTTGATTTGATCACCCCAATAACATTTGGTGAGAAGTACTAATCATGAAGTTCCTCTTTATGCAATTTTATCAATCCTCCTGGTGCTTAAGTTTCAAGTCTTTCTGGGATGTTACATAATGGTTTCTGATGTTTCAAACAATTGCAGTTTGTTCAACTTTGGAGTCAAGCTGTCACAGAAGACTGTACACAGTGCCTGCTGAGTTTAAGAGGAATGTCATGCCTTAATCATCAGTGTTAGGGGGTCCAAGTTAGACTCCTTGATGGTGAAGACAAAGGCACTACAAACAATCCTTTGGAACTATACAGGCATTATTTATCCTATGACAATTTAACATTCCAGAAGACTTGAATCTTCAGCAACACTGCTCTGAGAACCTCAAATTTCAACTCCTGTTATTTCCACCCTCTCAGGTCCAAGCTTTCTCCTCAGCACCCCATTTCTGAACAATGTCTTTGTGTTTCTCTTAAGGTGAGAAGCCAAATATCATATCCATATAAAACAGAAATAATTATGTAGTTTTATATATAACGGGCAGATTCTGAAATGGAGGCAAACACTCCCCACCACCTGTTTGTAATTTCATAATGAATGTAATTTCAATCTGTTGGTGTCAACCCAAATATTTAAACTTTGATAAATTTCCAAAGGATTTATTAGCTATATTTCTGTTGTAACTTTGTTCTGTATTCCCTTGATGAGGGATGAATAGATATTTTTCTCAGGATTTACATCAACTATTCATGACCAAGTTCGGTGGTTCCATTGGGCCACCATTTCCCCAGCTTTCAGGGCTGCAAACCTGCGTCCTCAACTGTAAGTTACAACTCCTTACTAGCACATAATAAAGCTTTGGTGTTTTTCCTTAAGTATCCTGTCTTGACCATTAAACTGACATCAACACAGATCATAAATTTATAAGTCTCATTCAATTTCAGTCCCTTGTGGTTTCCTTGGACCCTCCTAATGGCATATTCTAAAGCAAAGCTTAACAGCAACGCCAACAAAGCACCTATTTGCTTCAGATAATTCCAAACAGAAATGTGTCACACAAATGTTAGCCAATCTGGACTCCACTATGGGTTTCATTTCTAATATCCTAACTTAGTTTCATGGACACACAGAACTAAGTGACGATGATAAAATTTCCCTCCTAATAATGGTGGTAGTTAGTTATCTATATACTGTTAAACTGTACTGCAACTTTTTCTTCAGTAGCTAATAAATAAAAATACTTGATCAGTAATTTCAAGCTCATGGTTCCGTGCATCATAATTCAATATTAATACTTGATCAGTAGTTGATCTATTACATACATATCCACAATAATGGCCCCCTGTAATTTCATCTACATGTCAGCTGCATCAACCTTCCTATATACATGTACAGTAACACGCTTCAGCATGTGTTTACTTATTCAGATCTCACATGTTCCACCTCCTGCCAGATCACTTATGCCACAATCTGATCAACATCTGGCACTTTATATCACTTTCTCTCAACCTCAAAGGCAACAGGCCCAGCAGCCACTGTCAGTGACCCAACGTTATGAACACCACGACATTCAATCACCAACTCATCTAATTCTTCTTTCTATTCAACCATGGAAATTCACATGCATATCTTTCTCATCCTTTGCCAAGTTAATCAGACTGGTAACATTTCTTGAATTCACTGATGCCACTATTCATGTTTCTACAATTCTTCATTTTACTGCTTGCTTCAGGTTCATTAGTTTTGCCTTTCAGAAATTCCCTCTCTTTATTCCTGCATTTCTCCACACAATAAAAAATAAAAACACAGTGGCTGTGTAACATGTTTCTGTATCTCTTGGTTTCATGGCAATAACTGATGAACTACTTAAGCTAGGAATGTGATATTAGGCATAGAGATACCTTGAACATGAATGAAATGCTGACTGCAAAGTAAACAATTATGATATGATCACCAACAAATTTACCACAGATAAAAGCTGTGCCTTACAAAATAAAATATACAAACAGGACTACAAACTTATGCAACAATAAGTAATTCACAACATCCACCTTAAGAATCTACGTGACGCAAATAGCTACACTCTGCCATGGTAGCCAAAACATCAGCTACTGTGAACGACACTGCTGCAGCATGCAGCGACCACACAAGTTAACAACACTAGCAGAACTACACCTTAGAGAGAAAGTTGTGCTTGTGCTTAAAAAACATAACACAATAAAGACATGAGAAAGTGGGAGTAAGAATCCACTCATTCTTAAACTTCATGCTGTCAATGTTCTTCCATTAAAACACACACATCTTATGAACCAAATGCCAACTTACCAGCTACAAGTGGATTATTCTGTGTTGGTTGCCCTGCTGCTAGACCCTGTGTCTGAGGGGGTGTGGCAGCAGCTGGTGCAACATCAGCAGAGTGATTCAATACAGGTGCTGCTACAACACCTTCATCCAATTTCTTGGACTCTGATGGAGGCTGGGAAGTTGCAGTTGGTCTAGTCACAGATCCTTCAACACCATTTGATGTAGGTTTAACACCCAATGTCACAGGGTGTTCCTTGGTTTTTTCTGGTGTTCGAGGTGGTTGCTGCTGATTAAGACCACCACCAGTTTTGTGTTCCTGTACTAAGCTAAGCGGCACAGTACCTATTGCAGCGTGATTAGCACTAGGCAGTGCAACTGATTTATTTGGACTACCTGTTGTAGGTAAAACTTTGGGTCCTCCTGCAGGAGGAGGAGGATTATTTGTTGTGGCAGGAGAAGCTCCAGATCCAACCTTTGGAGCCTGGGCTCCTGCCGTAGGAAGAGCCGGTTTTACTGCAGAGGCACTCATAGCAATCTTAAAGCAGTCACTTGTATGTACGTACGTTTATTAAGAGGCAATCCTCAACTAAAACCTAGAACAGAAAATGCAACACTATTCGGTAGAGTCCACAACAATAAAAGAACGGTAATGCTAATTATCTCCAAATATGTTACATTAAATTTCGAATTAAGCAATAACTTAGTATTTAACAAAACAATCATCTTCTAAACACCGACATTTTGCTACCACAAACAACAGAAATTCTTCTTTTGGGCAATCCCGCTAATAACGATATCACTGAATGGATCATTCAAAAGTTGGTACTCCAGCATGTTGACTTCGCCATAATAGGCTTTCATTTATTTGTCAACATCACTCATCCGAGTTATTAACTTTACAATACAAGTCATCTCATGCAGAAATACGATCAACTATACGGAACGCAATGTGGAAACCAACACTATACTATAAAATGTAACATACGTTTGCGGTTTGTTTACTCCAAGGATATCGGCTCGACCCCGTCCGAAATCCTCTTCCCACCCCTTCTGTTGAACGGAAATTCACTACTGAGCTTCCACTTCACCAGAGACCGTCCGTTCACTTTCAATCAATATACACTTGGAAGAAAGTGATATGAAGTTAAAACTTAGATTTACACCCTTCTACATACATAAATAAGTAATGTCCTTGAATGCCGCACAAAATTCCGCCATAATGTCACAATTTCTGCTCTCTGATGATAACTTTAGATGGCGTCCCACGGTTCCCGGGAGTCTTTGCGCGAACAAATGACTGTTGCTATGCGCTGCATAAATTAATTCTGGCTGACGTCACACGTGCCTCGTTACACGTCACACATTGGACGACACGATGGCGGGACATTCATTCTCTATTTTTTTATTGGTCTATAGAGCAACAACAGTAAATAATGCATTTGTGGTTATTATCTCAGACTCAGCGCAAATGGAAGTTCAGGCTGAACTATAATGTTCAAGATTTTACATGCCTGATAACATCAGTTCCAATAAGAGATTGAATTTCTCATGGCGGCCAATATTCATATTAACGCTTGTAATGTGAAGCTGTGGAATTCCGAAGATGAAGGGAGCAACTTACATTGGTACCTGTCAGACAACACGACGCTTTAAATGTTAACTCATGTATACGAGCAGGAAATGAAATAATTATCGATGTGTGAATCGAACTCTCAACAACTGAAATAAGTCTCATGAATGCCGAATGAAGTAAATGAACTTGTCATCAGATCTCATTTCACTCACTATGATAAATCATGTAACACATACATACAATACCTAATGAAACACCCGACAAGTGCAGAACAAATTCTCCAGAACAATTTCGATAGGTGACGCGCATACTAAATGATAAGAGCCACTATTGCATATTTCAGACTATTTGCACCACTCGAAGTACAAATTTAATGTATCTCTGGGAAAAGTTTGCTGCAAAATGCTCAAACCTTAAAGTTAGTTATTTCGTAACAAAATCATCGACAGGGTTCTTTTTTGATGCGCATACAGATGAAATACACCAGTAAAGAAGTCATTGTCAAAATGTAACAACATACTGAAAAAGGGAATGGGTTATTACTTATTAGCTTCTAAAGAATGTCTTACACAATTCAGTTCTTCAATTAATAACTACTGCGTTTCAGTTCCTACGTCTTTTCGATGAGCTTGTAACAATTGACGATATACAATCAAACTATTCTTAGTGTGAACAATGAGCTGTCGATAACAATCGACAGTTGCTTGATATGTATTTCATAGGACAACCGCCAGAGTGCAACCATTCCACGACTCAAAAGTAACATGACAGTTTCCGCCGCGCCGAGGGGAAGTGCAGTATTCAAGCAAAATCTTTTGACAGGACTCAGTTTGCAGTTTGCTTTTATCAATGTAGAGGGCAATATTGGCATACAATTAACCCCCGCACGTACCACGCGGTTCGAGGAAGATGTCAGCATTGGCATAATGTTTCTTTACATCCGTGGTACAAGTTGTCAAGAAATGTACATCTATAATACATGTCAACAATATTTGAATACATAGTGCTGAAAATTCACTTTATTTAAGCACATCTTTGTAACTAAATTCTTCTTGCAGAGGGCCTCCATGGGCCGAAAAACGTAGGTGGAGTATTAAGAAACAGAAAATAGATAATTATATGTGCAATTAGTTGGAACAGATATTATATAGGAAATCAATTGCAAGGAATATGTGCAACCTTAAATTTGGAAATAGTGTAATTCTTCGTAGACTGTGATTCATAGTGGACCCAAGTTCAGGGTTTAACATTTCGAATGTCAGGCAACACAATAAACCGATAAGGATATTGAAGTCATGAGTATAAAAAATGCAGTTTATAAAGTATAATTCCTTCGCTTGTTGTACGATTAAAATAAGGGACTGCGTGCTCTGACCGCAGCCTACAATTTATGTCGAAGTCACCATGCCGAAGTCATTGCAATTCTGAAGTTGCCAATGATTTCAGTGAGCATGCAGTTTAAGAACACAGGTAGCTTCGTTTTCTCACCTGGACGGGATCGTCTTCCTATGTGGGTAAATTACGTATGGCGGCGAAACACTCTAAAAGAAAAAAAGCGATTAACAGTGGCAATGGAAGGGAGTGGGGAGGGTCGAGTTGTCCTGCCGCCCCGGCCAGCTGAGTCCAGGGGGCGGCAGATTCGGTGGCAAAGTGATTATATTCAATGAATATGTTTTATTTCTTACGCGTAACACATTTTAAATTGTTGAGCAAATAAAAGAAAATTCAATAAAAATCGTATTTTTTTTAAGTTCATTATTTCTGTGAGGGGGAGCCAATGTGATTACTCGCACCTCGATCAAAAAATCTAGCTAAGCTACTGATGATTACTCAATACTGTTATTCTGTAATATTGTATAAATTATAATAATTCTGTGTAGGTTTATTCACGTGTGACTTAGAGTGTAAATGAAAAGTTATTCTGACTGCAGTTTAACATCTTTGATTTGGGTTTAGTCGTGTTGTATGTTGCGACAAACTGCTTACTACAGCACAGATAATTAGCATTCATGTCGCTGAACAGATGCTTCTGTGCAGTGTGGAGATAATAATCGAAGATGCTTTCGGGTATATGATATTGCTACTGCAACGATTCTGACGTATGATGTAATATGTAATATATTAGGTGGTTCAATATTTCGGAATAGCAGAATATCTCCTTATTCTTTTCTGAAAAGGAAGCGTTACGTTATATTGAAAGTCTGGTAGTGAAATTTCACGGACGTTTGAAGCCGGTTACACGAAGGTACATAATTAACACTTCCAATGTCGTTGATGACCAACCAATGACTACCGTTCCATCTATGAGCGGCTCGGATCTGGAAATAAGATACCGCTTATAGATATCTCAGTTCGTGTGTCTCACCCGTTCAATCAAAGTACGCCCGTAAGGTGGTTCGATACATTGCACTTCGATTTTCCTTTGATAACCGCGAACTATTCGATAGCTCATACGTACGTGTCTGTGGACCATAGCAGCCGAATTATTTCGTAACGTGCTAGTATGCGTGCAATTGTATAACGTTAAGTTTTTGGTACGGTGCGGTTTGGGTTTGCAAATTTTGAATTCTACTGTAAGAATGGCATTGCGGAGATGTGCAAAATACATACTTGACAACGTTCGTTTCCATACAAGTCCGGTTCTATCAAAGGTATGTTGAGCACCAACTTATACGCTTAAGGGGTTGTATATGTCGCATCAAATGCTAGACTGAAACATGAACCCACGTAATGCTATATGCAGTGGGAATATTTGGGGGTTGCTGTGTAGTAATGTATGCACGCAAGCTGCATCCTAACATAGGTATATGTGCGCTGCTGTATAAACGCAAACTCCAACTGTGATCTTGCACCATACAAAAACCCTAACCCCAATTTTAGTGTGTAGGAGGAACCTTCGTATATAGTGATTTTTTTTGTCGTATGTATCAGCGTTCGTAGCTCTGACGTTTCTGAATGTGTCCCAATATAATGAGAATCAATCAACTGAAGTAGCATAAAATCAAAGGCATATATATATGCTTTTATGAACGAGCTTAGACTTTCGTAACCTTCAATAAACTTTCCTGTTATTTCAGAAACTAGCGCTTCATAAAAAACCGCGATATAAAAAAGCAGCAATAGTTTTTGCACGCCGCTATTTTATTCACTATTGGAGTGTGTGGTATTTTCATCAACCGTAAAAGCATGTCGACATACAAAGCAGCTTTTTCTCACGTAATGCCCTGTAACTAGCACATCTGCACTAAGATAGCTTTGATGTGGTGAGAATGGATAAGTTGTATGGGTGCGCCAGAACAACAGAGACAATTCATTATTTCAGATCTGAGGAGTGGGAAAATAAAAAGCAAAACAGAGTATGATTTCAGAAAATTCTACTTCCCACATCCACCTATAAGTAATGGTTTTGTTAGAGAAAAAATAGTGTCTGTTACGAATAGTGAATGAAAAAGTGTAAACAATTTAGTGTTACCATGTTGGCTGATGCACTAGTCACAAGCTTTATTCCAGAAGGCGGTAACAATTCTGATTTACACTATTGACGAGCCTGTGCGTATTCTTTGTTACATACAAACATACATACATAATTTGTCGCTTTGTAATATCTTGAGAGCTCCAAGGCTCTATATTGATGTAAAGCACGTCATACAAAACAATATAAAGACAATCAACTGAGACAGTCAGAAGTCAGAGGAAGCCTGTCACACATAAAAAAAAAAACTTTACACAAGAATTCACCGATAAATGTTGTGCTGGCTATAACCATACAGCAATGACTTAACACATTAAAACATGTTTAGCAATTTAAGAATTCCCCGAACTTAAGATTGAATCACACCTCATCAGTCCGAGTGATCATTCATATATTCATCTATTGAGTAAAAAGCTTTTCCTAACAGATGCTTTTTTAATTTAGTCAAGAAACTTTTATTATGCGAAATCAGTTCAGCTATATTGTGTGGTAATTTGTTAAAAACTCTTACACTTTCATAATATAATCCTTTCTGGTATATAGTTAATAGAGATGAAGGTTTATGTAATAGAATTCTATTTCTTGTATTGTAATTGTGGATAGTGGAATTAAATGTATAAAACCTCATGTTTCGAGACAAGAATCTCATCAGAGAAAATATGTACCGAGAAGGCAAAGTCATAATACCTAACATTGGGAATAAAGATCTACAGGATGTTCTGACATTAGACCCAGTCATTAGTCTGATTGCTCTTTTTTGTAGTTTAAATACTTTAACACTTTCAGTAGAATTTCCCCAGAATGTGAAGTGAGAGAGAAAACCAACGAGATGCAACAGTTAGATGTTTATTTTTAACAATTTCTCAACATGTTTTGGGCATCATTATGCCTATCTTCAGGAGAACAAGACGTATGTTACTGCATGTGATGTGTTGCGCTGTAACAAGCGGGGAAAGTTAGATATTAGCTTTAATGTCTTCTTTGTGTGGTATTGCGTAGTAAACCTAGATGGGATCTCGTGTGTATATGAGAATGTGGTGTGCAAATGGGTGTGTCGTGGTGTTGGACTGGTATATGTATCTTGTGCTTTCCAGGTCTGGTGTATCGGAGCGGGTGCACTGATGCATGCGTTGTGCCTGTTTGATGGGAGGGGTGTGTGATGCAGGTGTTATTAGGTGCACTAGGGGAAGTATGCCGGTGATGGGCAGGTTGGTATAGGGGGTGGAGATTTAATGTGAAGTTGGCTACATACCTGGTTCTACTGGATGTGGTTGGTAGCGGTTGTGGGGCGCTGCCTTGTGGGTGCGAGCACTGTGAAGGTTACTGTTCGACTAGCAGGGTCATGTAGGAGGGTGGGAGGTGTTGATGGTGGTTATATTACAATGAGAAGACATTGATCTAATAGCAAAGCATGCACTGCTTAGTTTAGGTAAAAGTTTATCAATGTGATTTTTCCAATTTAGAAACTTATTGAGTTCTAAACCTAAAAATTTTTAACTGTCAGTTTTTTTTTGTGATGTTAGAATACCTAAAGTGAATGTGTTCTTCCTTACTTTTTTTGGAGCTAAATTTTATTATATTTGTCTTATCAAGATTTAAAGTTAGCCATTTACTAAAAAGCATTCATTTATTTGATATATTGAATAATCAATTTTGACTTGTAGCTCCATGACATTTGCAGCATGCACTAATATACTAGTGTCATCTGCATAAATGACTGGTTTTGTGATTTGATGTATTATGTATGGGACATCATTCATGTAAATTGAAAAGATCAGCGGTCCCAGAACTGAGCCCTGGGGCACGCCACTGGTTGCAGTTTCCCAATTGGAGGAATAATTCCCTCCATGAGTAGAAATAATTCCCTTTTGCCGTCTGTTTGTTAAATAAGATTCAAACCAGTTAAGATAAATTCCTCGGACTCCACAGTAAGATAATTTTTGCAGTAAAACTGAGTGATTAACGCTATCGAAAGCTTTGGATAAGTCACAGAAAAGTCCTGCTACTACCTGTTTCTTATTTAATGAGCTGAGAATTGTGTTTGTTAGTGAAAAAATTGCGTTTTCTATATTAATTCCTCTTATGAATCCATATCGTTCAGGAACTATTATTGTATTTACGCTTAGGTGCTGATTTAACCTATTAAACATCATTGTTTCCAGCATTTTAGACAATGATAATAGTAAGGATATGGGTCGATAGTTAGACCTATTAGTTCTTTTGCCCCTTTTATATACTGGTAAAACTAGTGCATACTTGCATCTATCTGGAAAAATTCCATTAGTTAGTAAAAATTACAAATATACGTGAAGGGCTTACTTATAGCTTTTACACGGTGTTTTAAGATCATATTAGAAATGCCATCATAACCAGAAGATTTATTTGTTTTCATAGTACATATTGTATGTATTAACTCACTTTCTGTAAATGGAATGGGTTGCATTTCCATATATTCAACCCTGTTAGTCTTTGTTAGAAGTTCTATAGCTTTGTTTATATTGGCATGTTTATTATCTAATTTCTTTGCTATGTCAACGAAGAACTCATTAAATGCTTTAACTGTTTCTTCAGGTGTAGTAGTAGACCCATTATTAGTGTTAATTTTATTAATTGGACTATAAGAGCGAGATGAGCCCATAGAATCTTTTATTATATCCCATGTTGATTTTATTATATTAGTAGAATTATGTATCTGATTTTTTATATGCATTTTTTTTTGCTTCTACGATTACCTTTTTTAAGATAGAACAGTATTTATTATAAAAATTGATTACCTGTGGATTGTTACTGTTCCTTCTTAGTAGGTATAGCTGCTCTCTTTTCCTATTACATGATATTTTTATTCCATTAGTAATCCAGTTAGCACTTTTCCGTCTGTTTCCTGTCATGATGACAGGAAAACTATTTTCAAAATTTCTAATGAGAGTATTTTGAAAATTATTGATCATTTCATTAATATTATTGGTATTGTAGACTGAATCCCAGTTTTCTTCTTGTAACATTAGGAGAAAGTTATTTAACGTTTGATTATTAATTGAGTGAACTCTTTTTTTTAGAAATATTTTTGTGACACTTAATCGTAAATGAGTCTAGGATGACAATTTGTGCATCATGATCTGACAAGTCATTAATATGTGGATAAGATATTACCTTTAAGTACCTGGTATTGCATCTCGGGTGTTTCATTGTTCTCCTGAGACCTTCTAGGAGAAAATTATGATGGTGTTTTGCTGTAAGTTATGAAAATTCCATTCATGTTCTGACATGTATCTTTGAATTCTGCATAAATTGAGTAGAAGGTATTGTATTCTAAAGTAAATAACCAACCTGAAAAGTAATGAAGCTGGAAGTAAAACTGCTGCCCTCATTTCATTTCATTTATTCAGCATTCCATAGATGCATACTTTGCATCACCTGATGTAGAACATGTAATTTAAAAGGAGATGATAATAAAACGTAGTAATATCTCCATGCGATATGGAGCTGGTGAAGAAAACCTCTTACAAACAATATTATCAATTGATCAGTTTCTTGAAACCACATTAAATTACTAAAATACTGCCATTAAACACAAATAAAAAAAATAATAATCAGTTCCCTATTGTATAAAATTAAGAAATCTCATTAGTACAGACTTAGAATGAACTTATCAATAATCTTAAAAAGTCAAAATATTCTTCTATAGCATAAAAAGAGTTGCTATAAAGGAACTGTTTTAGATTCTTTCTGAAGAGTTGTGTATCATCAGATAAATTCCTTATATGAGATGGCAGGTGACTGAAAAGTTTAATTCCTGAGTAATGCACCCCTAATTATTATCTACTAATATAGTAAGATTGCTACTTGGAAAAATGAAATTTATGATTAGATCTAGTATTTATATTGTGAATTTCTTGATTGGTTATAAATAAATGTTTATTGTTTGTAATGTATATCAGACAGAATATGTATTGTGAATAAAAGGGTAATATTTTCATTGTTAAAATGTATTCCTACATGAATCCTATTTCTTAAATTAGCATTGATTTATATTATCTTGTTTTGAATTCTAAATACTTTAATACTGTCAGATGAGTTGCCCTAGAATATTACACCGCAAGATACGACAGAGTGTATATAAGAAGAGTATAACATTTTTAAAGCATCTTTTGACAATAGAGATTTAACATTTCTAATAGCAACACATGCTGAATTCAGTTTAGCTCTTATATAAGCTGTGTGGTTTTTCCAAGATAATGCATCATCTACAATTAAACCTAAGAATTTTGTGCTTGAAGTGCATACAATATGCATATTTATATAGGCTATTTGCATATTATGACTGAAGTTTTTTCTTGTACTAAATTGTAGCCAGTGAGTTGTACCTAAATTAAGTGATAATAAATTATCTTTAAACCATTTGTTTATGTTACAAAAATATCTCTTCCATTATTATTCAATGGTTATATGGATTGGGGCGATTTACTGTTATACTTGTTTCATCTGTATATAATAAAATGTTAATATTCCTATTCAATAATGTTGGCAGATCGTTAATATATACCAGAAAAAACAAAGGGCCAGGAATAGAGCCCTGAGGGACTCCATGTTTTATTTTCATCCAATTTGAAGATGTGTTATGATTTGAAGTACTGTTAGCAATAATAACTTTATGATATCTTCCTTCCAAATAAGATTTTATAAGCGTATAGAATGTGCCCTTAATCCTGTAACACTTCACTGTTCTGACAATATATTGTGAGTAACACAGTCTAAAGCTTTTTGCAAGTCACAGAAAATTAAACCCACTTTTCTTTTGCTATTCATTGCTAGCATTGTTGCATGTAATAACTTGTAAGAGGCTTTTTGCATTGAAGATTTGGCTCTGAAACTGTGTTGTTCTGGGGTCAATATGTTGTGCTGATTTAAATGGTCATACAATCTTGCATATGTAAGCTTGCCAAAAATTTTTGAAAATGAAGGTTATAGAAAAATAGGCCTGTTATTAGAAATCACAGATATATCCCCATTCTTAAACATTGGTTGAACTATAGAATACTTCAGTCTTTCTGGAAAACTTCCTAGTGACAAGGCATTGTTGCATATATACAGTATATTAATGGGGAAATTAAAAATTTTCAGCATTTTGAGAGGATTTGTAGGTTTAAAGGATTTAATTATTCTGTTAATTTCATTAGTAGAAGTATGATGCCATTTAATTGTAGGAAAGGGGTATTCAAAGTTATGGTCCAGATATTTTAGAGGGTTTGTATTTGATACAATTTAGTTTTTATCTGTTTTAATGGAATATGTAACTGTATCAGCTACTGATAAAAGGAATTTATTAAATGTATTAGAAATTGATTCAGAATTGTTTGTAGTTAATTTTATCAACTTGTATTATTTCCACCAGGTTCATCATTGCTGCCAAACGGTCTTTATTTTGTTTTGTTTTGGGATTTAGTAATCATGTTATCATAATATGCTTTTTTAGCTGCCATACTAACCTTTATTAACATTTTACAATATTGTGTATATTACTTACTTGCTTACTTCATGGAGCAGAGTCCTTCTTGAGAAGCTAACGGTTTGCAGCTAGTCAAGAAATTCCCCACATTTTATGGAACCCGAAGGCTCATTACCACAATCACAAGTGCCTGCCATCTGTCCTTATCCTGAGCCAGCTCAATCCAGTCCATACCCCCACATCCCACTTCCTGAAGGTTCATCTTAAAATATTATCCTCCCATCTGCACCTGGGTCTCTCCAATGGTCTCTTTCCCTCAGGTTTCCCCACCAAAACGCTGTACATGCCTCTCCCCTCCCCATATGCGCCACATGCCCCGCCCATCTCATTCTTCTTGATTTTATCACTCGTAAAATTTTGGGTGAGCAGTAAAGATCATTAAGTTCCAAATTATGTAGTTTCCTCCACTCCCCTGTTACATCATCCCTCTTAAGCCCAAATATTCTCCTCAACACCCTTTTCTCAAATACCCTCAGCGTATGTTCGTCCCTCAATGTCGGCGACCAAGTTTCACACCCATATAAAACAACTGGCAAAATTATAGTTCTGTTTATCTTAATCTTTAAATTTTTGGATAGCAAACTGGAAGACAAAAGATTCTGCACCGAATGATAGCAAGCATTCCCTGATTTCAACCTGCTCTTAATTTCTTCCTGAATAGAATTTTGATTTGTTAAAGTTGTTCCCAAATATTTGAACTTTTCCACCATTTCAAAGGAACTATTATCAATTTTCGTACTGTGACTTTGTCCTGCATTCTGATCTCGAGACATGACCATGTACAGGGTGGGCGAGAAGTCACCGTACACCGACCAATACGCAACCATAATTTGATTTGAATCACTTACGTACGCCTTGGTTACATGTCCAGTGAATCCGTATGTGCACCTTGATGCTGGACACACAAACGGATGCTCCTCCATGTCCTCTGTGACATACGTCGGAGCATTTTTGGAGTAATTGTGCGAAAGGCGTCTTCCACAGCTCTGCGCAAATCTTCGTTGTTGTTGTAGCGACGCGCAGCCACTCTTCCCTTGAT
>Ga0123352_10008432_pt1 | contig 16042 bp, 5 predicted proteins | sample TergutLab28metaG_FD_89700 | JGI IMG/M metagenome (GOLD analysis project Ga0123352, IMG submission 89700) | Labiotermes labralis P1 segment gut microbial communities from Petit-Saut dam, French Guiana - Lab288 P1 | ecosystem: Host-associated > Arthropoda: Insects > Digestive system > Gut ... | reverse complement strand
TAGTGTCTGTGAGGTGGCGTCCCTTGTTGTCAGCACATTCCCGCAAGCGGAGGACTTCTGACAAAAGCCTGACGCAATCGTTCGATGTTCTCAGCAGTTCTAAGTGAAGGCTCTCTTGCTGGACGTTTCCTTTTTGCGGCAGACTCTGTTTCTCTGCAGTTTCTCACCCACAACAGTACAGTATTGCCACTAGGGACACTGTCGCTCCGATGAATATTGAAGTGCCGACGAAATATCCGCTGAGTCACAACGACAGAACCGTTGTTTTAGAAATACGTCTCCACAGCGAAAGCCCGATGCTGTACAGACCAGCACTCCATGGCAACTGATATGCTTTGAGTCTCGCTAGAAGGGCGCTCAAGGACAAATTCTCCACGCCAACGATTCCACTCACAACTGTGTTGCCAAATCGTCAGGTATTTCTGCCGGACTCTGTATTTCCAATTTGTAATTAAAAGGTATAATTTAAATTCATTCTGGAAACAAAATACAATAAAGATAAACAATCAATTATAAAAAGAACACGCAATTAATCACGGAGTCAGACAAGGCTGCCCTTAATAACCCACACTATTCAACATTTACATGAATGAAATAATAGTAAAATTGCTATAGATTTACACAACAGATATTACTTCATAAAACAGTAGAAAAATAAACGCTCTATGTTTTGCAGAAGGTCAAGTCAAAATAGCTGATTCAGAGGATAATTTACAGTTAGAAGTTTTCACATTACAAAATATGGCAAACAATTTTGGAATGGAAGTATCACCAAAAAAATCCGAGTCGATGGGTTTGTTAGGACAGACCGAGAAAGATGTAAAATCGTCGTAAATAACAAATGTTTACAAAAAGTAAATTTTTAAATAATTCTGAAATTTTCTATGAAAATGAAAATGATGTTAAAAAAACTAGCAACATTTGCTCAAATAATGGGAATTCTAAACAACACATTTAAACCAACTTTGTTCCAAAAATATTCACGAATAAAAGTATATAATGTACTGGCTCTTCCATTATTTTATATGGAAGCGAAATTTGTACCCTTAGATAAAAGGATAAGAAATGATTGACATTAATCGAGATGAAGTTTTCCAGAAGAACAGCCGTGTACACCCTCCTTGATCACAAGAGCAATGAAGAACAATTTTGGTAGAGTTGAAAGTAGAACCAGATGACAAGAAACTAAGAAGTTACACTTGAAATTTGTTACGACATGTAGCAAGAATGAACATCGTAAGGATACCAAAAATGATGCTGAATTGCAGACCGAATGGAAGAAGACGACTTGGAAGACCTTTGAGGGGACTGTTAGACGAGGTCGAAACAGGTCCACAAAGGCCTATCTCGTTACGTATGATAATGATGATGATGCTGTTGCTGTTGGTGCTGCTGATGATGATCGTTGTTCTAAAGATATAAATTGCAAATATGGAATGACGAAAAATTTCTTCGTAATTCATTTCGTGATTGACGCAGCCAAATAGTATTTTCAGGACTGCCAGTTTGAAACGGTGACCAAGTGTTAGGCATTAGCTAAGACTGCAGATAGTGGAATGGCAAGCTACATAAACATATTACTCATATGTCGAGATGAAGATAAAGTTGTCTCTGTTCATGTCTTGTGCGTGTCATGAAGGCTTATGTGTAGGTGGAGGTGTAGCTCCACGCATTGTTAACCTCCACACAGGGTGGAGGTGGCTGGTCAGCCTCACGTCCTCTTTACCACCGAGGAAGGTCTTCCCGCCTGTAACCAGCCTGTAACCAATACATAGGAGCTTCTGTGGGCTCCAAAGCCGGTCTGTACCTTTTCGAGAAGAAAAAAGTTTCTTGCATCTGCCGGGAACTGAATCAAGACTCCTCGATCTTCCATCCTTACAATAGTCCCTATATCAATACGCTATTCTGTCTCCAGTGTTCATGTGTATAGGGACTAATATTGAAACAAACCTAACCGCTATGTGTTGTGTTGATGCGAAGGTAACTGAACGGATGCACGGACATATATTATCAGCGCTGTATCTGACACTTGTGCGGAGCTAGTTTGGCAGGACTAGTTGGTAGAAAGTGAAAAACGACCCAATGAAGTGTCCTTGAACTTATCATCTCCCTACGCCTTGCTATTTTTTTCAATTTTCAGTCGTTTTTAAAATAAAAAAAAACAGACGCGCTTTCATGTTGAAGTCATCTCGACGCCGTTTGGATTTATGTTCTCCCTTGATTGAGGCGACATGGCGCGTCGCTTCTTAGCGCATGCGCTCGTCTGGCGTTTATGATTGATGGTCGCGAATTGTGTCTATTGAGAAAGTTTTGCAACATTTTTCCAGCCTGGGTTATTGAAATGGAAACGCCTTTTATTTTTTTTCGAGCTAGTAAAGTGCAAAACCTTTCGAGTCACCTCTTCAAGTTAAAGGGACTATTAACCTTAGTCGTTAATTTTCGATAGTATTGGTCTCAGTTCTGGGGGATTTATGAAGCATATAGAAAAACAAAGTGTTCTGCCGTAACGTCAACATCCTATGCATATGATGACAATTTCTACATTTTAACGTTACGAACCCTTAAAGAACAAGGCCGTATAGTGACACATTCAAAATAACTTTAATATTGACTCTGAATAACTAATGTTTAATCGCTGTCATATTATTACATCAGTAGGTTATTATCTTCCATAGCTAGTAGTAAAAATTCGCAATCCTTAACTCGTAAAACAAACCGTGTCTTTGTCTGAAGACAAATCAGCTACAACGATAGAGAAAAGAGGAAAAAATGACAAAAGAAAAAGAGATTCGATTATATTTCTTGCCATTTCTTGCCGCTGGGTTGCTGTAGTGCAGATTCTGTTGACGCAGTTGTTCCTCTCGACTTCTAAGATGAATGTCTTCTATTGGCACAGAAACGGAAAGTTTGCTGGTAACAACATACATGCACCATCAACTTCTTCTGCTGGTAGACTTCATTTCATTCCATATCAATCTCTTCGTAGCTCTAGAGCAATTTGCAGAAACAAGAACATTCGTGAGAGAAGAAGGTAAAGTTTTATTTTGTACCGGACAAGAGTAATTGTTAGCAGACGTGTGTAATTTCAACTGCTTGATTGAATGATTAGCTGTGTACTGACAGAACGTCAAAAGTAATAACTATATTACTGAATGGTTATATCTGAATGCATGTCTAAATACTACTGAAAGTCTTCCTGGGATACTGATGAAAGAATGACTGCTGATTAGAATAAATATTATAATGGCCGAGTTGCTTACTGGTCATGTAGGAAACTGACAGATCGCTTAGTTTATTATGACTAAACAAATACGCGAACTGACTGATTAATTGAATGACCGAATGACCGACTGAATGAAATACGTTTTAACTGACAAAATGACGTACTGACTGACTAACAGGCAAGTATTCAGGCTTACGGTGCCGTTTTATGGCCTGCTATTTGTACGTAAAATACAGACGTTGACTTGAAGTTAGATCTGCAGAAGAATGAGGGAAAATGTTTTTCTTGACTTTTATCTAACATCTGTGAGAATTGCAGTTGTTATGGCATTGATGGTAGATAAATGAAATGTGTATGCGGAGCGTGGGTGGAACAGCATTTATAGGGGAGAGAAACCCATCATAATTCCTTTTTTTACACCAGATTTTACATGAAATAGGCTAATAACAATAAGAGAGTTTTATTGAAAAAAAGTAACGAAGATGATGGAAGAATAATGTTCAGTTTCGGGAATGAAATTTTCGGGTTTCATAATTGAAGGTCTTGTTGCCAAAATTAATACTGCTTTAAGTATACAAGATATGGGCGAATAAGTTTCAAATGAAAGTTAATGTGTCTTATGAAAACCTTTTCTCATATTTCATAGAAATATTGCCCATTATGGATCTTGTTTATAAAGAAATTCCTTAAAAGTCGTTATGTGAAGGATGTGCTGGAAAGCCTGGGAGTTCATATCATGTGGACCGGGATAGCTCAGTCGGTATAACGACTCGCTACGGGCTGGACGGTCCGGGGATCGAATTCGGGTGGAGGCGAGATTTTCCGCACCCGTCCAGACCGTCTCTGAGGTCTACCCAGCCTCCTATACAATGGGTACCGGCGTCTTTCCCGGGGGAAAAGGGGTCGGGGCGTGGCCTTACCATACACTCAATCTAGCGCTGAGTTTATAGAAAGAGCACAGCTAAATTTCTACTCCCTCTCTAGGCCTTCGGGGCCTGTTCTAGGGTGAATTTTACCTTTACCTTTAAAATAGCGTATCATACTTCACCACTCCCAGACACTGCGCATCCACTTCTGGTCCTCAAGAGCATTCTCCTTAACTTTCATACAAACTCTCAGCTTAGTGTCCGTGACAATGCTGTCCCAAAACACTGTAATTTGCCTAAACTACTGTTCATTCCTGCACTCTCCTCAAACTATAACCCTGTGATTTTCAAGATTGTATTACGCCCTTCCTTTTCCGAAACTAGCCAAAATTTTGATTATATGCATGCTGACTGGCCATTTTTTCCAACCAATACTAGACCAAATGATCATTATTAACCCTCACTCTAACCTTGATTGGACAGTACAAGGCTTTCCTCAGCAGTGTGCAGCCATTCTACGATTTACTGTCCGTTGTCATCGCCTCATTCTTCCTTCTAGCCTGGTCACTCTCACCAAAATCAAAACTATTTCCGCCGACGATATCAAAAGTCCGGGCTGCGTGTTTTTCTTCTCCTTCACCAACTTTTCTCCTGAGTTCTCACTTCCCAGCTGACTCATTTACTAAATGCATAACGTGTAGACCGAGTTCTTTTATTCACCAGAACCAAATTCTGCACCGGAATAATTTGGCTTCCTTAAAAAACATTAGAATCACTCTACTTGGTGGAATCACCAATTATATCACCCGTTTTTACAATTTTAACGAGCACGCAGACGTGATCATATTTGATATCGAAGGCCCCACAACACTGGATTAGTGACCTACTTTATAAGGTTATCTCACTTCGCTTACATTATTATCTCCTTCTCTCTCCTTAAGTCTTACTTCGAAGACAGTAATTTACTGTCCACCTCAATAGCTCTAATCCCTTCCCAAAACTGACCCCCACATGTCTATTCGAAGGTGCTCTGCTATCGACTATGTTTTCCCTTTACCTCTCTGACATGCCACATCGTGCAAACACTAACATCGCACAGACACAGATCTTCTATTCCACTCCTGGCTTCCTGATACTTTCTACCACTGAACCAGCCAAGCTCTGACAACCGTAATCAAATAGGCCACTAAATGGAGGCTCCGGTTAAACATCCATAAAACAGAAATAATTGTATCTTCCAAGCTTCGCCCCCTTAAACTGCTGACACCTTAGTCACCTGGGCCTCAGAGGCACAGTAATTAAGTCGCCTTTTAGAACCTACACTTCTCTACACTACACATAAACTTAGGTATCGCCGTCAACAAAGCCACAGGTGCTCTTTGCAAGGTCTCTCCTTACGCGCCTGCTCAACGCTCCCACTGTTCATCCAATCAGCCTTAGATAAATTGCTCTTTCCGCCCTTTCTTACGTATGCCGCAGCTCTGTGGAATTCCACATTCGACTCAAACTACCTCGAATAAGTTCATCCACAACAAGCCCTTACGAGTGATTGCTGACTGTCGCAGATGTATTGCCCTTGGACAGTTGCACGACACTCTTAATTTTGAACCTATTCGAGACTTCATGAACCGACTCACAGCCAAACGTTTTGCTCACTGTCCATCCAATCCTAAACCCTGGTTCAACAAATCGGAAATTACACCTTAGACGACCTGAACCCTAAGTACACAACATGTTAACATAAAAGTAAGACACATATTTTGCTATAAGCAGCTCACAATCATTCATAGCGTTCTTAGGAATTTTTCATTAATGTTTCACACATTTACTTATAATTTCGCATCGTTAAAATATACATATTTATTCAAATTGGTTGTGAGAACAACTCTGTTACTTTTCTTTGAACATGCCGTACATATTTGCTATGAAAGAAATCTCTTTAAAAAGAGAAAGGGCTATAGCTAGCTGATGTGAACGACAATGAAATTAGCTTGATAATAATTACGTATCGTATGTTTTGATAAAAAGAATATCAGATGCTGTTGTTCACAGTACATGATACACGTCTACCACATCTCCATCTGATTACCTCTCTGTATCTGCTTTTGTGCTCTTGCGGTCTGGCTTTTCTGTCAGCAGACCCCAATAATATTACTAGGCTTTAAAGTATTCAACTGATTACTAAAATCACAGTTGAAGATATTTATAATTCTCAAGCGTGTTTTGCACTAGTATTCAGCTAGTTCAATTACAGATTACAGCATACAAGTAAATTTATCCTGAATTTCTTAAGTCATATGGCAAGAGCTTAGTGATATGTCCGTACGTGTCTCGAGCACAGATTTCACAAGTAGAGAGACTCTCGTTAAAAATGGCATAACATCGTGCATCTTATATTTCAGTTATTAGGGAATTATTGGGTTTTAACTGGCTAAGATTATAGTCGGAATGGGATTTTGTGTGAAAAATTTCCTTAATAGCAGACGACTTACTGAAGAAACGTGTGACTACAAACTCTTAAAAAGATACTTCTCTTTACTGTGAATTTACTAGAAAAATACATGAGCATTGCGTATGAAAGAATTTAGCCTTTTCACTTTACAGACAGTTTATTGAGTTTTGCGTGTGCGGGGAGAGAGGATTGCGTCAGTTCTTATGTATGGCTTTATGAGAAATGTCCTTTTATGTTAGTTGCTGGTCTCACTGGCTCGTAGAGCAGGGTAGGCTGTGTCCTGTTGGCTGGTATAAATGACTCCTAGAGCAGGGTAGACTGTGTCCTGTTGGCTTGTCTAAATGGCTCGCTGAGCATGGTAGGCTGTGTCCTGGTGGGTTACACCTGGCGAGTAAGACAGTGCAGGTTTTGCGTTGCTGCTGATGTAACCGACACAGAGGGCAGGGTAGGCTATGTCCTGTTGCTCGCAACCCGTACCTGCCGGTCCCACCTTGTACAACAGGGCACCCAGTCTATTACCTGCGGGCCCATAGTTGCAAACGAAGTGCTTTGTATACCAACCCACGTTGTCTGGATTAAGAAAAGCCACGAACCCACAACCCAGGCGGTGAGTGTCGGCCCACAGCATGGCCGTGTAGTGGCCAGTGTCAGGTGAAAAACTGCGTAAAAACACAAAGTAAATTGTGAAGAAATTAATATGACAACGATTTCCAAATTGTCCCTTTTGAAGGTTTTGGCTTGAATGTAATATCTGAGAGAGGTTTTTTTAAAGGGTGTCACTGCGGTATTTGTGTGGTCTAAAACTTCCTAAGCATCTATAGAAGCCCTTACTTTATGTGACACACGTAATTTATAAGGTTCCCAAAGAATATACACAATTGCATATTTATTGTGTGATGAATGTACTGATATTATTATATAAATATTGTAAAAAAAATATTTTCGGACTTCATGATAATTACCAGTTTTTCCAGCCTCTTTTACCTTTGATATAATACGGAATATTCGGTTCTATAGCCAGAAAAATTGTTAAATATTTAGTAGATATCATTTTGGACATAATAAAGTTTCGCAATATCTTTGAATTTTAAAGCTGAATGATATTTTTCGTATATTTTTACTGCTGATGTGTCAAATCTCAAATAACAGATGCACTTTCCCACGCATGAAATGAGGCAAATGAAACTTAATTGCGCAGTAACAAGGGAGTCACAACTCAGTGCCGCTCTTTGCTGCTGATAATGTTGGTTCTATCACGATTTTGATGTCTTCAGTTAAGGATAAAAAGAATTTATTTTCGTCCGTGCGTGGAATGGAGGGCAAAAATGAGAGATCTCCTGAACTCTATTACTCTTATTTTCTTAAGGGCCCACTCTTCAGATATAACTTTAAGGCACACTGATTACCTTAAGCAGGATGCTGATAACTGAAGGGCCGAAAAGAAAAGAGCTCTCCTGAGTTTTCTTCTTTTCTTAAAGACCCAAGCGCCAGGTATAACTTTAACGTATCCTGTATCGACTTCAGTCCACATAAACACAACATTTCAACGCCGTTCATTCATTCATTTGCTTTCATATCACATGCTTCTGTCGTTCCGTTCGACCATTTTCAAGTAGAACACAAAAATACATAGAAGGAAGTTTATGTCATTGCAGAGATCCCTCCTTTACAAATAGCCTGATAAAAATATAAAACTAACTATTATTCCAAATAAAGGAATGACAAACAAACAAAATATTCATTAAAACGTGCAATTAAATCATACAGTATCGCAGATTTGAGGATGAGAGTGGTTACTTTATTTGACGTTCAGGTGACCGTGCATGGTGATAAATTCTTATAATAAAACCAACTAGATGCACTAATTTCTCAAATTTATTTTTGGATTAAAACTCTACATAATTCGGTCAGTTCCTCTGTCTATCATCAGGAGTTTTTCACTGTACACACAGCAATGGTATATGTCATACAGGTTTGTTGAAATATATATATATATATATATTCTACATGATATAGGTGGAACAGTACGAACGAAACATGTTGTGGGGACGTAAATTAATAGACGTACGTTGTTCAAGTGTTGTGTTTGTGTGTATTAAAGTTGCGATTGACTAGCAGATACAATGGGCTGATGTTATCTAAATTTAAGTTATTCTGATTACTTTAAGCAGGGTACTGATAACTAAACTGTCAAATTACACAGCTGAGACAACTGGAATTTGTTGGCAAAAATGCGGCGAATCGTGATGAGTATAAATTTCGAATAAATATGTAACTGTCAATAACAAGAACAACAATAACATTACACCAATAATATCAGTACAGACATGCGTGCAGTAAACTTGTAGAATTTCTGCTAGGAAGTTTGGAGGAAGTGGAACTTGGCAATGAATGTCTAGCAAAATATGCAGGTCTGAGGTGCAGACAGGAGCTTTCGGATAATGGGGGGAAATTGACGCCAACGAGACACGTACACAAGCGTAAACGGCATCGCAAATATTCGAAAGGGATATTCTATTGCTATTTCGGATTTAAACTGGGAAGTAATAAAATAAATAATGCTACTGACCTTAAGATATTCTTAGGATTACAGTATAATGCTAAAGATTTTTGATATTCTTAGGATCAACATAGAGTCCTACTAATTTCAAGATTTTCGTAGGATTACAATATTGATATTAGGATATTCTTAGGATGACAATATAATTCTACTGAGTTTAAGATATTCTTCCGCATTCCAATATAATACTATTAAATATAAGATGTTCTTAGTGCTACAGTATAATGTTACTGACTGTAGAAATCTTCAGGTTACAAAATAACGCTAATGACTTTAAGAATCTTCAGGATTAAAATATAATGATATTGACTTTACGATATCTGCAGGGTTACAATATATTGCTATTGGCTTTAAGATATCTTCAGTATTTCCGTTTCATCCTAGTGACTGTAAGATTTTTAGGATTACAATATGATATTACTTGGGTGTAACGTGGCAATATTGCGTTGTTCCTTTCCGCAAGGCAAATTAACATTCACCCGCCATAAGAATGGCGCACATTCTAAACATCAGGACTTACTCAAAGGTTTCAACAAGCCGACGATCGAACTTGGCGACCTCATCATACCACGCCGTCACTGCCTGAGTCCAGCATGTGCGTTGTAACTCCAGCGTTTCGTCAGCGGGCAGTTTGTCGCTCCGGTACGTGGAACTCCAGTAAAATAAGTTCTGGCCCACCAAGTATCTGTCTAAAATAACGGGTACTCTTGACAATAAATGTAGCCATGTTCAAAGTTAGAAATTCTAAAAGCTGTGTTGACGAAGGATGCCGTTCTTATAGGACATGGCATGGTGTGTGTGTGATTGCGTGTGATTGTGTTGTGTTAAATTTTCGATGGAGCTTTACGAGACCATCTTCAGATTAGTACGAGAAAAGTATAATAATACCGTGGAGCGGAGGCAGCAATCTCGTCCGGAATGTTGGTACCTATGATCTTTACCGGAGTTTAGGGCGTCATGAACTAGAAGACAGAAAGCTGTGAGTTATGAATGACTTAACGTTCACCGACTGCCTCAGGAGAGTCTTCGTTAAGGCCTGTGTATTTACTTCTTACTTATTTGTTTTATTGTTTATCTAACCATGTTCTCAGTACCTTTCACTGAGAAGCTTCGAAAGGTAGAATGACTGTCTGACTGTCCGACTGACTGTCTGACTGACTGCCTGTCTGACTGACAGACTAAATAACTAACCAAACTAACTAGGTCTATGGAACAGAGTTCTTCCTGAAAAGCTAATAGAACCTTAGATAGTCAAGAACGTCCCCCCATTTTACGGAATTCAACATTTCATTACCGTATTCACAATACCCGCCACTTCTTCTTATCCTTAGCCAGATCAATCCAGTCCATGTCACTTCTTGAGGATCCAGTTTAAAACGTGAGTGATCCTAGCCTCTACAGGCTCCGCACATTCAACGTGTCAAATCTCATATTTCTATTGCACTGTTTGCGTAGAACCAAAGGAACAGTCCAAGTTTGAGGCGTTTAAAAATTTTTCGTAATATCCTAAGTTCTTAATGTTGAGGAGTTGTTGGTACCTCGCCCAACACCCACGATGGAGGACCACCCCATGTCGGCTGTCCGCGATTGCTTATTCGCAGTACCCACCATACGTGGAGGCCGTCCCTTCACCCGCAACCTGAGAACGCACCTTTCCGTGGTGACAGGGACCCACTGACGAAGGAACATGATTAATGAATATGATGTAATGTGTTAAGAAGGGATCCTGGTCCATATCGAGGAACTGTCTCGGCATTTGCCTGGAGGGACGGAAGAAAAGAAGACCAACATCCGTGTGGATATTCTTTCTTCAGCCGCGTTTTGAAAGCGTGCCCTCCCGAATATAAATGAGAAGTGGTAACTGCTCGACCGAAAAGTCCAGCTATTTAATCTCTTCCACACACACAAACACACACACACACACACACACGCACACACATGCACACGTACACGCCCGCCACCCCCCCCGCACGCACCCACCCACACACAGACACACAACAACAACAACAACAACAACAACACACACACACACACACACACACACACACAGGGTGTCCATTTGTATAGGAAAATATAAAAAAATTGCGCCTAAAACAATTTCTTATTGTGTCCGCTCGAAATATTCTGGTTTATTGTTGAACACTAACTACTTACAGAAAATAGGGCGTTAAATTTCTTAACATTTTATAAGCACACCTGATGTCAGCGAAGTATTCTTGCTTAGATAGGATATTCTAGTCTTCCCAATACTACGTTGGTTAGTCTACCAGGATGTGCTTCTGACCAGTAACTGTATTCTTATGCTTGGTTTTGGGCTTCGATCGCGTTATAAACGAGATTTAGGATCTGTTAGGATTTTACGTAGCGTAGAATGATAGTTTACTGCCGATGTTTCGGGACAAAGCATCCGTCCCCTTTTCTAGGAGCAGGCAGTCCAAGAAGTCTAGATTGCTTGAACCTAGAAGATAGACAGTTTGTACCGAAACGTCGGTAAGAAACTACCACTCTTCGCAAAATCTCAGAAAAGCTAAGATTTCAAGCGTAGCCTTCTCCACAGGTGTTTCTCGAATTTACACCCATCACAAAATGTTTAATTAGGCTTATAGCTCTATTGCTGTATGTTGTTTTTACAACCCGATTTTCGGTAAATTGAAAGCTTTACATGCTGTTTATTGGCACTCCATTTTAATAGGCAAAATGCGAAAGCTTTTCTAATTTTGCAGTACTGCTAGACATTACTATAGAAGGTGCCAAAATACATTCCCTACAAATGGAAGCAGATTTTCGTAACTCCGGCCCTGTCAGTGCATTACAGAGACAGAACACTTACCAACATTCCTACAAGAGTCGTGCTCAAAAATACACTGGTTCGACCACCGCTGCGCCACAGTTGCCAGTTCATTATCCCAGGTCTGAAACACAGTACGTGTGTGCTTGGAATTTGTCTAACGTAATGGCTCTGTGCAATCTAAAGTCTTTACAAGGAGCCGTACAGAATACGCCCCTTCCTACGTGAGAAACAAAAAATTGTTTAGCTAAATAACTAAAAATGAACACCCAACTGGCTAACTAACCAAACAACTAACTAGTTAATTAGACTACTAATGGTTAGTTACTTGACGGAATGATTAACTAACTAACTAAACAACCAACCAGCCAACTAACTAACTGTCTCATATCATGTTCATAAGTTAGGATCATTGATTTTTTTCTCGATACGACGCAATAGGGTAAGTAAAGTTATTACACACAAGTGCTGGTATTTTATGGAAAGAAGTTTTCATAAATTTCCGCAGCTTCATATTATGAGCCAGTTGAAACCATATTACATATTTCCACACAGTTCTTGTAACATCTCTATTAATGTCATTCGCATAAATGCTTAAATCTTCAAAGGTGCTGCGTACCTGTAAGTTTTCCACTGAAATTTTCTACCCATACATCCGTCGTTCCTATGCTGGTTACATGTCCATTTAATCATATTCTCTTTCATTTACCAATTACAACAGCACGAGGTGACGAGTAGGTGAACACATGAACTCCCTCATTATAAAATGATGTCCGTTCTGTTTCATATAAAGCTGTTCTTGAAATCTATTTGATGGTATGAACATGAACTTGTGCAGAGATAGCAAGCGGTCAAAAAATGTTCATTTCTAAAAGCTAAATTTTGAAATAATAATTAGAATAATTTAAAATATATCTCAAAGATATTTACCGAAAGAAAGGCATACAAAAAAGGGATAGAGTTAGAAAACAAATATGAGGGTTCTTAACCTTTGTTGCAAACAGTAGGTCAGTAACATGTGTGATATTTTACACATGCAAATAAGTTGGGTTGGAAAATTACATATAGAACTTCGGTAGAAAAAATGACAGGCCGAATGAAAGGAAGTAGTCCTGAAAAGGGTTCAGACCGCAGTGGGAAAGAGATATGCAGTGAAAGAATGAAAAAGGAAAAAAGAAACCCGAGAAAATAAAAGGAAAGCCTTAACAATAGAGGAGTTCTTCTCACTACCATTAGCTAGGAAGGATCGAATAAGAAAGGGGCATGAACTCTGCTACTACCATTTTCCTTAGGTTGGCTGCGGGGGGCTGAGGACCAGGGGCGCCTCGCATCTCTTGTCCCAACGCCACGACGCTTCTAAACTTGTTATGTTGATCCACGATGTGCACCTTAATTGCTTCGTCATATATGGAGGACGCCACCACCTGCGAACACCTTGTACCTGTCTCCTGTAAAATGGGTAAGGGTTTAGAGGTCGACTGTACTACACATTTTATTCGCAACTGTCATCACCTTAATGAATAGAAGTACAGCTTACAGTAACTTAACCTACCCTTGTGTGCCGCCAACTACACCATAAGACATTTAAATTTGTCTTAGCAGCATATTGAGTTACGACTTTTCAGATTTAGTTTAGGCCTACATGATGTCCGTTATCAGTGTTAGAAGGGGAAATGTGCTGTGTAAACGCACTGTTGGTATCAGTGTGTGGACTCTTTTACGGTTGTTGTTTGGCAACTGCTGATAGCGTCAACAGTACAACGATATAATGAGTTGAAAAAATAAAGTCATGGCATGTTTTGTGGCAAAGAAGCCTAGCCAATAAGTAGCATCTTTTTCAGTTTTTTAGATTCCGAGCCTCAGGACTGGCTTTTTGTCCTCCAGCATTGCAGTCATTTTTGATGTGACAAATTTGATCGAAGTCATCCCGATGTGTTATGAAGTATTAAAATAATAAACCAATATATGTCAAACACATCAATTTATCACACAAGTTGGCTACATGTTTCGATCCCTATAGGGTCATTATCAGACCTTCTTATTGAATCATTTCATTAAAACGCTGCTTATATTATTGGGATCCCAATTTATCTTTACAAAATATGAAATGATATCTTGTGTGACAAACCTCGTATAGATAAGAATGTCTTAATAAAACTCTTAAAATCTATAAAACTATAACCGGCTATTATAAATAGTATCTAGTTTTGTATTACTCGGTTGTAGTTTTATAGATTTTAAGAGTTTTATTAAGACATTTTATACATATATATATATATATATATATGAGGTTTGTCAGACAAGATATCATTTCATATTTTGTAATCATTAATCAGGATCCCATTAATGTATGCAGCGTTTTAATGACATAACTCAATAAGAAGGTCTGATGATGACCCTATAGGGATCGAAAAATGTAACCAACTTGTGTAATAAATTTATGTGTTTGACGTATATTGGTTTATTATTTTAATTGATGTGACAGTTGGTCTGTCGTCAGCCGAACCAATTTAGTAAGTTTCGAAAGAGAGAAGGTGTTCAGGGCAGGGGTGGAGGAAGGATCCTAGTCATAATCCAATGTAACTTTGACCCGCCCTTCCATATGAAATACACTCGATCGTTGCTTTACGCCCGTTTTGTTTTACTCCTTCTTTGCTTTATTTCATTGCTTCTCCACTTCTTTTGTGATACCTTATTTTCGGGTTAACTGCTTGTGGCTGCTTTATTTACATTTATTTAAGTCTTCTATTTTGTTATGCCTACAGGCGCGAAGATGAAACACGCAGTTGAGGAACAAAAAACTGATAATAAGATGAATAATGTCAGCAGGAATTTTAAGGGTGGTTTGCAGGTAACAAAGTGAAATTGTGAGACGGAATGTGATAATCCGTGACAGAACATCTGTGACAGCGACGATATGCAAAATCTACCGTCCATGACAAGCATAATATCTACGAAATAGGCTGGAACAGAACAGTGAGACCAGGACGAATAACACAACCCCTAACCTTACCATCATTTTACCTACCCACGTGAATATCAAACTGGCACAACTAAAATCCTCACCTAACCGCAAAAAGAATCTTAAACGTGATACTAAAAAGACCGAATTGTAAAGCCCGTGTGAGTGAACTTATTCGTCCGTTATAATGACGATATTGAATATGTACCATCAGTGATAAGAGTGAACAAGTCGTTCACAATTCCTTTTTCAATTTACATAGGCTGAAAATTAATAGTTATTTTTATTTCTATATTAAACTCAGTAACGCACTAACAATAACATAATAAATACATGTTCATATACCACATGTAAACGGACTGTCATTGGTTTGATTCCCCCAACCCCTACGCATTCCATTTCTTTAAGGGTGTATCATTTTTTATTTACGCCCATTTTTTCAGGAACGCAACTATAGTGTAAAACAAGGCCTAAGTGCACTGAAATGTCAACTTCCAGAAAGAAGCCGCATAAGAGTCTTTCTGAGAATATGCAGACGTTTAGAGACAGCTACAGGATAAGTAGGGAATACAACCAAAGTGCCACCATCTTCATTGTGAACATTATCTTTATCAATGTTTGAAAGAAATAGATCCACCGTCCTGAAAATTTTAGGTCTGAGTGTACAGGATGTCTAGTGGTGAGGTTACCAAAACAAAACAAAGCAAAACAAAACATATGAGAACAATAATGTGAGAAGAGTGGTAACTGCAATAGAAAAATAATATTAATAACAATAATAATTCAGCGGCATTTATTGACGTGCAAGCTAAACAGCACGAGTGCCTGTACTGATGATGGTGATGATGATGATGATAATAGTAATGTTTTGACGGTAGTAGTAATATTACTGCCATGTGTAGTGGGTCGCTGTCACCACAGCATGGCGCGTCCTCAGGTTGCGGATAGAGGAACGACCTCCTTTATGGAGGGTAGCTGCGAATAAATTGAATAAACAGTCGCAGACAGCTTCAAGGGGTGGTCCTCCAGCTTGGGCGTTGCGCGAGGTGTTAACAACCCCTCCCTGTTAAACATTCATGTTAAGAAATACTTGCAGGCATGATGCTTCCTCTGGAGATAAAACAATCCGGAGGTAAACTACTCCCCCACTCGGTTCTCCGGGGGGGAGTGTTTCTAGGGGAAGCATCGCGC
>Ga0123352_10008427_pt1 | contig 16046 bp, 13 predicted proteins | sample TergutLab28metaG_FD_89700 | JGI IMG/M metagenome (GOLD analysis project Ga0123352, IMG submission 89700) | Labiotermes labralis P1 segment gut microbial communities from Petit-Saut dam, French Guiana - Lab288 P1 | ecosystem: Host-associated > Arthropoda: Insects > Digestive system > Gut ... | reverse complement strand
TCTATTTTCTAAATAAGATTCCATTAATTTGTTAGCTATTCCAGAGATCCCATAAAACTTCATTTTAGCCAAAAGTATTTCATGATTAACGCAGTCAAATGCTTTTTGTAAGTCACAGAATAAACCACCAACAAGATTCCTGCCATCATATGATGATAATACATTGTTTAGAAGTGTGTGTATAGCTGTTTTGGTAGATAATTTCTCTCTGAAACCATACTGATCACCAACCAGTATATTATTATCATTTAAATAATTATACAATCTTCTAAAAATAATTTTTTCAGTGATTTTGGAAAATGAGGTTAGGAGAGAAATAGGTCTGTAATTAGAAAAATCAGTTATATCTCTCACTATTTGAATAAGGGTCTCACTTCTGAAACTTTTAATCTCTCAGGAAATATACCTGTTGATAGAACTTTATTAAAAATATATGTTAGCAGAGATAAGACATAAGGAGCACAAATTTTTAAAATTCTTGTTGATATTTCACCATAGCCATAGGAATCTTTACATTTCAAAGAATTAATTATTTTGTTGATTTCATGCGTAGTAGTATTATTTAGTTTTATTGAAGAAGAAAGCTAACAAAGATTCTGTCGTAAGTAAGTTATTGGATCATTATTATTAATAGTATTCTTTCCAGAAAAGTTTTTGATGAGATTTTCAGCTACAGATGAAAAGTAGCTGTTGAAAGCATTTGCAATGGCTAGTGGGTTACTAGATAATTTATCATTAATATTCATTGTTCAAACAGTATTAATGTTATTTTTATTATTGTTGTTAGTTTTAACTATATTCCAAGTAGTTTTTGTTTTATTATTAGATTTCAATAGAAGCTTATTATAATGGAGTTTCTTTTGCTGCCATGATAACTGTAGTCAAAGTCTGACAATATATCTTGTAGTATTTCTTGTGATTGGGATCATTACTCTTTCTGTAAGTTAAATAAAGTTTCCTTTTATTGGCACATGAAATTCTAATACCATTAGTTAACCATGGTTTTGATTTATAGGAGTTTTATGATTTAGTAATTGGAAAATTTGCATAGAAGATTCTGAGGTAAGTGTTAAGAAAATTATTAAAAATGATATTGACATTTTCTTCAAGAAAAACATCTTCCCAGTTTTCAAAGCTTAACAGAAATGTGAATTTACTTATTGAGTTACTATCAATTTTCCTAGTATAGGAAAATACATGTCTGAGAATAAAAATGAAAATATTTGACAAGGTAATAATTTGTGCATCATGGTTGGTTAGACCATTAATGAGGGGATTCACAGATAAGTCATGTCTGTACGTATTAATATAAATATTTTCTATTAAAGTGCAGGAGTTATTGAAAATTCTTGTAGGAAATTTCACAGTGCTAAAAAGACTAAAAGAGGCTAAAAGGGAGTCTAAAAGAAGTTTTCTAGAATTGTCATTAAAATAGTTTATGTTAAAATCACCACAAACGATTAATTCAGTTGATGTTTTATACAATTTATTCAAAATGGATTCCAATTGATGTAAAAAATAAGTAAAATTTCCTGTAGGGGATCTATAAATACAAATTATAGTAAAGCTGCTTGATAATAAGCGTAACTTCAAGGCACAGATTTCCAGGTCTTCATTATATTGATCTAGATTAATAGTATTAAACTGGATATCTTTCAAGACATAAATACATGCACCTCCATGCTTATATGTTTGTCTACAAAATGAAATTACTTTAGCAAATTTACCCTCTTCCTGTTTGCTTGCATGTTTGGAGTGTGCTGGTAATTGATAGGAATTTGTTTATAATTATGAAGCATTATTTCTGTATGGTACTGCACACTTTAATTTGACTTGATGTTCTAAGACATGAAGTAGACTTCCACATTTGATAATAACCAACTGGACTGATTACTTACAAATTTTGTTTTCATTATATGTTTTCACTCTTTGAGGTTATTTATTCATTATTTGTTCCTGAGTCATTGTTCATAAGTTTGTTTAGTAATGTTTTCTCCAGTGCAGATGTCATAGGGCATCAAATGAGACTGTGACTGTTAATGACTAGTTGGGAATAATTTGGAAGAAGGTGGTTGTAGGCTGTTTTTTAAATACATGTGTATATGTCTGCTAGCCCAGCAGCCTTCTATTCTATGGGTGCTGGGGACTTATCCCCAGTGTAAAGCTTAGTGTGGTATGAGGTTGACCACTCACATCCAGCTAGTGCTGAGGTTAATACATAATGTGACTCTGCCATACCTCATCACAGCATGGTACTTAATTAAGCATATGAATAACTTGATTTTCACTTTGTTACACCAACAGTTGCTGAGAGGAACTGGAAAAAATATTAGTACAGTTTTGTGTTTATACAAGACACTTTCTTTAAAAATGTGGGGCATGTTTTTGTCACTGGTAATGAAATGGGAATGAAAAGAATACACCATGTTTGAAAAGTGACTTTTGTTGAACTAAGACAAGTTTAAACATGTAAGTTTACCCACCTGTTTTGCATCATGTGACAATCAATCAACTGAAAACACAGTGCATTTGAGCTAATCATTAAGTATCCCTTGCATGATCAGTATTCCTGCCAGCAGTAGCACACATGTAAATTCAATCATGATGCAGGCAATTGGAGGAGGATGTGTTCGTTGATGACATAAGAACGAAAATCATTATTCTTCAATGAAACTTTAGGAAAGCGTTTGACAAAATTGAGCACTCTAGGCATTTCAGATCTGGTACAGATGAATTTTTATGTCCTAATGTAATTGGAAGGCACTTGTTCTATTATTACCCAACTTGAATGTTACTGATTGAAATACTGACTGTAAATACTGGCCATGCGACCTCAGAGCTGAAGTGAAAATACCGACCAATCCTTGATACTGTCGCTATTGACAATAAATATTGATCGTTTGGATGTTCTTTATAATTACGGTATAGTCCGTGACACGCTAACAATACGTGCATTTCTCGAATGCCTACTGCGAATCATTCGATAGTTATGTTCGATAGTACCCATAATGATCAATACATCGTCCGTCACCATGCCGGCCAAGGAGTGATGAGGCAGCTGTGTAATTTCGTGGTCCGTGGGAGGATGTCGCCGCAGGGCCTGTGCTGCAATCACCGTTCTGCGGCGGCGCGGGCGGATCGATGAAGAAGACAACTGGGTTCGGAGAGACGTTTAGGGATGACGTGGTCAACAAAACTGGCGTTATTATTGTCGATACTGTGATAGCGGTGTTTGCTTTCAATATACTGATGTGCTGCAATGGGGTCGACCCACCATGTAACCGTTCCACTGCGTGCGGGCAAGAAGATGAAGAAGCGGAAAGAGCTCGATGCTCTTGTGGCCCATTCAGGCCCAGGGAAGCGTTTGGGGGGCGGCGGTGGCGGTGGTGGTGGGTCTAGTCCTCAGGATCAGCTGCTATCGGAGTCCACTGATGAGCATGATGATTATTGGAGTGGAAAGGATCGTGGCAGCGGAGGCAGCAGTGGCGGGGGTGGAGGCACTCGGTGTCGGATGTTTTATCGTCGCGGTTTGTTCGGTTCGCTGCTACGTGCTTGCACCGCATTCCTTGTGTTCGCGTGTGTAGTGGCCACTACCACTGTTATGTGGCTGTTCATTGACATCCGGGAGCAGGTGACTTCACTGCGCAATGAGCTCGACCAAGGTGCGGTGTATTGCGTGGCTTCATGTACCAGGAGCCTTTCATGTTGTATCCATCCTCTTCCTACGATTTCTTTGTTGTTCTGCCACAATGTATGTACCAGAAGTTGCTCACAGTGTAGTCCTTCGGTCACTTTTTGTGTGGCCTCACACTATTTTATTAAGGCCCATTTTAACATGCTATGTATGAGGTAATTATTTTCAAAAACAATTATGTCCATTCTTGACATGAGGTGTGTTCTGATTATGTAAGACCGAGGGACAAGATACCTATCAAGAAAGCAGAAACTTCCCAACCTACAGTGTCAGGACTACCAGGCCATTGACCACAACAGTTGTACAATGTACTAGAGGTCTGTATCCTGCATGTTTTCTCCTAAGTAACTCAGTTGCTACCAGAATGGATATATGTGTTTTTGAAAATAAGCTCATCATATAAGTTTTCACAGCAGTGGATAATTTTATCGTGGCCTTCCAAGTTATGACACTTCGTAGTTCTGCGGCCAACATCGACTAGTTATCACAGAGTTGGGCCACTTTTTTACCTGTTTTGGTCTCCTGTATCCAGAAGTCTCTTCAGTGGTCTCCCCTGGTTCCTTCTGCCTTTTGGTCTGTTGTTTTTTTATTCTCGGTAATCTTATGAAGTATTCTGTTCATGTGTTGCTTCCACTTTCTTCTATAATCCTGTATTTAGGCCAAAACTAGGGTTGTATTTAACCCTTTAAACGCCGAGTTAAATCCCATCTACCATATTTTATTATTAGGAGCTCACCATATTCTACACGTTAGCAGGATAAGGGTTAATTCCTTTACAATCTCTGTATTTTTTTTAAATTCATGGTTACCAGTGTTTTTGACAAACCTGCCATATTTGTCCTTCTAATAGAAGTTGTTGGCACTGGGTTGTGGGTGGGTTATATGACAAGGTTGAATGGTTGAGCAGAACAAGAAAATTGGCCAGTCAAACACACAGCAGGGAAGGTCCTTTTCATGGTCATAGTTGGGGAAAGCTGACTCAAGTTATATAATATGTTCATCAATTTATGTATGTCAGTAGGCAAAGTTGCTTTGGCAATGTTAGAAAGCTGTGAATTCATGAACAGTAATTTGAGAAATATCAATTCAAATGCATAAGTGAAACAAATATGATGGTTTACAGGCCCTTGGGTTTGCTCAGGTATTACATGGAATTCAGGGGTTTTAGATTTATGGGCCAGGATCACTCTTTGCCATTTCTATGCTAATTCTTCCTTACTATTCAGTGCAATATAGCTAAGTGATCCCTGGCATATTATGGCATTTTAATGAAATGTGTGAATTTGAAATGTTTGGTAGTTTAAACAAAATGAACTGTTGTGTTATAAATTATAAATAATAAGTAGGAGCAAAAGTAGAATATTGATTTAAAACTATTGTTTTGCCCCAAACGTTTCTTACAACTCCATCACCTATCACGGCATCGCATGCCATAAGACTCTAATCTTCGTTTTCCCTAGCATGTGAGCCACGAATCTCACAGACATTTATTGTCTTGTAGGGAGTGTTTATGGCCTCAGGTAGTAGTGAATTTGCAGCTGACATTCAGCAAATGTGGCTTGAAACTATAAGGTGAGGTAAATTCAGTCAAAAACACAACTATGAATGTATGGCTAAATGATGTTGTTTATTAGCAATAAAAAACTACATGTTTCGGCCTGTAGCAGCCATCATCAGGTTTTGACAACTTTCTTACTGTAAGAGTTATATATGAATATGCATAAACCGCATGTTAATGCTGAGATCTCATCTTCATTATCATTTGCATGCGTTTGTTAAGCTAAGTTTGGTGGGATGTCTGTTGCGTGAATGGATTTACAGGTAGCTGGGTGTGGATCCTTTCAGTTAGTTAGATGTGGGGTTGGGAGGAAACTGTGATTGCAGGTGTGGTATCTTAAATGCTCCTATGTTGGGGAGGGGGTGGTTTTCGTGGATTTGGTTAGTCTGACATCTTCCAGCTACCTGTAAATCCATTTATGCAACAGACATCCCACCAAACTTAGCTTAACAAACGCATGCAAATGATAATGTTGATGAGATCTCAACATTGACATGTGGTTTATGCATATTATACATAACTCTTATAGCAAGAAAGTTGTCAAAAGCTGATGATGACTGCTATAGGCCAAAACATGTACTTTTCTATTGCTAATAAATACCATCATTTAGCCATATATTCATAGTTGTGTTTTTGACTAAGTTTACCTCACCTTATAGTTTAAACACACAACGGGGATGGCACACCTCAAAGTGACTTGAAGCGACACTTTTTTTATTATATACATGTATATGAAGAGTGTAATTATGTTAAAATCCTGCGCATTATTGCAGTTGCTGCGGGTAGTCAGGGTGTACCAGAAGAACTCCAGAAGTGCCACTCACTGTCCAGGGAGCTACAGCAAAACCAGACATTGCTCGCCAGTAACCTTTCTGCTGTCTCTCTGCAGCTGGAGAACTTCAGTGCTCAGGTCTGTTGGATGTGTGAAAATGTGCTGTGAGGATCCATATCTGTTGGAGAAACTTGTGAAGGATAATTGACTTGAAAACTGTTGTTCCGACATAAGATGGTAGTAACCATTTGTAATGTAATGACATCCAGAGTGTTGATTTTGATGTGGTAATAATAGTTTTAGTGTGTCATTTTAATCTCTGACAACCTATCCAAGCACCAAAACCCCTAAAGTTATCAGACTGGTTCTCTAAATTTAGAGGCTGGTCAGTGTGTTGTGTCTGCGTAAGGTAGTTGGGACATAATGTGACAGCGGTCATTAGGAATGTGTTGAACTTAAAAATAATTATACTTTGGGTGAATAACTGGGAACATTTGCATGAAGCAAAATTTTTTAAGTGTTTTACAGGTGTGAACATCTTGTTCTGTTGGGCACACGGCTGGTTGGTTGGTTGGTTGGTTGGTTGGTTGGTAGGTTGGTTAGTCGGTTGCTTTGCTTATTGGTTCATAGCCTGTTTGGTGGTGCTCTACCAGCTGCAGAAGTTTTATTAGACTTAAAGATGATTGATTCTTGATTTATTTAATGACACTCTTTCAAGTGCGTGCATTACCTGTCATTGAGAAGTAATTTGTTTTGTGAATACTGAATTGAAATGGTGTGGAAGGAAGTGTTCACGGCATGTATTATGGTACTGTTCCATCATTTCCCTGAGAGTGTGGGAAACTACAAAATGCTTTAGCTAGTATAGCTGACCTCACAGTGAGATTTGAAGTCAGGACAGTCAATGTGGATCAGGAATGTTTACTGGTGGGGTTAAGAGAAATATGTACCTTGGATTTGGAAGGAGGGGAATCATAGTAATAGCAGGTTTAAGGTCTTAGATTTTGCATTTTGCTTTAAGTGGTTAAAGGTAATGTGAATGCTTGGCAGGATTTGATGACATAAGTAGTAAAAACAAGGCAGATTCTGTACCACTGTTCTACCCTGTGTGATATGTGTTTACAGTTGTTAGTGGTCCAAGCTGGACTGCGTGATGTAGATGACAGACTGAAGGCTGCTCCCCAACTTGTGAATCTTCCTCAAGATGTTCAGAGCCTTTCAACTAGTGTGGCTTCATTTGGCAGCCAGATTCGTGACCTTAACACAACTGTCACAATGCTCAAGAATGAGAACAGCCAACTACAGGAATCTTCGAAGACCCTGTCTGAAAATGTTACGACTCTCAAGGTATGAACCAACAACTCAGCTTTTTAACCCGTTCCCTGTTTTTAATATAATATTATGTGAGAGCTGGGAGACGCCATACTGTTTTCAACATAATGTTGTGTTCTGATCTCCTGCTTTGAATTCATCCTGTTTTCACCATAGTATTTCATTGAGAGGAAGAACTGTGACAGCTGCTGCACTCTAGGAGAAGTGTTGGAACTAGAACATTTTCTGCCAGCTTTGTTCAGGCAGTGGTTACAAAATCTTTATTTGTATCTTGTGTGCTCTGATTTTTCTCTTATAAAAAATTCTGAAGGGCAAAATAATGGGAGACAGTACAGTTGTCATAACAGAAACAATTAAGGGGTTAATTTGTTATGTTCGTGATTGCTATGCCTACTACCTTTGTTCTGAACAAGTGTTGTAAATCCAGGGAAGACCATAGTGAGTGGAAAAATAATTTAGTAATTTATGTCTGCTAGGATGTGTTAGTGTACTTCAGGTTGAGTTTACTGAAAGCTATATCATTATACCACTATGGCTGCTTATTCATTCATTGTGGTCTGGGGCTGGTACAATAAACCCAAAGTGGCTGCAGTATTGAGGAACCCTCTTACACCCCAAGAATACAATTTAAAGTGTTGATGGTGAATTATCATGTTCATTTGAATGTACTGATGTTTCCAGCAAAGAGTGGCGCAGATAGCGAACACGACACTGCAGTCACAGATACCCTCAACAGAGGATCAGGCAGAAAGGGAAGAAATGAAGGCTGCTGTACAGCAGCTGTCTGCCAACATGACGCTTGTAAATGATACACTGAGCAAGAAGCTGCAATGGCTTGTTGAAGATGAAAGCAAGAATAAAGTAAGTCTTTGTGTACACTTTGGTCTGGCTGCCATCCAGAGTTTGGAAGCTGGTCCCCCTTTACAGTTTCTGTGTTAGTACATGGGTACTCTTTGAGATGTGGTCAGTGTTGACGTGCTGGTACTTGACTGAGAATCGTCCACTGCTTACAATTCTTTGCTAGCACATGAACGCTGTTTGAGAATTGTCCACTGTTTTCAATTTATTTGCTAAGAGATTTAACCTTTAAACAACCTGTGTCTGCATATGCCAATGCTCGTAAAGAAACACACTTAGAAATTCATGTTATATGTTTAGGCAACAACGAAATTTACTGCATTTTTAAGACATAAGTAATACATTTATGTATTTGTATTTATTTATTTATGATATTCAAATAGATCCAGACAGGATTACTACAATCACTGGATGTAGAATTCATTTATTCATTCTTTTGGCATTTGCAGAATGTGATGATTCCTTGCCATTCTGAGGAGCTTCTTCCATTCCTCTCTGCTCTTGTCCTTTTTCCTACCACCCTTCTCCGCCAACTATTTGTCCATCCTCTCTCACCTCATCTTGCTGTCTTTTCTTGGTCTACCTCGCAATCTTGTTCTTTCCAAACTGGATGCAGAATATGTTGAGTAAACATAAATGTACTGATCATAACATGCTAGATTGTAAAACATATAAATAATTACAAACTAAGTAAGAATCTGATGTTCAGGTGACTGTGCATCGTGATAAATTCTTATAATAAAACCAACTAGATGCACTAATTATGGGCTGGGTAGCTCAGTCGGTACAGCAACTGACTACGGGCTGGATGGTCTGGGATCAAATCATGGTGGGGACGAGATTTTCCACCCATCTAGACTGGCCCTGGGGTCCACCCAGCATCCTGTAAAATGGGTACTGGGTCTTTCCTGGGGGTAAAGTGCAGCCGAGGCGTGCTGCTGACCACTCACCCCTTCTAGTGCCGCGGTCATGGAAGAGTAGAGCTGTACCTCTATCCACCCTCTGGACCACACCGGGCCTGTAACGGGATCACTTTACCTTTTTTAGATGCACTAATTTCTCTAATTTATTTATGGAATAAAACTCTACATGTTTCGGGCAGTTCTTCTGTCCATCATAAGGAGTTTTTCACTGTACGCACAGCAATGGTATGTGTCATACATGTTTGCTGACAGCTTGTGAGCAAGCTGTCAGAAAACCTTTATGTATTGCTGTGCATACAGTGAAGGACTCCTGATGATGGACAGAAGAACTGTCCAAAACATGTAGAGTTTTATTCCAGAAATAAATTTGAGAAATTAGTGCATCTAATTGGTTTTATTATGATAAATGAAGTAAGCTTCATAAATTTTAAATGCAGTTTCTTATATAAAGTAGTACAGTCTTGTTGAATTCTTGTAATCAGTATTTACTTAAGATTGAATGAACATTAAAACAATTTTGAAATAATTTTGTGTTTGTAAATGCCAACAGACTTTGAGAATAACTGTAGTCAGCATTTCCTTACCATAAGCATGTGCATTAAGCTCAGGGGTGCTGATAGGTCCTTAGCCCGACCAGGAAAGAAACAAGCATGGAAGCATGTCAGGGATGCGTGCGATTTCAACAACATCGAGATGCAAGCTGTTATCAAGTCCCTCCCCCCCCTCCCTGCAAGGCAAGGAGCCAGAGGAAATTCATGCCATTCTGAGAGAAACATTAGCTAGTTTCCTTCCTGGTCGGGCTAAGGACTTACCAGCACCCCTGTATTATAGAATTCTGCCAATGTATAAAGTGAATGTATATTCAGGAATTTCCTTATAGCTGACTTAAACTTAGTAGGTTTTCTTGCATTCTTTTTATTTCTAAGGGTAGCTTGTTCCAAAGTTGTTTACCTGAGTTGTGAACTGCTTGTTGATAGATAGTTAAATTGGCCAGTGGCTGGGGGAGATTGTTACTTTGTCTAGTCTGTATGTAATGATTTTCAGAATTTGTCATGATAAGATCCCCATTATTTACCACAAACAGAAGAAGAGAAAATATATACTTTGTTTTGAGTGGTAAAATTTTTAATTTTTTGAATAAGTTTCTACAAGTGTCCAATGCTTAAGTCTCAAAATAATTCTAATTGCTGTCGTTTGTATCCTGAAACTTTTTTGATTATAGGAAGAGCTCCCCCAAAATATAATTCCGTAAGTCATAATTGATTGGAAAAGATAATAAGACGTCATTATCAGTGTTGAATGAGACGTGTAAGAATCCAGGTTTTCCTGAAATAAGATATTTTTGGAAGTAGGGCAGGGGGTGTTGATGTTTCGTGTGAAGATTTGCATTGTTTTATGTATTCCAGAAGTCAGTTTTTGGACTGGAGGACTTGGGCCAGAACGTTAGTGCTCGCCTTACCACACTGGAGGGCAGCTGTGTTAAGTCTGCGTTGCACAGTGCCCTCAATATGACCGTTGAAAAACTATCACATCAGGTGTGTTGATTTGCCATGTCATTTGTTAAGTATCTGTGTTATTATACACTGTTTCCAGTTATAGATATTAATGAGATCGGTGAGTATTATCATACAAAATATTTTGTGCAGTTTTTTCATTTTGGAAACAATTGACGTAGTTCAAACTGAACCCTGTTTAAAATGGGTGTTGTATGTTAGATCCAGAAGTAAATTCGCTCAGTGCCATTTTGTTGAGATTACAGTATACAGTTTTATTAAAATCTCCAAGTAGTTTCTTGGACAAGGAGATGTGACTTTCTGTTGTACATTGTATATTCTTTCTACAGAAAATGAATAATGAAACTAGTGTCATGCATCTTTGTTTGTTGTTTAAACTTGTTTGTGATAAGACACGTGGTTACCATATCTTCTTTGTTTATGTATGTATTTGGAACATTTTGTCATAAAAATTTAAGACATTATCAGATCTAATTACCATAATATGGAGCAGAACAGTGATATGAGACATACTGCTGAACCTGTTCAAACAGTAGTGCACTTGAAGTGAATGGGCCAGACAATAATACAAATATACCCGGTCATTATTGTCCATGTGCTTGTGTGTGTGTGTGTGTGTGTGTGTGCGTATGCACTTCAGCATTTTCCAGTAATCAAAGTTGTGAGTATGTACACAGGTGTACAACCAGTCTTTCAAAAGCTAATGTCATTCTGATGATTAATTTGAGTCACTACAGGTAAACATATTACATATGATACAGTGATGGATTATAAACTTATAGTCCTGTTTTGTTTGAAAAATAGTAAACGCTGATTTGTGAATCCTTTATTTTGTGTCTAGCAGAAATATTGCAGATCTCTATTAGCCAAAGTTTTGCACAGTGGTATATGTCTCTGAGCTATTAATCTGCAAGGTCTGCTGACCTATCAGTCAATTTGAAGGAGACTAGTTTTCATAAGATTTATTTTCTAGAATTTGGTACTTGGATTTATACTTACCATGACCAATTGTTCTTGGTGGTCGTACCTTACAAGCTGCAATCAATGTTGCAGGTGGTGACTGGGGAAGATCAGCTGCGTGACCTGGCTGGAAAGGTGTCGCAGCTGCGGATGCAGACAGATGAACTTGTAAAGAATGGGACCCAGCTATCATTGCAAGTTGGTGATGTCATTAGCAGACAAAATCTCTACATGCAGCAGTACACTGATGCCTTATCACATCCACAGCTTCAGACAGGTCAGTGCCGCAGCCTTGCATGTAGTGTCCCATTGATATTCTGCTGTTCTGATGCAATTTCTAGTCCGTCATTTTCAGGTTCATGCCAGTAGATCCACTAAAATTGTCACTAATCTCAGAGTTACTAGGCAGAGATGGTAAAGGTAAAGTGATCCCGTTACAGGCCCGGTGTGGCCCAGAGGGTGGGTAGAGGTATAGCTCTACTCTTCCATGACCGTGGCACTAGAAGGAGGTGAGTGGTCAGCAGCACACCCAGGCCGCACTTTACCCCCAGGAAGGACCCGGTACCCATATTACAGGAAGCTGGGTGGGCCCCAGGGCCGGTCTGGACGGGCCGAAAATCTCGTCCCGGACCGTCCAGCCCGTAGTCAGTCGCTACACCGACTGAGCTACCCGGCCCACAGGCAGAGATGGATTTCTGTGAAAGATACTGAATACAACCTGTGTGTTGGTTGGCGACCACTTGCAAGACTTAGGTGTAGTTGAGAAGGTGATATCAAAATGAATCGTAGAAAAACAGGATGGGAAGGCATGGACAGGATATGTATGGTACAGGATAGAGAGGGATTGTGGGGTGTTATGAACATGATAATGAGCCTTCAGGTCTCCATAAAATGTGGGGAATTTCTTCAGTAGCCAAGGAAGGACTATTTTTTTTAATTTTGTTTGTTTCATGGTGGTGTTGCTGAGGACTGCGTTCCTCTGGGATGTGCCATTGCATTGGAGGGTAATCTGATACCAGTGTTTTGAGGGAACATGATGCCTCTGACTTCAAGTGTCAGTCACTCGTGGAAGGTGGAAACCATGCCTATTAGCTTCTAAGGAGTACTCTGCCCTGTGAAGATAGTTTGTTGGTCGGTCCGACAGTCCAGGCATAACGCGTATGGCCGCATATGTTTTAAAGATACAATTTCCACCTTATCATAATGTTTTAACATTTCATTGACAATACAAGGGGAGTGGAGAAGACTACATAACGAGGAGCTTTATGATCTGTACTTATCACCAGATATTATTATTCTGTTGATAAAATCAAGAAGAATGAGATGAGAGGGGAATGTAACACATACGGGGGAGAGGAGAGGCACATACAGGATTTTAGTGGGGAGATCAGGGAAGGAGACAACTTGGAAAACTCAGGCATAAATGGGAGGATAATATTAAAGTGGATCTTCAAGGAGTGGTGTGGGAGGGTGGCATGGACTGGATTGATGTGCCTCAGGATAGGGACAGGAGACGGGCTGTTGTGATTGCAATAATGAACGTACAGGTTCTGTAAAATGAGAGTTTCTTGACTAGCTAAGTACCTGTTGTGTTCTGAAGAAGGACTCTGCTTTACGGGTTTGACAGTACAAACCTCACCATTCCTAGAGATTTCAGTATGACCTACACCAATGTGCAGCTCTTGATAGTCAAGCCCAAAATATTTTTCAAAGTCTCATCAGCAGCATCCCAATTCATTGAAGCCAGGAATCCTCTGCAGCTAATGTAACATTTTATTTGCGGACATCACCATTGTTGGAGATTGATATTTCAGATGGTTTCTGACACATTGTCATGTAACTCTGTAGTGTTTTGTGTGTATCATGGAACAAGGAACATTATAACAATTCCCCTCAAAATTCATCCTCTTAAAGTTCACCATAGAACAGGCCATGAAAGTCCAGAATGGGAGTAGAGATATTGCTCTACTTTTCTTTTAACCTTAGTAGATGGGGGTGGCTGGTCAATGCCATGCCCCTGCTACTTTGCTCCCTGGGACAGGGACCCAGGTCCCATTTGACAGGAAGCTGGGTGGGCCCCAGGTCTGGTCTGGATGGGTGCAGAAATCTCACCACCCACTGGGAATCGATCCCCGTCTGGGGATCGAATCCCAGTGGGTGGTGAGATTTCTGCCCATAGCGTGTAAAATTTATCTTCTTTTGTATTTTATAGATATTGTGTTTGTAGAGCAGTACACTTTTAAATACAACGCTGTAGAAAATATTGTGCATGCATTTATTTGGCTTGTCTTGTTTACTGCATTCAGGGACTGAGGCTTCTGGTGATGGACCAACAACACACAATTCTTCTAGGTGACAAGTTATAATGTAACATGGTAAGTGATACCATTGTTGTAACTCAGTAGATCAGTACTGCTGGCCACATGGAGTATTTGTAGCACGTGAATAAAAATTACAAGTTCATTGTCTTTTATATTCGGATGAGGAGATCTTTGCTAATGAGCCAGGCCATAAAAAATAGCCCTTTCATTTGTACGTATACATAGTATTGGATTGAAACGACAATGTGCCAAAAGGAATCAGCATATTTGTGTACATTTTATAGGATTTATATATGCTTAATATTTGCATGTCTCAGCATTACAGTGCAAGAGAGATCATACTGTTTTTAGGGTGTAGCTGATATGGGTATTATTCATAAATGAAATATGTGGGATTGATTGAACAGATCAAAATTACGTTTATGATCCATTTCATTTAGTCTTTTCTCATCTTGTATATGAGAATAAGATGTTAAAATGTATGAATGACTTTACCTGGTTTCTATGAGGGAGGTTGCGTCTCCTGTCAAAAGGCATGGACACAAGTCTGAAAATACAGTGCTGAATAGAATATGGGACTTAGGGTGGGAGACTGGAGAAAACTTAGTAATGATTGGGAGGGTTGTAATTACCATTTATTAACATTAGGCTAATGAAATGGAGGGCAAGATTGACTGGGTATGTAGAATATATATATGAGAGATATGAAACACATGCCAGATTTTATTCAGGGGACCTGCAAGAAACCACATGGGGAAACATGGGCTTGTACAGGGGAAAAATGTTAAAATTGATTAAATAAAGGGAGCATGGAGATATTGACTGAATTCTTGTGCTTAGTGTAGGGACCTTTGGTGAGCTTTTGTATACATGGTAATGAATGTTTGGTTTAGTTAACCTTTTGACGCCTAATGTCAACTTTAATGGTCGTACCGCACCGCTAACCTCTAAAGTTGCATTTTATTTATTTATGCAACAAATATAGGCGCTGAATATTTTAAACACGGTATATACTCTCCGTTTTTTTTCTCTTCAAAATGCGGTTTGTTTCATAATTGTAACATATTTGGTTCCTGTATTATTCACATTTTATATACAGGGTGTGCTAAAATTAAAAAAATAATTCCGGCACCAAAAGGTTAAAAGCAGGGATTTTTGTTGACTGAGGGGCATCTAGTTTCTGAATTAGGACGCTGCTTCTTGAAGTTAGGTACAGTTGTGTGCTTTTGTTTCGTTATTCTGTCAAAGTAGTATGAGGTCGTATGAACTTTGACCTGTCCGATACTAGAGTGAATAAAACAGGGTCGTCCTACAGTATTTTCTGTAATTATGGTGATTGAAACAAATTGTTTGAATGTTAACTACATGTTGTAACATTCGGACATGTTTAGAATTATTTGATAAAGAGTGATTATAATGAATTAGATGATTTGATGTGCATCAGATTTTATTATATTTGTTTGTGTATGCTGAAATTGTATAGAAGACTTCTCTTCTCTCTTTTGGATTCTGTGAACATAAGGAAATCTTGCAAATGAAAGGGTTAGAGATTGTCTGTGTTAGCGCCAATAAACCAGTGGCACATACCATCTGCTGTTATTCTTTTGGCTACATTTTGGCATCAGAATAAACCTTCATATGTGCTACTATTTATTTTGCCACTAGTAAACACCACAATACAAAATCATAAAAAGTTTTGAGTACGTCTTTCATGTGTTTTAGTGCAAACTTGCAGACCACTGTCAATGCATAAGTTATGGGTTTGTTTCATTCATAATTTAATAACACAATTTATTTTTTGTGATGATAACAATTTGCATGTAATTGTGAATCAGTCTTATTGCACTTGTTCACAACTGCAATTATATGCTTGATTTATGTTTTATAAATGTAATTAATGCATTTTGTACTGAAGTTTTATTCATATTTCAGTTTTTGGATCAGAGGCGTGGGTTCATGTGACTGTTGGAGTAGTGTATCAGTGGTGTAGTGTATTAGTCAGCTGGTTGAATTATTCACAGCTAAGCCAGTGTGTATCTGGCCAGACTGCTGCATTATGGAAGTGACAGTTCTCAGACAGAAATTTCTGTTTGCTTCCTGCTGCAGCACTCTTG